>Ga0172381_10000874_pt1 | contig 37602 bp, 48 predicted proteins | sample Leawel6488metaG_FD_119754 | JGI IMG/M metagenome (GOLD analysis project Ga0172381, IMG submission 119754) | Leachate microbial communities from a municipal landfill in Southern Ontario, Canada - Leachate well 64-88 metaG | ecosystem: Engineered > Solid waste > Landfill > Unclassified | place... | reverse complement strand
TCGGTCTGCACGTACCCGTCGGTGCCGCGGCGCAGCTCGCCGGTAATCAGCAGATACGCCCAGCGGGTGATCTGGCTGATGCCGGCTAGCTGCGTCCACAGTCGATTGTCGCGGATGCTGCCCAGCAGGTCATCGGGCGTCTTACGCTCCACGCACAGTAGGGTTCCGTCATCGGCAATGGCCAGCAGGTCGCCGTATTCCAGCAGGCTGATGCTGATCACCGCCCCGCCGAATGGCAGGCGCTGTATCGGCGTAGGCTCTCTCTGGTCGATGATCACCGAGGCCAGGCTCATTGCACCGCCTCTGGCAGCAAGATATCGGCATAAAATACTGGCGTTTGCCCGCGGCGGATCGCATCGAGCACCTGAACGAACTCTTCTTCGGGCATTTGCCCCTCGGCGGGGGGCAACTCCACAGGCAAGGCCTGAATTGTCGCCTGCTCTTCAGGCTCCGGCTCATCCACAACAACGGTTACCGTAAACTGCAAGCTGCACATATTGTCTCCAATGCTGGCCTTTCACCCGACCAGCGGGGCTATGGTTGTGTAAACGATTGTCAGCCCGCGGCGTAAGCGCGCGCGGCGGCATTGGCCACAATCGCGGCAAACTCGCCCGAATCGAGGTCGACGGCTTCGGTGATGATTTTCTGGCCTTTGCACGCCGCCCTGGTGGCTTCCAGCTCGTATTCTGCTTTTTTCGCAAAGGCCTCGATGAATGGCACAGCACGGCGCAGCTTGACCTGGTCTGTCTTGTCCGCTGGCGCAGCAGCGGCTGCAGCCGGCGCCGCCGTCTCGGGAGTGTCGCTTTCGTCGCTCTGGCCTGTATCTGATAAATAAGCCGCGCGGCAAGCGTCTTCGTCAGCGTACAGCGCTTCGAACTTGAACGTGGTCGATTCCTTCTCCACGCCGTCCTTGCCGCGGTACGTGCGCCCCGAGGGCACCTGCACCATTTTCACCCACTGGTGGTGCGCGTCGCGGGTGGACGCGATACCCAATGCCTTGAGCGAGGCCCATACGATACCCGCCCACTCGCGGCTCTCGGCGATCAGCTCGCGTTTCACCTCGAAAGAGATATTCTGTTCCGGCAGTGGGTGAACAGAGATCGTTACCGCGGTGTTGCGGCTCTTGTGCTTTGCCGGGTCGTAGGGTTCTTTGCCGACGCCTTTGACCAGCGCACAAAACCAGATGTCGAGCTCGATCTGACCGTAGAACGCCCGCGCCCGCGGCTGCGCGCTGTCGGCAGCGGCGAATGGATCGTCTAAATTGATATCTCGTACTTGGGTTTCCATTGTTTTTCTCCTGATATGTGGTATACTTTGTCTAGTTGCGATTCTCGTTCTCTGTGAACGCCCTTGGCTCTGGTCAGCTGGGGGCGTTTCGCTTGCCGGCCGCGACGTATGCAGCGCTGGCTTTTCGTTCGATCTCTTTGCGAGCCTCGGTCAGCGCCTTGCCCGTCACCGATTGCGCCGCCTGTGATACGCCCGGCACGAACAGGATGTCGGCCTCGGCCTCGATCTGAATCTCGCGCATCACCAGCGACGGTTCGCCCGCCTTGTCCCATACTTCGACTGTGACTTTCAGGATCATTTCCTCACCTCCTTTCTGTATCAAGATTACAGCCTCAAAACCAAAGGCGGACTGTTGCTTTCTCCCTCTATCGGGTTCAGGTCTATCAGTAAATATTCGCTTACAGTCCGCCTATCGCGGTGCGGCGGAATCGAACCGCCGTTGGCACCAGCGCACCGCTTTCGGTTTACAGTCCGCGTTGAACCAGAATGCCGATGGTCAGCATGCCTACCAGCGTCAGGCAGCCGATGATGCCCAGAACAAAACCTTGTACGAGAAAGCCTATCGCCTTCATGCATGCCCCCGCGGTCGGTTATAGGGGTAGCCCAGCAGCCGGCCGTAAGCGATGCACAGCCGCTCGATCGGGGCATCGATGCCGTCCAATCCGGCCAGCGCCTGGCTCAGCAGCGCGGATCCGCCGTAGCGCTCGATATGCCCGCGGATGCGCATCGTGGCGGTCTGGATCGTGTAGCGCGCCATGCCGGCCGGGATGACGTCCTCCTCATAGCGCTCGATCACCGCCCGTTTGCGCGGATTCGATGACCGCCCGCCTGGCATCCGCGGCGCGGTATTCGGTAACGATAACTGACTGATAATCATTGCATTTCTCCCTGCCCCGCGTTATAATGGGGCTGTCTAGTGTTCTCCGTTCTGTATCTCGGTGCCGCTTTGTTCCAGCAGAGCGGCACCATTTTCATTTGTGGCTACATTTCATCTCTCACCTCGTGTCTGTATAGGGGCGTCATCCCAGTACCCGGCCGTGGATTGCGCCGCTGCTGAAACGCCCGCCGCCGTCATCGTCGTCGTCATAGGCGCGCCGCTCGCGCACGATTTTGCGCGGACGGCCGCGTTTGGGGGCTGGTGTCGGATCGAAGTCAGGCTCTGCCGCGGGACTCGGCTCAAGGACGGGTATAGGCTCAACGGCGCGGGGTTCAGGCTCGGGCTGGGCGGCGCTATCGGCCGTTGTTGTCGCGGCCGCTTCGTATTCCGCCGTCAGGATCGCGTCAATCATCGCATCGCAGCTAATCGGCCAGTTCAATATCTGGCGCAACTTCGCTTCCAATAGCGGCGTCGCAGCAAATAGGTTTTTGGCGATCATCGAAATGCCCGCGTTGTGGAATCCTAGCTGCTTGGCTATGTCATTGATCCTGACGTGCCGCACTGCGATCATAAACCGCAGCCGGTCGCCGAACGTGATTTCTTCCATTACGCTTGCTCCCTTATTGGTGTTTGAGCTGGCTGCTCCACAGCGTTTTGCGGGGCGCCGCCGTCATCTGCTGCCGGTTGTTCCGGCCCTGGGTGATTGGCTTCGGCCTGCTTTTGGGCGTGCAGCTCCCGTAAATAGTCATAGGCGTTCCATAGCGCGCGCCGCGTGCACCGGCCCTTGATGCGCTCGTTCATATCGGGGGTTGTCATTTGTCCTGTTCCCGCCCCGCGCGCTCCAGCACGGCGGCCATAACGGACAATGCGCTCCGGTTGATTGTTTTTGCTGCCCTGCACCAAATATAGTCTATCTGCCGCAACCAAATAGCGGTGTCGTCATACGATTCGCAATCCAGCGCCGCCGCAAGAAACTCCTCCGCCACGCGCTGGCGCGGCGTTGGTTCGCAAGCAGAACCGCAATTTGTCATCCGCTCATTCCCTCCACCACCGAGGCTATCCAGGCAACCACCAGCACCGCTAGCAACCCTAGCAACCCAACCAGCACATAGTCCAAATTGATTCCCTGTGCCAGGCCAAGTATTCTCTGCATCATTCATCGCTCCCGTCTCTAAAGTCGACAAAGCGGATGATCAGATAAATCACCAGCAGGATCAGCGCCCAGGCCGACGGGATGCTCATTACGCTCTCCAATACCGCCTGTCTACCCAGCTCCCCAGCAGCAGAGCCAGCACAAAAAACCCTAGCAGTACCATCCCCACACCTCCACTGTGTCGGTCAGCCACGCCATAATCGCGGCCAGCAAGCTAAATCCGTTGAACATCGAGCACCTCCCGTTTTTCGTACTTGGCTTCTGCGATTGCATCGAGCATCGCGTCGGTCGATTCCGGCCAGTCGAGAGCCTGACGGACACGCTGTTGTGCCTCGTCATCAAGCATAAATTGCCCAGTTTCGGTTTTGCTTAGATAGTCCTTGTTTACATCGGACAATACGACAAGCTCAATTTGGCTTACGTCTCGAACCGCGCGCATCACCCTGAGCCCAAATCCGAAGTTCATATTCACCTCACTCGTCAACATTTTACGTACCAATAGTACCACTATTCAGTACCATTGTCAATAGGGAATATCACAAAATGGACAATAATTAGGGTATAATCTGCAAAGAGGTTTCCATAAATGACGTGGGTAGATACAGCTCGGGCAATCGCCGACAGGGTGATTCAAACGAGAGAAGAAGCCGGATTGTCGAAGGTGGAGTTCGCCAGCATTATTGGCGTCTCAAAACAAGCCTATACTCCGTACGAGCAGTATTCGACCGAGTATTCGCTCGAACAGTTGTTCATTATTTCGCGCACCTTCGGTAAACCTCTCCCCTGGTTGCTCGGTCTCCCGAGCGAACTCGCCCCCGATGAAGAGCAACTGCTGCATCTCTACCGCTCACTTCCTCACGATGATATGCGTAAAATGGTCATAAGCTCGATGAAAGCCGAGTTCAATCTTGCCTCTGGAGCAGGGCGCGCGCGGCCTCGCCGATCCAAACGCGAACCATCCGAATAGCAAAGGCGAAACATTTCCATCGGCTCATTACATGCTCCATAGTATTAGAACATTTGTTCTGTATACTAGAACAGGAACGAGGGAAAGTCAATAGGGGCGCATCAAATGGCAAGGGGTATGAGTGAATGGAAGACCGGGCCTTTTCTTTTGGCAGTAAAATAGGAACTGTATGTGCGCCAATGATTGCGGCCTTCGTGGCGGCCTTGATTCTGTACCTCATTACGGGCGCGGTACTCAAAAGCAGACGCCCCGAGTGGTACAGAACTGAGCAGCGTAAATGGCTGATCATACTCATTTTGTGGCTCATCTGCCTGGTGCCGGCAGTGGCTCGGCTCATTATCCACGGCAGCATCTGCTAGCATGACCCACCGCGCCCTTATCGTTGCCGCCGTCTCCACCACCTCACAGGCCGCCGATGACAAAGCCTCGATACCCCGCCAGATCGAGGACTGCCGGGCCGTCTGTGCCCAGCGCGGCTGGCAGGTGGCCAGCGAGATCACCATCCCCGGCCACAGCCGGGCTTACCTGTACCTGGCTGAGCTGGTAGCCGACTGCCCGGAATACGGCGAAGTGATACGGCTCATCAGCTCGGGCAAGATCTCCCTGGTGGTGGTCTGGGCCTACGACCGACTGTGGCGCACCGACGCCCTGCGCGCCCAGGTGACGGCGATTTGCCGTGAGCACAAGGTCCAGGTGTATGCGCTTAATCAACCGAGCGAGCCGACCGCGGACGGGTCGAGTGCCTTCAACGTGCGAATGGTCGAGACCTTTGGCGGCTTGATGGCCGAATCCGAGAATGAGACCCGCGTGCGCCGTATGAAGGCCGGCAAGGAAGGTATGATCCGCAAGGGGCTGACCCAGTACGGCAAGTGTATCCCTTACGGCTACCTGAAGGGCAGCGACAACCTGATTGTGCCGGATCCGCTCACGGCGCCCGTGCTGCGCGAGATATTCGAGATGCACGCCGATCGACGTCTGGGCTACCACGCGATAACCCAGGAGCTGAGTGCCCGCGGGCTGCCGTCTCCCACGGGCGGGGATTGGCATCATAACACCGTGCGCAGGATCATCAGCAACCCGATATACAAGGGCGTTACGCGTTGGGGGCAGGCTGTCTGCGAGAACGCCCTGCACGAGCCGCTGGTATCTATCGAACTCTGGGAGCGCGCCCAGGGGGCACTGATGGCCACCCGGCGGCTTAGCTATATCAAGCCGCTGGCCGGCATATGCCGCTGCGGCTATTGTGGCTATGCGATGGCCTACGAGGGCAAAGGCGCGAAGCGCGCCAGGCGGTTACGCTGCGGCCACTATCTCAGCGGCAGCGGTAACTGGTGCTACCCCAATTCGCATAACGCCGACAAGGTAGAGCAGTTCGTACTGGATGCGGTGCTGGACCTGCTGGGTCATCGCGAGGCCTTTATCGCCGCTCGGGCTGAAGAAACGACCAGTGCAGACACGGAACAGAAACTGGAGCATATCAGCCGCGAGCTCGCCGACCTGGCAACCCGTAAAAAGCGCGGCTTTGCGGCTTATGATAGCGGGGTGCTGTCACTCGACGAATATGCCGAGCACCGCCGTGGAATTGAAAAGCGTGAAACCGAGCTGCAGCGCGAGCGCGGCGTGCTGCAGGCCTCGGTGGTGAATATCGAGCAGCTCGCCGCCACCCTGGATGAATACGCGGCGCACATCGAGGATATTTCCGAGTGGCCAGCCAGCGAACTCAACGATATGTATCTGCGGATCATAAAGCAGGTGAACCTCAAGCGCGGTGAGGCGCCCGAGATTCACTGGATGTAACTTTGGCACCCATTACCAGGGCGCTGTTCCAAAGTTACACACTCGTATTTACTCCAGCAGTCTCTGTCGCGCCCACTCGCTGAGCGAGACACCGGCGGCCTCTGCGCGGCGCTCCAATGCCAGCCGATCCGCGCCGGACAGCCTGACTTTCAGCACATAATCCAGCGTCTCGCTGGTATCCTCGGGCAACTGGCTGGCCAGTAGCACGCGTTCGTCAGCGGCAAACTTCCCCTGCGGGTCCTCTAGCGCCATCGTCAACACGTGGCCGTAGCGGATAGCGGCCGTTGGCGAATCGGACGCTCGCAGGGCCTTGATAGCCTCGCGGGTTGCGGCGGGCGATTTGGCGATTATCAGTCTCAGTACGTCGCTGCGCATAATATCCTCCTGTAAAATTGGGGGCGGGTTGCCCCGCCCCTGTTTGGTCTCGTTACGCGTTTTCTGCTTGCCACTCGGCTGCCAGGCGCTCAATCGCGCTCGGGTCGTTGACGTCGAACGGCTCGCCCTCGTACAGCCACTCGTAGATGGCCTGCGTCAGTTCGGCGCGCTCATCGCGGTTGTCAGCCCCACTCACCTCACTGTAAATCTCGCGTGCGATCTCGTTCAGTTTCGTCTCGTTCGTTTGTGCCCAGTTCATTGTGATCCTCCTGTGTGTCTGTGTCTCTCAACTCTGATTATATTGTACCACATTGTGGTACAAATGTCAAGGGTTTTTCGACCAATTTCAGGCCAATTTTCAAAACTCGTTGAGGATTATGCAGTCAAACGAGGGGAAGCCAGGCCCCACCTGGGAGCAGAGCCTGGCTATCTCAACAGCCGGGGAGGATTTGCCGGCTGCCGAAACCTAGAGTTTAGTGACCGCTCGCCCGCCGCTGTAGAGTCCGCTGGATGCCAGGCCTACCAGTACGCCGCCGAGCACTACCTGCGCCCACAGCGCAACCTGCGGATTGACCTCCGCGAGCTGTACCACTACTGCCAACACAATACCGAGCACCACTGCCAGCAGCACCGCCCAGCGGGCGTTCAGGCCATAACGCTTGGCCAGCTCTACCAGGGCCACGATGATCACCGCGCCTGGCACCCCGAATACAATCAAATCACCCATTTCACTCTTTCCTTTCTCGCTCGATCTCCCGAGCTGTTCTAAGTTCCGCCTCGGTTGCGTCCCGATCGGCGTTGTCGGCTACTGCTGGGCCGAACCGTTCGCGAAACGATGTGCGGACAAACGCATCGTGTGAGGAATCCAGTACGCGCATTGTCGAAACGGCCGTGTCGATATGCTCGATTTTCGTGCAGAGCACATCGGTCAACCGCTCCATAGATTGACGAGTGATTACCGCCAGGTCGCTCACGGCCTCGTCGTTTTTCTCACGCTGCTGCTCGATGAACGTCTGCGACCGGCTTTCGCTCTGCGATATGTGCGTCAGAAACATTTTGATGATCAGATACATCACGCCCGAAAATACGAGCACGACGGGTATCTGGATTGCGAGCTGCAGCCATGCGTTTTCTCCCACGGTATACCCCAATCTTTAGTTTTCTCGTTTGAACTGCTGCACGTTGCCCCAATCGCCGACTTTGGCGTACAGCCCGTATTGCGTGTCGCGCTCGTCTGCCCGTCTGAATGCCTGGCAGCGATACTGCACCCCGCCGACGGCCAGGTCGAACTCGGATCCCGCGGGCAGCAGCCCCTGTTTGACCGCCACCTTTTCGAGCGCGGCATTGGGGTTGAGCGGGATGATGTGCTTCTGCATTTCGGCCCCCAGGGCAGCCTCGATGTCGGCCTGGGTCAGTACCGAGGGCACCACATCGTTGTAGACGTATTCGCCCAATTCCTGCGCCTGCTGGGCGTCGATTTCGAATGACCGCCACATCTCGTAGGGTCCGCAGATAAAGATGAACGCGTGCACCACGTCGGGGTCTTTGCGTAGTATTGCGTCAAAGGCGCGCAGGTCGGCAAAGTACAGTTGCCAGTTCCCGCCGTACACCGCAGCGTCACGCCAGCCGTCCTTCGGGCCGCCGCCAGCGTCGAACAGGCACTCCGAGATAAACCAGGTCGGGCGCTTGAACCCGAGCGAGACCAGTTCGTCGGCTATCAGCTTATACCTAAAAGTCTCCCACTTATCGTTCAAGTCGAACCGGCCGCGCATATAGCTGTGATAGGCCAGATAGTCGCACTGGTCGAGTGCCGGCCCCATTATCTTGAGGTAGTTGCAGCCAGGCACCACAATGCGCAGCTCGGGGTTGCCGCGCGCGAACACGCCGCCGACGATTTTATATTTGCCCGTCTGCATCTGGGTCGCCCAGGCTATCAACGCGTCCCGATAATTGGCCGCGTCCTGGTCGCTCCAGATAATCGGCTCGTTGATGAACTGCCAGGCCGTCACCCGGCCGCGTCTGGCCGCGTAATACTCGCGGTTGAACTCGTAATACGCCCGCCCGCCCTCGGAGCCACGGCGCATCACGTCGCGCTCCCACGCGTCGCAGCTCGGGTAGCCGCTCGGATGCTGCATCACTCTGCCTAGCACTTTGGTATTGGCGAATAAGTCAGGCAGCGGCGGGTCGAGCGCCATCACCCAGCCGTTGCGCGCTATCGGCCAATAGTGCATCACGATCTCGCGTGCCCACGCTGGGTATGTCTGAAATTGCAGCCCTAGTTTGCTCACAGTAACCTCCGTCACGTACTCAAGCGGGTCTAACGCCTCGCCACTCAGCCGATGCAGTTCCCAGTGCAGATGCGGGCCAGTTGTCAGGTTGCCCGTGTTATCGGATATCGCTATCTGGTGGCCTGCCAGCACGTATTGGCCGTTGTCGACTGTAAACGATTTGAGATGCGCGTATCTGGTATAGCAATCAACGCCCGTCACCCGCGCTACGTTGCCGCCCGCTTGCGTCCACTCGCGTGTTACGATGCCATCGTGTGCGGCGTACACCGGCTGGCCGGTCGGCGCCGATATGTCGATGCCAATATGCCCGCCCTCACCGTGACGCGTGGTTATCGTGCGGTATTCAACAGGCAGCGGCCAGCGCAGTTTTATCATCTACACCACCTGGCTCGGTTCGATGATGTAGTTATCCTCAACAGCATCCGTAATTGTGCCCGTGCAGCTCCAGCGATAGGCATAGTGCCCGCCTACATCTGGAGTAACATCGGCGTAATAGATGCCGGTCGCGCTTTTAACGACCTCCTCATCGATTCCGTATTCGTAGATTGTGCTCACGCCGGTATCCAGGTTGCGGATAGTCAACATCAGATTGTCCGGGTCAGCCGCCAGCCCGGTCGCTATACTGGTTATCGTTACCGTCAGCCTGATCTTGCGCCCTAAAAGGTAGTTGCTCACGTGATTCCCACCTCCATGTCGATCAATTCGGATTGATCCGTACCTAACATATGCAGCGCCGCCTCGGTTGCTGCCAGTTCTGCCAATAATGCCTGCATCGGCGCCAATTCATTAAGTGCCGCTTGCGCCGTACCAGAGTTATGCAGCGCCGCCTGGGCCGCAACCATCAATGACTTGATATATTGCAGCGCCGCCGCGCTCAGCTCTATGTTTGGCAGCGTTGCAGCTACCGAGCCGTTTATCCCTGTGATAGCCAGGTGTCCGGCTATGGCGGCCAGTAACCCCTGGAGCGTTACCTGGGCGCTGCCGGCAAATCTCTCGAGGGCGACCGCTGCTGCCCCGACGTTTTCTAGCGTGATTGCGCCGGTTGCGGCCATACGTTCCAGAGCGGCCAGCCCTAAACCTACACCTGGCAGCGTTACAGCGCCGCCGGCCGTCAGGCGCTCCAGGGCGGTTATGCCCGCCGCAATCTCACTGAGTGTTACTGCGCCGCTGGCGTTCAATCGCTCGATCGCCGCCAGGCTGGATTGCAGCTCCTGGAGAGTGATTGTTCCCGTTACGGTAATGCGCTCAACCGCCTGTGCCTCAGCGCCAATCTCGCGTAGCGTTATCACCAATGCACCGGTGATAGCTTCAGGTGCTGTATCGATCGAGGCCGCTATGGCTGTTTGTAGCTCGGCCAGGGCTGCATCCACCACCGCAGTCAGGGTTTCCTTGCCAGCCGCGCTCAGATCAATACCGGACAGGATAGCCTCGATGGTAGCGGCCATCGTCTCTTTAGCCGTTGCGGCAATGCCGATATTCTCCAGGGCTACTGCCGCCGCTGCCGCCAGCGTCTCTTTACTGACGATGCCCGTTTGCAGCCTGTCCAGGATAGCGTCAACTGCCGCGCTAAACGCTTCCTGAGCGCTGCTGCTGGCTTGCAGTTCTGGCAGTACAGCATCGACGATTGCGGTATGAGCCTCTTTAGCTGCCGCGCTCGTTTGTAGGCTGGCCAGGGTGACGCCAATCGCAGCGGCGTATGTTTCCTTGCCAGCCAGGGCAGCCGCTATGCTGGGTAGTGTTATATCCAGGGCCGCGATAAAGCGCTCTTTGCCTGTCAGCGCGGCTTGTAGCTTGGCCAATACGGGCGTGCCGCTGGCAATCAATCGCTCTTGGCCCGTTATCGCCGCCTGCAAATCAGCCAGGGATATGCCAGCACTGGCCGCCATTATCTCTTTGGTCGATATCGTCGCCAGAAGCCCCGCCAGGGTTGCCCCGCCGGACGAGGTAAATACCTGCTTGGTGCTGGCGCTGGCCTGCACTTCGTTCAGGGTAACCGCCGTTGTGCCCGTTATCGGCTCGGATGCTGCCTCGTAGGTTACAATCAGGACCGGGCGATATGCGCTCGTGGCGTTATTGGCTGTCGCGATATATATCCATTCATAGCCCGTCGGGGCTGTGTTATCATAGTCGTGCCCGTTAATCAGGCTGTAATAGGTAACGCCCTCCATCTCGACCCAGCTTGTGTCGAGGTTGCCGCTGGTATGCGAGCCGTTCGACCCGACCGTGGCCGTATTGCCAAACAGGCTATCATCCTCGGTTGCAGCCAGTACCCCATCCCAGAATTGCTCCCGCTTGGTTGCGTTGGTCAGCGGCTCCTGGGCCGCCCAGTTTTGCTTGTTGATTTGCACGTCAAAGTTATAGGATAGCCCCGAGGCCGTGGTTTGCAGCTTCAGGTTGACCTGCGTTACCACCTGGCCGCTGCCTATCCCGCTTGTATCGAACTTCAGCCCCGCCCGAAATACGTTCCAGTATGTGCTGTAATGCTCCATACCAACGGGGATGGTGGTGTCGGTAATGCTGGCATAACTACTGGTCGCCCTGGAAGCGGCATAGTTGGCCCCGTAGGCGTGCACCACCCCGTCATCGGTGCTGCCTGTATAATCGGGGTCGATAATGACAGGGTATTTGGCGTCCCACAGCCACAGCGAATTGACGCCGGTGTAGATATGCTGCACCCCGTCAACCTTCTTGGCATAGTGCCTGGCATCGCCCGCTATGCGGCTGTCGGCCTGGTATGCAGTAGGTAGCCTCAGCCAGCCGTCGCCAATCTTGATATCCGCCTCAATCCAGCCGTCGGGGATATCCAGCCCAGGGATGATGGTGTCCATCATCAGCCACAGGTTGGCGTTATGAATAGCGGGGCGGGCGGCGATGGTCAAAACCTCGCGGTAGCCGGTTTCAGTGAGGATGGTTTCGTGCTTGTAATCGCCAACGGTGCGGGCAAACACGTTGTCCAGGATAGCGCTGTTGGCCAGGGCTGCCGGAGACGTGAACCTGGCCGTGCGCTCGTTGAATGTGCCGATATTGACGGTCTGCGTTTCAAGCAGCGTTTTGGCCGCGTCCAGGTGCTCGGTCTTGCGGATAGCCCCGCCAGCTGTTACGCGGATATCCAGGCCATCGGCCCCGTATTCGTCGCGGTCTGCGTAATGTTTCAGGGCTGTATCAATCGGCTGCCATTCGCCCTTGGCATCCTGGTAATGCGCTGGTGCGCCCTCGATATAGGCCGTTATGCTGCCGTTTGGATTGCGGAAGTGCAGGCCGTGCCGCGTCCGTTTATGGACGGGCATAGCCTGCAACTTGGGGTTATCCGCCAGCAGGTCACGAACCCAGTTTGCCATAGCCTAGCTTTGAGGCAGGATTACGGTAAACGAGCTAATGCTAACCTCGGCATCGGCCACAATGGCCGCCGTATTCAGGTTCAGGTCGCAGCCGCTGGTGCCGACCTCGCCGTCGAACATTTTCGTATCATCCGATTGTAGCACCCGGAACCAGGTGGCCGTATAGGTGGCCAGGGCGGTTACTGCGGTGATAGCGTTGGCCGTCGCCACGCCGTCGGCTGCATCCCCGAAGGCGGGGGTGGGCAAAGTAAACTCGGCCAGCTTATGCTGGGCGCCCACAGCCGTATCACCCGTTGCTGGCCTGGTCCCGTCATAGATTTGCAGCTTGCCCCCGTTCAGCAAATCAACGATAGCATTCACCGCCGCGTTCGCCGCCGCATCGCCCAATCTCACATCGTTTGCCATAGCAGTTACTCCTTTTCGCTTTCGGTACTAGCCTTGATTAAATCCTGCTCAATCTGGTGCACCAGCCTGGATAGCTCCCCGATAGCCCCCTGGCAGGCGTCCATCTTAGCCTTGGCATCGGCCAGCTTTTTAGCTTCCTGCATATGCTGGGCCTGCAATTCAACTATCCTGGTTTTGACCTGCTCGATGATATCCACAGCTCCCTCCCTAGATATAGTAGCCGTAAATCACAAGATAAACTGCGGCCTTTGCAGCCGTCACCGCATCAGTCCAAAAATACACATCCCCGTTGGCGTCGCAGGTAACCTTACCAGTATTGGATATATAGGCGTTGGCAACCTGTGTTTCCTGCACCAGCTGGTAACGGTAGGCCGAACTCGCCCCCAGCGTGACCGTTTTCCCAACCGTTGCACACGCAACCTGCAACGTAGCCTCTATTGCTTTTATCCCAGCGGGCAACCCGAATACTGCCGACAAATCGATAACGCCGTTATTGGCATCGTATTTCAGGTCGCCGTCCCAACTGGTGCTGGTTGCCCGAAAAGGGACGAAGATATAGCCATAGTTGTCGGCTGAGTTTTTATAGGATGACAGATTGCCATAGAACCGAACGATGTCAGACCCCAAAACCACGCTATCCTCGGCAGATATAATCTCGATAGACGGCGAGCTAACGCCGTCGTCAGCGTACATATAGATATAAGCCTGCTTGTGCTCTGTATCGGATGTAGCCGAAATAAACAGTTCCGCATCCTGGTCTGCAACCGGCAGAACATCTATTGATAGGCGATTGAACCCACCAGCGCCCTCAAGCGCCGTGAGGGTTGCGATATCCTCTCCGCCTACATCCACGAATGTTATGGTCGATTCCGGGTGCACACTGTCATCGCAATGCAGACTCAAACCCGTGTCGTCCAGGATAAGCCCGCCAGTCGGCGTCTCGATTCTCAGCCCGTCGGTCGGCGTGGCCGTCAGGTAGGCTTTGTCGCTGGCCCCGATATAAATACCGTATATCTCGCTGGTGTAATCAAGCAGGCCATCCAGGTCGCCGATACGCACCACCTCTACCTGGTCGTTGTAATCAGCGCCCTGTTCCAGAATAGATATCCTGGGCGTTGATACGGCGCTTAGCTCAATGCGCCCGTTGCCATCCTGGCCCAATACTGCATAGGGTGTGCCCTCGGCCCAGGCGGGGTCGGTAGCGTGGGCCGCTGCCTCATCCCTGGTTACGTTGTAGGTCGTGCCGCTGTCCAGCTCGCCAATCAGGATATACTCGGTCTTGTAGGCCCCGCCCGTATCCTGGGCCTTGATTAGCAGGTGGTCGCCTGGCGTCATAGCCTGGCCGAAATCTATAAGGGCATCCGCCGTGGCCACCGCTGGCAGCGTTCCGGTCGACTTCGGGATCATAAACTGGCCGCCGATGAGCTGAATCGTGTTCTCCGCAAAGATGGTGGCCATAATCTGGCTCACCCATTGATTGCGCCAATATTTGAGCTCCGAACCGATATCGTAAGTATCGGTCAGTTGCGGCACCAGATGCCGATAAATATTATTGCCCTCGAACGTCTGGTTGCCCGTCCAGGTATTCGGGTCGCTGCCGTCAATGCTCACTTGCTGGCCGCTGACCGCAATACCGTTGCCTTCGGTAACGGCCGCGTGGTGCGGTGAGCTATCGCCGATCGTGGTGTGCTCGGTAGGCGTCAACACCTCGGCCAGCTTGAGCTTTTGCACCGCCAGGGTCAGCTCGGGCGCGCTATCCGGATCCAGCGTCACCGGGTCGTGCGTTGAAACTTCCTGTGTGCTTACCGCCCCCATCACCACGGTGCCTGCCGGGCGGTCGGTATAGCTCCGGTTGATTTTTTTGAGCACTTCGTTTTTCGGCATAACGCTCCTATATCGCCGAGCTGTCAGATTCAAACACGCCCTCGCACCCGCTGATCTCATAGGCCAGCCCGGGCCATATCTCCGATCCTTCCATATCGTAGGCTTGCCAGCCCGCGTCGGTTCCGAGCGTGAGCGTCCGAGACGTATTCGGCCCGTACCAAATTGTCGGCGTTGACCCCGAGGCGGGCTTGTAGTGCAGCCAGCGATGCAAATGCACGCCCGAGTGCCGCTTGATGTTGGCATCCCCATCATCGACCGTGTTGCCGCCCATTCCGGTTGCGGCCGTGTAGCCCCACAGCGCCTCCGCGCCCGAGTAAAGCATCACCAGGTTGGTGCTGATCTTGTTGAGGTTAGTCGGGCCGATATCGCTATCCCCCTCCACAAAGTCGGTCATTGCCGCCCAGCCCGCCGCCGGAGCGAGACTCGAGTAGCGGTTGCCGTAATATCGCTGGCATTGCAGGTTCGACGCCGCCGACGCCTTGATCTCTACCTTGAGCTGCACCCAATCGCCAAAGGCCAGCCCGCCTACGAGCGAGCCGATATTGACGGCGCATTCTGTGCCCCATTCGCCGCCCGACAGGTTGCCGTACTTCGTACTCACCGGCTGCGTGTAGAGAGTCGTCCAGGTTGCGGATCCCCACTCTCGACCGCTAATCTGCCATTGCCAGTACACGCCGGGCGAGGGCGTCATATCGCACCAGACGTTGAACCGTAACATTTGCGGGCGATAACGGTAACAGAACCGCGCCGCCTCGAGCCAGCTGGTCGACCCGCTGGTATAGAATATCGAGCGGTCTACGGTAAAGCCCTTTGCTCCATCCAGGCGATAGGTTTTAAGCGCTGCGCAATCCGTTTTAAATATGTTAAGGTTCGCCGCCGCCGAAACCGCGTCGGCCACAAAGGTATGCGGCGCCGCCCAGCCCGTCACGGCGTTATAGTAGGTTGATAGCTCCCACCAGTCGCAGATCGCATAGTTTGAGCCGTCCGCGCCCTTCAGGTAGGCACGCCATTCATAGATTTGCCCGGCGGTCATTGATGTCCCGTAATGCGTGCCCGCGGTCAGCGTTGAGGCGCCGGTCTTGCTGCCGGTTGTCGAGTCCGCAAGCGCCACATGCTCGTTGGTATCATCGCCGACATAACGCAGTTCCAGATAAGCGGTTTTCCCAGCGCTCGACGTTGACAGCGCATAATGGTAATTGATCCGGTCTCCGCGATATGGCAGCCACCAGGAATACATCCGCTTCCAGCTTGTGCCGTATGTCGATAATTGCGGGCTGTTCTGTACCGTAATCGGCTCGTGGCTGCGGCCCAACAGGTAACGCACCGCCTTGTGGTATGCATTCAAGACGGTTGCCCCCAGCGCCTGGCCGGTTTCCACCTCGGGAATCACAGGATAAGGTATCATTTAGAAAAACGCCTTTCCGCTGCCAGTATTCTTGTAAGCCGATGTGCCCAGGATAAAATACCCGCTTGAGGGGAATAGGCTTGCGCAAGGCAGCAGCAGCAGGGTTTGCTCGTACCTGGCACCCGTCGAGTTTTCGGTCTTGTCAATCACATAGCAATCCTCATCGATCCCCGAATTGTCTGCATCATCTACGCTCACACGATCCAATATCTGCAGCCAGGGCGCGCCCGGCCCGCGCCACATCACCAACGGACGCGGGATTTTCATCCACGACGCGGTGATATCGGCAATCAATTGCCCCTGCTGCAGTGTCTGCACGAATGGGTTTGCCGGCGGCCGGCATTCCTTCACGCCGGCTGCAGCCCCGCGCCAGTAGTTGGTCAGGGTGGTTGAGTCAGCCTCGGCCTCGGCGGTCTGCGATTCTTCCCCCACCAGCGGGAACCCGCGCAGCTGAAAACCATAGACATACAGCGGCTGGCTGGCATGCGAGTTGCTAAAAGTGTATTCACCGCGCTGGCATTTGAGCGTTGCACTCACCGACACGCTGCCCGACATATCCTGCATGCCCGCCGATACGGCGTAATAGTCGGTGTTGAGCGCCGGCGTAATCACCGCCGAAACCGCGCTCCTGAACTTGGTCGTCACCGTCTTGCTGCCCGAGGCCGGCACCTCGATCGCCTCCGGGCTGGTGTAGATCACCTCGGCCGCCCCCGGCTGCCTGGGCGAGATTTCCACCACCGCCTTGGAATAAGCCGCCATGGCCGGCTGGTTGACATCCAAATACCAGGCCTTGCCCCGGTCGAGCGTCAGCTGGCTGCTGGTTGAAGCTGGCCGCTCTACCAGGGACGACAGCCGCCGCAAGGTCGCATAGCCGGTCTCGCTATACCAGAACATGGCCGCTTCGGCCTGGGCCAGTAGCAGGCACTGCTCCCAGGTGTTCTCGTCATCCAGCCAGCAATAAGGGATCGGGATTGTGCCGTGGTCGAGGCTCTGCAGCGCTACTCCCGCCGCCGTCAGGATGGCCGCGACTGTCTGGTCGATGCGGTAACCCAGATACAGCCCGCTGCTCTGCTTGTACTGCAAGATGGGCAGTTCGCCGCCGCGCAATTCAAACGTCACCGCGCGCATCCCGGGCGCCGATTCGCTCTCCAGCGGCTTGAAGATGTAACCCGTAAAGGTAGTTATCAACTCGGCGCCGTTAGTCGCGTCCACGTACCCCAGGCTGATGCGCACCGGGATCAGCATAAAGCCGTACTGGATGTCGGCATACAAATCACCGGCAGCCAGGTGCTGGCTGTAGCGCCCGGTTACATTCGAGAGCGTGATATTCCCCGAACTTGCCGCCCCGCCCCCCAGCATCGGTAGGCCGTTCACTCCGTTGGCGCTCAATCCCACCCGCGTGGTGCAGCTCAATACATAAGCCGTCTCATCCACCCAGTCGGCGCCGTTCCACTGGAACTCGACTTTGCGGCAGAGTGCCTGGCTCGCTCCCGCCCAGTTAGCTGCCAAATTGGTGCCGGCTATCGATTGGACCACGCTAGACCTCCTCGAGGTCGCAGGTCACGTTAGTACGCGTAAAGGCGCCTTTAATCGGATTCTTCTTGACGTTGCGCGCATGCACCTTGATCGCGCCTCCGCCTTCCGGGGGATACCAATCGAGATCCACCAGGCGCTCCAGCTCGGTCATCAGGGTACTCAACGGCGTCGCAGCCAGCCCACGCCATTCACAATGCCAGGTGCGCTTCAAGGCTACGACCTGGCTGCGCAGAGTGCCATCCAGGGCGCGCTGGCTGTTCTCAATTTTATTCGGGCTGACGCTGTAAGCCGCCACGAACGGATCCGCGATCGTGGTGCCCCCGCCACCCACAATCCCTATCTTGGTCATGGTATTGCCCCCGCTGTGTAACCTGCTTCGTCCAGCTTTTCGGCAAACCAGGGGAATAAGGCATTTACGATCTCGCGCCCGGTCTGCGGCGAAATGCCCTTTTTGATGCCGATCACAAACCAGCTGATACACAGCGTCCCGACCAGCGTCCAGGTCTCCTGTTGCGCCTTCATCTGTTCCTGGAAGGCACTAGTTACCGCCAGGGCTGTGTCATTAGCCACCAATCCAGTACCAAAGGCACCGGCCATCTCTACGCCCGTGCTGGCTCCCGGCGTCCCGCCTATCATGGCCTGTAATTCAGCTCCGCTCATGCTCACGCCGGCAGCTTGCAGCTGGCGCATGGCTTCCTGCACCATTGCCTCGCGCGCCTGCTTGTTGGCAATCTCTTCCTTGGCGCGCGCCACGAAATCGCCCCAGTTGATTTCCTCGGGCATACGTCCGGAGTAGAACAGCTTTTGCTGCTGCTCGGCCCAGCCGCGAATCGCGTCCTCGCCCTGGGCCAGGATTTCTTGCGGCACCATCTGACGCCAGACGCTGCCCTGGTCGGCCGCAATCGCGCGCATCTTGCGTCCGTATTCGTCCCATTTGTCCATATAGCGCCCGGCAGCCGTATCAGCCATATCCTGGCTCGTAACTTCGGTTGGCTGCAGGATTTGCTCGACCAAGCTGCGCATATCCGCGGCTTGCTGACGCAGCATTTGCTCATAATCAGAGAGACCGCCGCCACCTCTGCGCGCCGCTGCATTTGAAGCCTGGACGCCTTCTATATACTTGGTATCGAGCGGCGTCAGAGACGGCACCCGGCCGCTGTCGGGGCCATAATTCATCTGCCCGTTAGCGCCAATCAGTAGATTTTGCGAATAGAGCGGATTGGTAACGCCCGCGCCCATCGCCGCATTCAGCCCTGATGTTATGGATCGAAACTCTATTCCGATCTGCACAAAGCTCGGGATACTTCGTACAGCATCCCCTAGTAGATATGCCTGCCCAGCCAGAGTAATCATCGCGTCGCTGGTAGCTACCAATGCCGCTTGCGCGGCGGCATCGGCCGCAGCGTTTGCTCCGACCGACGGAACCAGGTCGTCAAGCGCAATTTTCAGGTCTGTTGCGTTGATCTGTACCCACTTGAACTGGGTTGCGAGGTCATTGAGCCGCATCGTGTAGGACAGCTTCGCGAACGGATCGCCTATTTTATTGACGGCCTCGTAATACGGCCCCATGATATCGTCGACCTTGAGGCGGTTTCTAGCCATCAATGCTATTTCGTCTGCGAGGCCCTGCTTAATGTCTCCGAAAGAAAGCAGCCCCCATTTCTCAATTAACTGTCCGACGGCGATATTCATATTATCAACAGAGACTTCCATTGATAATAGGTTTTGTGCCGCCGAGGCCGTTGCGTCTTCTAGTCCCTCAGGTGCTTGTTCCAGCACCGCTTGCAGCAGCGCGGCCTTTTTCTCCATGTCTGATAAACTATCGACAGACTTGCCAAGTGTCCTTGCATATTCTTCGTTTACGGTATTGATCTTGACGTTGATGGCCAGGTTATCCAGAAGCAAAGGCTGCATGCGCCCCAAGCCGCGCATAAGGGAGTCAAAGGCATATTCGGTGGTTATCCCTAGACCCTTTGCACGGTCTACCGCTAGGGCCATTAACCGCGCCGTTTCCTCACCTGTAGCAGAGACCCCCATCATTTTGGCCAGGTTCATTCCCTGCATCAGTTTCAAATCGTTGACCGTGCCCAGTGAAGCCTGGCGCATTGCCTCCAGGCTGGCCGTTGCCTCTTCAATACCCCCGTTAATCTTGTAATAGGATTGCTGTACATCCTCAAACCTGGCCGCTCCCGCCGCCAAATCCCACGCTTCTTTAAGCGCCTTGACGCCGACAGTTAATCCAGCAACAGCCAAACCCAGGGGCCCGGCAGCGCTCACAATCGAGCCCATAGCTGGCGAAACGCGATAGAGGGCACCAGTCAGGTCGCGGCCTAGAGTATCACTCAGGCCAGCCACCTGCCCCTTGACAGCGCCGCTTGTGCCGCCCAGATTGCTAATTTCTTTATTGATTTTAGCCATCGTGGCAGCTGCTTCGTCGCGGGCGCGAATGAGGATTTCTAGCTCATTACCTGCCATTATTCTCCATCATCACTATCGCCCCCACCCTCCAGGATGTACGCTTCCTCTTGCATCATCTCGGCTATTACACCAACATAATCGCTCGGTATGCGGTGCAACTCGTCCAGGCTCCATCCGTTCATCCACTTGCAGATCGCCAGCTCTGTCCGCGCCTGGTTGCGCCAGGCGTCAGTCAGTTTTTTGAGGCTTCCTGCGCTTCGATATATTCAATAAGTACCTTGTTCAATTCGGCGGCGTCCGTATCGCGCAGCGCGCGCACCGCATCGGCGCTCAGTTCTACCGGCCCCTTGTCGTCTTGCAATGACCAGGCCGTTACCCAGATCAGGATACGGTTGACGTAGAACTCTTTCATATCGAGGTACAGCATCGACTCGGTTTCGCCAGGCTTGCGCGAGCCCCACTGCAGGGCCAGCTGATCGCCATAGGTCAGCTCGCGCTTGACCTCGATCCAGTCGCCGTCGCTCAGTTCCAGTTTGACCGTATCCAACTGCGCAAATCGGTTTCTAGCCACGTGGTGCTCCTTTATCCAATATCAATCGTTCGCCATCCCACCAAACCGCCAGCTCGCTGTGCTTGATGGTTTTAGGTCCCAAGTCCAGCGTCACCTCTGCAATCTTTGTACGGGGCAGAAGGTAAGAATTGTAACGCAGCACCTTTGCGCCCACGCGCACACCGTACGGGTCGCTGTACAACTCCCACTCTCCCAGGGCGGCCAGCTCACGCCCAAGCGCAGTCAACCGGCCGCCCTGCCCTCTCAGGTTGACCACTACTTACGGCCCCAGGACCCGTTCGCCGAAAAGCTAGCTGCGCCCTTGACCGCCGCGCTTACACCGCCGCCCAGGGTGTCGATGTCTATCCAGGCCGGGCCGTACCAGTACTTGGTGATTGCGCCCGAGGCCGGGTAGAGGTAAATCTTGCAGCCGTCAGCGCTTTCGGCCGCCGAGAACAGCGTATCCTCGGCGTCGCTCCACAAAAAGTTAATCTTGCCCTTGACGTCGCCGAACCCCTGAACGTAGGTCTTGTTGCTGTCACTCGTGCAGGTGGTTTCAACCTTGTCGGTTGCCAGGTTGATTTCCCAGCTCTCCAGGTTGACAATCGCAGCGGCAGCGCCCGTCCCGGTCGTGGACACATAAGCGCGCCCGCCTTTGCCATGATATCGTGCCATGTTATTCTCCTTCTCGCTCTAGGATTGCCAGTAAGTCACAAATGCGTGTATCAAAAGTATGGCGCGCGACCAGCCCGGGCAGCATCTCCGCCCGCTCGCGCCTTTCGTCCTCGTGCGCCAGGTAATAATGAATCGCAGTCTCTAACTCTGCAGCACTGGTAAAGGTCGGCACCGTTTCCCCGAATACATCCGCCAGCTCGGGCCGGCTGTCCGTTATGTAAAATGTGCCGCAGGCGGCCAGTTCGTAGCATCTCGGCCCCAGGCTGTAGGCTTCCGCGATCTTCTCGGTGCCCTTGCCATAACCGATGCTCGATCGGTGCAGGTTGATGCCGATCTTCGCGTTGCGATACAACCCAGCCGTCAGGTCGTTGGGCGTGATACCGCCTCGCAGGTATTGGCGTAGGTGATGGTTGGGACCTAACAGCTCCCACGACCCGTACAACCCCAAGTCGATACCATCCCAGTTCACCTGCTCGAACAGCTTGACACGTTCTTCCCAGCCGGTGCCAACAAAGACAACATCATGCTCGGGCACATCGGCCGCCTTGTCCGCTTGCGGGTAGTGCCTGGTCTGGTCATAGGCATGCTGCCAGTAGTAGGTTTGGCGGTTTATCGCCCGGAACGGAGGCACACTCACCTTATCGTTCACCCAGCAGATGTTAGCCAGCGGTGCGATCTGTTTTTGCCATTCGTCGTCATACGGGCTCTCGGTAAACAGGATCGCCACTTTCAACCCGGCGCGCCTAAGCATCAGTACCACGTCCGGATGCAGGTACATGCACGACACAATCAACACCCAGTCCACCTGGAAGCGCAGCGCTTTCTCCAACAACCAGACACCCGCCATATAAATGGCGTCAGTTTCGCTCGGTTTGGGCCCCTGTTTCTTGTTATGCTTCCACTGCCACTGCAGGTAGCCGCCCCAGCTCTGGATGCGTCCGTCCAGGGCATACTTGATGATCTCGATATGCTGCCGGGCCAGGGCCTTGACGATGCCCACATAGACGTCGTTGGTAGACCATGAAGCGCCGGGCTGCACGCATAGGATTCTCATTCTGGCTTCCACCCATCCCAGCCGCACTGGTACCAGGCGCCCTGTGGGATCCGCGGGTCGGTGTAGCGGCAGATCGGCGCCAAGTTCACGAACCCGGCTTCGGTCATGATGCGCGCCAAACTTGTTTCGTCATAGCTCCACTTGTGCGGGCTCTCCTGGACATTCGAATACAGGAACATCGCGCATACCGCGTCCAGGTCAGCCATCGCCCACCAGGTACCCCCGGGGTATTCGACGGCGTCGATACTGCCGGCCAGATAGCGCCTCATGATTTCGCGCGTGTCCGGCACCACCAGGCCCAGCCGCCCGCCCGGCACAAGGCAGCGCAGACACTCGGCCAGGAACGGGCGCGCCGCGTCGCGCTCCAAATGCTCCAGAAAGTGCCCGGCATAGATTTCATCCAGGCTGGCATCCTCACAAGGTATCGGCGGCACCAGGGCGTGAAGCTGAGCCGGCATGAGCGGATCGGCGTCCAGGTTCGTCCAAAAGGCCAGACCCACGTCCGCACAGCCGATGTTAAGCCGCCTCGAGGCCGTAGCTTGCAGCCGGTCGATTTCCTCAGGGTTCACTATTGCAGCTCCGTCACTTTGATGCTGGCCGTCACCGAGTGATACATAGCCGGCACGCCTGGGCTGGTTTCGCCGATCGTTACCACGCCGGCTTGGATGCTCCATTCCGCCTTGAGGGTCTCGGCCGCGGGGCCCTCGTACCAGGTTACGATCGCGCTCTCCAGGGCATCCATGATGGTCATGTTGGCGGCATACCCGCCGCTCTTTTCACCCTGCAGCAGCGGCTTGACCGCAATGGTCAGGTCGCAGCTCACCGTGACATCCAGCCCGTTGTGGTCCATCACGCTTTCGAACGCCTCGATCCTCGGCACACCCGGCCACATGACCGGCAGGCTGGCGTTGTTGAGTGAGAGCGGAAAGTAAGTCAACTTGCTGGTCACGCCTGTCACCGAGAGCGCGGCCAGGGCGGTTGTCAGGGAGGCCGCCGTCAGGCTCATGCCCACCTCCGGTAGCCGCTCAAGGCCTGCTGCACGTCTGGATCCAGACCCTTATACATGTCATAGCTGCCCGTGATCGGGTTAGAGATCGCTGTTGCAAAGTTGCTGTCGCGGCGACGGTATAGCCTGCCGACTTGCATCAGGCAGGCCAGCACGATTGGCTGCGGGTAGGCTGTGATGGATATAGCCGCCGCCGCGTGCGCTGCCGACATTGTGCCGTTCACGCCGCGTACCACCGTCAGGGTGTTGACCGCTACGGCGGTTACATACATCAGTTCAGTCTCAATCAGGATGGTTTGCCCGGCGCTGAAGGGCACGCTGTTACTCACCGTCATCGTAGTGGCCGCCGCAGTTGCCACCGTTCCGGTCGCGCCGGCGCTGTCATATGGGGCGGCTCTCTGCTCGTTCCCATAACCCCAGACACCGGCGATTTCGATTGCTTTCTTCCCATCGGGCCACAGGCTGTAAGCGCCATTCTCATCTAACTCAACCGCGCGCTTGGGATAGCCTTGATACGGCCAGAGCACATAGTCCGAACTGGCCAGGGTATCTGCATAGGCGCCATCGCCGTCTCTATCGAACTTGAGCGTGGTCACCGCAAGCAGATCATCCACCCACAGGCGCAGGGTATCCTCAAAATCGAGCGCTCCGCTGTTAAAGTAGCGCGTCTCGGTCAGCGGGTAGAACTTGCGCCCGCAGTGCTTGTCGATTCCCCGGCTCACGCTCTCCAGCAACGCCAACAGCACCGCATCGTCGGTTGTCGCCGTGATGCCGTACTGCGCCTTAGCCTGCGCGAGCGTTGCATAGGTGCCGTACTCAACCATCCCTCACCTCGATCATGGCTTACTCCGCGTACACGATCACACTGAACGTGTGCGACTGGTTAGCATCGCCCGAGTCGACTATTGCCCATCTGGCCCGCATGTACGGCCCAAACAGCGCGGGCCGTACGGCTGCCGCCGCCGCGTCCGCGGTCACGTCGATGACTGCCACACCCGGATTGCTCGGGTCCAGCACGGCGTACTCGATCCGGGCCGCGCCGTTGCCCGCTTGCTGCGTAAAGTGGATCGCGTTGTGCCAGGTCACGTTATCCAGCGAAACATCCACATATACATCCAGCGTATCGCCAGCATCGGTGAGGCTAGCTGTGATGTTGTTGACCACGATAAAACGCTTGCGCTCTCCACCGACATATACCGCTGTCCCGTTCGCCCCAGCCGTGCGCGCTGCCAACGCGGCCAGGGTAATAACCTCTCCCTGTAAAAGTTCTACACCCCGAGGGCCCTTTACACTCATAATCTATCTCCCTCGCTAGGGGGCCTGTTGCCAGACCCCCCCGCGTCACTACAGATACGCTTAGTCAGCATCCAGGGCCGGCGATCCGCCCGCGCCCTTGATGATGGCAATCGTGCCGGTGGTGTTAGCTACAAAGTTCTCGCAATGCACCATGGCGTCCGCCACCGCGTTGGCCGCGATGGTGGCTCCGCTGGCCAGTCCGCGCGTGTTGGCGATAATCCCCGTGGTGCCTGTCAGCACTTCCAGATACGGCTCACCAGCGTCAGTGTTGTGCACCAGGTTGTCCAGGAACATCAGCCCCTGTGACAATGCCGTGATGCCGTTCACGCAAGCGGTCGAGTAATCGCCCATAAACTCGCAGTTGCGGATGACCACGTTGCTGCTCGCGCCGACTAGTTTGACAGCCACGGCCGCTCCGGCCACGGCGGGCTCTGCCAGGAACCGGCACCCCTCGATCAGGGCGCGATCTGCGCCAGCTTCGAGCTCTAGCGATATTACAAAGTCGTCGCCGGTCGTGCCGCCCCAGTTCCACTCGCAGTTCTTGAACACCGCATCAGTCACGCCTTCCACCTGCACGGCAGAAGCGACCGCCGTAATGCTGGTCACAAAGCGCAAGTTCTCGATGCGCACGCTGGCCGCACCGATGTTGACCTGCGCGTTGGCATGGTTAAACGTGAACGTCGGCCGGTCCGCGCCCCAACCCAGGCCGATGATGGCGATGCCTGCTACGTCTACGTCAAAGCCGTTGGTGGCGATGTACGTCTCGGCATGTCCCGGCATGACATAGATCACATCGCCGTTGTTAGCTGTGCACTGACCAATTGCATAGTCCAGGGTCAGGAAGGGGCTATCGGGGTCGCGGCCATGGCCTACCGTATCGCCGCCGCCGCTGGCACCAGAATCCACGAACCAGATGTCGCCGGGGTGCGCTACCAAATCAGAAATGGTATATACACCGCCCGGCTGCTTGCGGCTGAATAATGCTGTTCTGTTCTTCATATCATTGCTCCTATCGGGGTTTTAACCCTTGTATTGGGGGCGGTGATAAGCCGCCCCACTTGATTTACGTTAGTCCGTGATCACAGTCGGCGGCGTGGCCTTTTGGTACTTCATTTCCAGGAAATACTGTCCGGAAACAAAGTTGGTCGCCTGTCCAGAGTTTGAGATAGTGAAGCCGATCACGTCATAGGTCGCGCCCAGGGTGGCGATGTCGATCTCGATGATGACCTGCTTTTTAGCTGCATCCGCCGTGAGGGTATAGCTGGTTGCCGCGGTTTGGGCCACCAGGGTATCGCTCGTGGCGGTAGCCTCGTTGGCCCAAATGCGCGCAGCCACGTTGATGCTGGCCGCCCCGGTCGGGGCCACGGCCGTTGCGCGCTGCGGTTGAATCACCGTGGCATGCGCCACGGCCTGGGTAAACTGCAGCACGATCCAGGCTTTCTTGACGTTCTTGACGCTCACATAATCGCTGGTGACACCGCCGTTGGTCGTGACCGGGCCGGCGGTCGCATCGACGATTTTGAACTCTTCAGGAAGGCAAATTGCACTCATTGTTTTATTCTCCTTGTACTGGAGCCCCCGCCCGCGCGAGGGCTCATCTAGTCGTTGTCGCTTAGGCGCGTGCGTCCAGGGTCACGAACGGGCTCAGCGTCGCCGAGCTGTTGAGCGGCGTAAAGGCGCTCTCCCAGCCGGGGGCCGCCGTGTAGCGGTAGATGAACTTGAAGCATTGCTGATCAGTCAGGAAGGCAACGTGGATCGAGCTGGTGGCTTTCACCCCGCCCGCCTTGGAGGCCGACACGATCTGGCTCAGGTCGGCCAGGATGATGTCGCCCTTGTCGCCCAGGGTCTGGCAGTAATCCACCGGCAGCACCGGCCGCCCCTTGAGGGTGGCATACGGCGAGGCGCTGATGCCGCCCGCCGGCAAGAACACCGGCCAGCCGCCCGTGCCGATCGGGATGCTGAGCAGGTCGAGCTGCGGCTCCACGTCCTGGTTGATCAGCCAGATCGCGCGGCTCCGGCAGGGAGCGTACATCCGCGCCCACATCTTTGAGATGTTCTCCATCACGATGGTATCGGCCGCTTGCCCGGTTTCCTTGGTCACACTCACCAACGCCGGAGCTGCCATAATGCCCAGCGGGTTGGTGATGCCGTTGATGACATCGTTTTCCACCTCGTAGCGGATCGCCTGCGGCACAAAGGTCTGCAGCTGGCTGGCCAACGCCCCGGCATCCTCGAGCAACTCCTCAGTGGCATAGTACACGCAGGCGTACTTGGTCAGGTCGAGGTTGAGACGCTTGAGCGGTGCCGGGCTCGAGGCGCTAATGGTCGCGCCTTCCGCCACCTTGTACACCACCATCCCGCCGAAACGGGTGCCTGAGGCTGCGGCGCTGTCGCGGATGTACGGTACTTTCATACCGCTGCCCGAAAGGGGCATGGGTGCCGGCATCTGGTTCAGCAGCGTGCCCGGCGCAAACATCGGGTCGGTCAGCAAGGCGGCAAAGTCGTCCTGGATGGCAAAGGCGCCTTCGGAATCGACGCCCTCATTCAACCCCAGCACCGCTTTGGTGGCGTCGGCATGGCTCTTGCCCAGGCGCGGGTCTATGATGCCCTTGACGGCCTTGGTGTAGACCGCCTTGAGCTGCTCTCCCAGGCTCTTGAACGGCTGATCGCCCTCGTCCGTGGTCACCGAGATGGCGGTCGCTTTGACTTCGGGCTTGGCAGCTGCCAGGCTCTTGACCATCTCGTTGACGGTTTCCTTGCGCTCTTCAGCCATGAGCGCCTTGATTTGCTCGATCGTGATAGGCTCTGTCATTTCGTTTTCTCCTTGATGGTTACTATGTACCGCCGGCTCGTTGCCCTCCGTCGCGCCCGCCGATGTCTCCCCGACATCCTTTGGCAGCAGCGCCTTGACCGATGGCATTTCGTCGGCAATCGACCGCAATTCAGCCACGCCCAGTGTGCGCGGTTCGCACGGCGTGGGCGATAACGTCCACTCGAAAATTCCCCAGCTTTTGACCTTACCGTTTTCCTTGATCACCGTATGCGGGGCTGCCCCGCTGGAAAGCCCCACCACGCCGGCCTGGATCAACGGCCGGATTAGCTCGTAATACCGGCTGCTCTTGGCTATCTCGCCTTCGATCCATAAACCGTAATCATCCGCTTTAGCCGTATCCCACTTGCCGATCATCGCCTTGCCGATCACCTGGTTGCGTCCATGGTCGTACATCATCGGCCTGGGCATCGCCGGCGCGTCCAGCCATAGGTTGGTGTCCTTCTCGAAGTGGTCACCTTCCAGGTCGCGCCCGCCCCACACCACCCCGTACCCGCCAATGCGTACAGTGTCTTGGGTTTCACCAATTGCCTTGACCAGCGCCTTGCTCGCGTTCTCGCTGGCATAAAGCGCCTTGACCTGGTTCTCTGCCTCAACCTCAGTCTCATGGCAAGCTACCTGCTCGCCCTGAGAACCATCCTCATTCAGCTTGTGTACGCAGAACTTGTCCTCTGTCTTGAATACTTTCCACGGCATCACACACCTCCGATAATCTGCTGGATGCGTTTCTCGATCCAGCCTTTGACAACTGGTCCGCGTTGCTCAACCCAATCCTGCACTGTGCGCCAGCCGCGGCGAGCGTGGAACGCTGCTTGCTTATCCCTGTCCTGCACCGCGCGGGCGTAGGTAGCCTTGGTACCAATAATCCCACCTAAGCCGCTATCGGTCGTCCTGGTTGTCCAGGAACGTCCCAGTGTTTCCGACGTGTGCGCCCCATGTACCGTGCCATCTTTGAGCATCCATTTCGGGCCATAACCGCGTTCATACCAGCGCCGCTGGTAGGGGATGTTCGCCTCGGTCGATGGCGGGTACTGCGCAATGAATCCCTTCGCATCCAAAAGGGCACTCTGCATCCACGGCTTGATTAACTTGCCAGCTTCCAGCTTGTCGAGCTTTGCCAACAACTTGTCTATTCCATCTATTTTTATGCTGAATGTCATTCGGCTGGCTCCCACTTGTGCGTCAACCAACACCGGCACCGCGGATGTTTTGGCGGGAGCTCGGTTGTCGGCTTGCCATTCAACGGCCCGCAAATGGGGCAAACCAGGTCATCTGCGTTCGTATTCCAATAGGGCACCAGGTTGATGCCGGCATCTTTAGCTGCCTGGGCTGTCATTGCTTCCCCCTCAGCGTATGCCCTGGTCGTCTCGGTCACCGCTATCATGTCAGCGCGAATCGGGCTGAATAGGTGCTCCAAACTGGCTTGTAGATCGCCCATGGTCAGTCCCGGCGTGCGGATATAATCCTCAACCGCCTGCTGTACACCCTTGCGCGTTACCTCGGTAATGCCCTTGATAAGCTCGTAGCTGTACGTCCGTGTCCACTGCGCGGCCTGCTCAGCCACCAGCGTCCAATCCACCCCAATGCCCCCAGCGATCATCTCGGTGGCTGCGTCCTGGGCTATCTGCTGAATAGCCGGGCGGATGCCACTCAGCATCTTGCCCGCCTGCGTCTGCCAAAACTCCTCAGTCAGCTTGCTCCAATCGGGCGGGTCGCCCAGGGAACTCATAACATCATCGAATTGCGCGCCCAGGCGTTCTTTGAATAACCGGAATAGGCGTTTCTCGGCCTCGGACTTGTAATCGACGTTCGGGTCAATAGTCGGCCCCGCCTTGGCGGAGAGCGGCATATCGAACGCTGCCTTGAGCGCCGCATCGCTGGTGACGCCCTGCAGCCGCCCCCGGATCTCGTCCGCCGCCTCGGCCGGCACATGCGCGCACTCGAACGTCAACGCCTTCTCCGCTCCGTGCTTGAGCGCGAACCGCCGCCAGGTCTTCATCTCGTTCTTGGCCTCTTCGCTCAATGCCTGCTCGTTCGGCTGGGGCTGCCCATCCTGGTCCGGCTGGCTGTTTGGTTGCCCCCCAAAGGTAAAGGGTTGCGGCTTGGGCTTTTTCATCTCTTCCTTCAGCCGCCGCCACTGCTCGTCCGTCAGGTCGTAGCCCAGCACCTCCGCCGCCAGGTCTAGCGGGAATCCCGCCGCCACCAGCGCCCCCAGGCTGCCCGAGCGCTGCTCCTCGTCCTCCTGGAAGATGTCCAGCTCCTCCGGCCTAAAGCTCAGCTCCATCCCCATCGGCTTAAAGAGCTGCTCGTTCAGCACCTGGGCATACCAATCGCAGCGCGGCACCACCGTCTCCTGGTAGAACGACAGTCGGTGCTCCACCGCCGTCGCATAGTTGGCCGCGTCCTCCAGCATCGTTTGCGGCACCCCGAACGTCACCGCGATCTGCGCCCGCGCGTTGGCCGTCAGCTCCGGCACCATCAGGTCGCGGATAATCGGCACCAGCTGGTTGACCTTGATCTCCTGCCGTACCGCGATCGTGCCGAACGCCCTGGCAATCCCGGCCGTGGTCTTTTTCCACCAGTTCTCCAGCCGTTTTGCCTCCGCCTCGTCGGTCGGGCCTTGCACGCTCAAAATGGTCGTGCCGATCGCCCCGCGTTCGAAATACCCGCTCACCATCCGGTCGGCATACCTGGCCAATCCCGCCGCTATCAGCGCCGTCCTGGCCAGGCTCGTGCCCGGGCCCGCCTCGCTGTTGATGCCCGGCTCAAAAAAATAAACCAGCTCATCGAGCGCCATGTTCTCAACCCGGTTGTTGGCGTTGCGGATGATGTACTCGAGCTCCCCCGTCGTCAGGTTGTAATAGGGCGTCATCGCGGTCGGCAGCGCCCACTGCAGCCCATTGGTCATGAAACCGTTGTTCTGCTTGAGCAGGTATCCGCTGCCATATACGCACACCGCCTGCTCGGTTCGGTTCAAGAGCTGCTGCAGATTGGCCGTCATCGGCATGGCCGCCAGCGTTTCCGGCTCCAGCTCCTCCCCGCTGACTTTCAAGCTAAAAGGCATGCCCGCTACCGCTCCCGCCCTCAGCGAGACACACCGCCTGACCCAGGGTACCAGGGCATAAGCCGAATAGGCACTCATCGTCTGGCGTTCGTCGTTGTCGTCATTCAGGAACGCCTGCAGGCTCTGCTGCGTCCAGCTCCCCGCCATTTTGAGCGTCCGCCCGTTATAGAGATATGTCCTTGGCATGCTCAGCTTTCCCACAACACGAGCGGGCCGCTGCTGGCCAGCGCATTGAAGGCCCCCGACGCACTGTCCACCTGGTCGTCATGCTTGCCCATCGGGAACGATGTCATCTCCCCCAGCCAGGCTGGGATCCACTCCCCGCGCACCAGCTTGACATTGCCCACCCGCGCCTGGTCCAGCAAGGGCATCGCCCGCTGCACCTTGTCGCCCGTCACCGGCACAGCCTCGGCGCCGAATCCCGCCAGGAGCTGCATGATGTCGCTCTCCACGTATTTTCCGCTCGAGCCCGGTTCGAGCTCCCAGTAGATCCGTACCCGCTTGCCGTCGTTGACGGCCGTGCTGCGCATCAGCGGCTTGATGTCCGACGGGTTCACCCGCTGCCGGCACACATCCGCGATGTAATACCTGCCCTTGGCTCTGCCCATCAACGTTCCCACCGTCCAGTCCGGGTCGCTCGCCTTGATGCTCTTTTCCGTGGCCGCCATATCCCAAAAGCGCACCAGCAGCTCGTACTTGGGCGCCTCGTTGACGATCTCGAACCATTCGCGCTTGGCCAGTTGCCCCTCGGGCGGCAGCGGGCGCTGCTGATACAGCGCTGTATAGCTCCAATCGCCCAGCACCGTCCGCAGCTCGGCCAGTTGTCGTTCGTCATAGCGCTCCGGGCATAATGCCTCTCCGATCGCGCGCCCCAGCGGATCGTCCGCTTCCGCCTCGGCTGGCAAACTGATTACCGTCCAGTTCGGCGCATCCTCGCTCGCCAAAATCCGCCCCGCCAGGTCGTCCTCGTGCCACCTCGTCATCATCAGCACGATCGCCCCGCCCGGCTCGAGCCGCGTGTACAGGTCGTCCGTGTACCAATCCCAGCAGCGGTCGCGGTAGGCCTGGCTCTCGGCCTCTTCGCGGTTCTTGACCGGGTCATCGATGATGATCAGGTCGCCGCCTTGCCCCGTGATGCCGCCGCCCACCCCCACCGCGCGGATCCCGCCCCCCTGGGCAGTCTCCCAGTCTTCCACCGCATAGCGCTCCGCGGAGAGCTGCACGCACCTTTCCGCTATCCGCCTGGCCTTGCGTGAAAACTTGTTTGCCAGGATCTGGTTGTACGCCCCGATGATGACGCGCAGCTTCGGGTCCTGCGTCAATCGGTATATCGGATAGCGCACGGTGTCCTGCTCGCTCTTGCCGTGCCTCGGCGGCATGAACACCATCAACCGCTTGATCTCCCCGCGTGATAGGCTGTCAAGGTACTGCCGCACATAGGCCAGGTGCGCCCACTCCCAATGCCAGCTGGGCGTGACCCACGGCAACCACTGCTCGAACGTCTTTGACGGCTTGGATAACGCACTAGCGCTAACCAGCGCTTGCGCCTGTGCCTTCTGAGCTCTCCATAGCCTCAAGGACGGCGGTAAGGTCGATCTTGGCGCCATCGGTTTCTGATTGGGCAAACTTGAGCCAGTCAAGTAAATCCTTTTCTGTCTGCAATGCCGGGCTCTGAGCTAGTTTTTGCCTGACTATTTTCATCGTTACCCGCAGGCGCTCAGCCCTGTTTGCTATGCTTACCATTAACGAGAGACGATCAACTTCGCTTGCAAACTCAACGTCGCTTAACCAGCGCCTGATGGTTTTTTCATTACAACCAGATTCTTTAGCAGCCTCTATTTGAGTAAATCCCTGGGCCAGGTGCATCGCCGCTTTAACACGTCTAGTATTCCATTTGAAACTGGACATTTTTCGGACATCCGTTTATTCCAGGTAACAAAAAACCGCCCGTCTCCGGGGGTAAACCCGGAAACAGGCGGCCCATTTCCTGCGCTCTAGCCGCTCACATTATCGCATAATTGCTCTGCAATGTCAAGTGTTTTTGCAAGGAATATTGCAATACCAATAGTTCTCACGGTGACAGACTGGACACTCGACGATCGTGTAGGTTTCGCCAAGTTTTACTTTACCTTTGAACTCGCATTCGCCATCACGGGTGATTGCCAGCGTGCTGCCACAATTCTCGCAGCGCCAGGGTATCCCGGCCGTCGGTTCGTTGCGATGGATGCACACATTCATCATCATCCCCCTCTGTTTTAGCATAGCGCTGCGATTGCTTCGCGATTGGTTACTTTATGTAAAGCTGCGTATACATCCAGCACGTCACCGTGGAATCCGCACCCGTAACAGTGAACTGTTTGCCGGCCTATATCGACGCTCATAGACGGGTTTTTATCGGCGTGAAATGGGCAGATGATCATTGTGTTTCTGGTGATGCCTGTGAGGTGTAAAATGTCCTCGATGCGCACGTGGGCCTTTATCTGCTCTATGGTTCTCATTCCCCCGCACTCTACCGCGTGATCCGCGGCCTCCCATGGATCGGTTGCGACCGGAATGTCGAGTACGGCCAATTCAGGCGCGGGCTTTACGAGCGGGAACACATCACTGAAATGTTCGCAGTGTATAATCCGGTCACCGGCGCCTTGATACGCTACGCCTGAGGGGTGCATGGAAGGCGGTGCCAATACGTATCCCCAGCGGGCTTTAATATCAATGTCCGCGATCCGATACGGCTCAACGGGCTCGCTGCATGTAATATATACATGTACGCCACGCGCTGAGTGGACCTTATAACTGAAACGCATACAATCCCGTGCGCTGCCGCCTGAATCTGCTGCCCACCCGCGCCACATTTCGTACATTTCGAGTGTGTCGAAATCCAATACCACCAGCCCGTTGTAACCAGTCACCAGCCCGAGGTTGCGCTTTGGACCGGTAAACCATATACTCAGCTCAGCTGGTGTCGGCGGGCGCTCTTTATATATAGACCATGAGACATCGCCCGCCGTCATGCTGCCGGTCATCCGCAAAGCGTCGAAAGCCGGTCTTTTGGAGCGATAGGTGATTGGAATAACTGAAAAGCCTGATTCTATCCATCTGTGAGCGGTATCAAGAGTGTTCATTTTATCCTTTTACCTTTACACATTTACACATCTATACAGTAAATACCAGGTTAACCCCTATATAGTGCTTGTAAGGGGTTAACCCAGAAATTAGTGTATTGATCCGTAAATGTGTAAAGGTTTTATAAAACACGAATACCTATAATCCCTCTGCGTGTTGTATCTGGTTTTCCACCGATTCCCTGGAACCATTTTGGTTGGGAAACCAATATCCCCTTCGCCTTGAGCGCCAGGATGAACGTTCGAATCTTTTTCGTTTCAACGCCGTTATCCACCGACCAATCGCGATATGAGCGATAGATGATCTCATTCGCCGACCAGTGCGCCGGCGAGTATTCGCAGCATTCATCGATCCAGGCTTGCACATAGTCCAAATCAGCGCGTTGCTGCTTAGTGATGGTCGATACGGCTTGAGGCGTACGAGGCCCCAATCCATGTGATCCCAGCTCGAACCATTTGCGTGCACCTTCTGCCGCCCAGGCGAACACGCCCTTCAGGTTGTCCAATTGCCGCATCCGTAGCTTGAGGCTCGTATCTTCCTTGTCCGCAAACGAGTTGGGGAACTCGATCACCTTGATGCGATGCCACAGCGCGTCATCATCCACGTCGGCATTCACTGGATGGTTGGAAACCAGCCACATTTTGTATTGCGGTCGGTAACTGAAATGGTCGCGGCGCTTGAGCGCGCAGTACACCTCGTTGCCGCCCGTTAGGCTCTTGATCTTGCCCGTATTCAGTGACTGGTACTTGTTCGATTCCGAGGCGATGATCAGCCGTGCCGGCTTGAGCGGTGCCAGGTCAAAGTTCTGCGTATCCGCGCCGCGGTCGGCGGTGAAGGTAGTGAAATCCACTTCCATCGCCAGCGGCTTGGGCAGAATCGCCAGCAGCGTCTCGGTGAAAGTGCCTTTGCCCGAACGTGTCGGCCCGTAGATGTAGAACAGGCATTCCTCTCGGGTGTAGCCGGTCAGCGAGTAACCGACTGCGAGCTGCAGATAGTCGATTACCTCTTGCCCGCCGCCTACCACGTCCGCCAGGAACTGCCGCCACATTGTCTGGTCGGCGCCTGGGTCATACTCAACCGGCAGGCAGTAGGTAAATCGCTGCTCCGGAGCGTGCGGCGTGAGCTGTCCGGTTGCCAGGTTCAGCACCCCATTGGCGCAGTTAAGCAGCTCGGGCGAGCTGTCGAACTTGTTGATATCGATTGCTACGCCCATCTGGAAAAGGTACAAGCAGTCGCGCACGTGACGCGCGCTTGGATAGCAGGCTCGCATAGTACGCTCATAGGTATGCTTGGACCCGTTGGCTTTGGCCGCTTCACAGTAACGCTGCTTGAGAACATAGGTGGCCGCCCGCCCTAGGGCTTCATCCGCACCCTCGCTTGTCCAGTGTGTGCCGCTCCACCACAGATATCCGTAGGCTTTGGTATAGACGAACTCATCCCCGAAAAGAGATGTCAGACACTGGGAGTTGCCTTCATCGTCGGCGCCCTGGTCGAGCAAATACTGGACGTTCAACATGCGCGCCGATCGGTCAACAGGTGGCGCCGATTGCCGCGCATCCTGTTGCTCTGCCTGCCGTTCTGACTCGCCAGCCAGTAGGGCTGCGAGTTCATAGTCGTAAGCCATCAGGTTGTATTCATATTGCACTTGGGGCTTCCCGCCGCGGTCGTAGGCATTGGCTAGAATCTGAATACGGTCAGACCATGGCCCGCAATCGGCCGGAGAGACGTTCGGTCTCTCTCCGGCCAGGTATGCCCGTATGACCTTGCGCGCCAGTTCGTCAACCAGCGATTGTGTAGTTGCTGATGTATCCATTTCTACGCCGTGATCAGCAGTGTTTCTATTCTCTCCGCCAGCAGGTGCACTTGGGTGGTCACCCGCTTGCCCCCGTGCGCCTTGGCCAGCCTGTCCATAAATGCCTGCGCCCTGGTATCAGTCTCGGGGCCGATGTAAATACAGTCGATGCAGCTTTTGTAGGTCTTGGCCGCATCCAGCGCCTCGCGCTCGCTATCCGGTTCGCCGTCTGATATCACGGCAAAGCGCACGTCGCCGGTATCGGCAATGCGAGCAAACTTCAGTGCGCCCGCCAGGTCAGTGTTGCCGCCTTGATGGACAGGCTTGCCGGAAGGCGCGAACTCGGGATAGGCGGAAAAGCCAATAACCGCCACCCGTCCGGGCATATCGGCCTGCAAATGGGCCAGCTCTTCACAGGCCACGTCATAACGCTGCCGATTGCCGCGTGCATCGCAGCGCCCCATCGAGGCGCTTACGTCGAGCAGTACGATAAGGTCAGCATATAGGAATGTTTCGGCAACAGTTTGGTTAGATTGACTCGCAATATCGGCTAAAGAGCCGCGCACAAGGGCATTGTTCTGCTTCATAGTATCAGCCACTCTTCCTCGAAAGTGTCGGCTCCCAGCGGCCACGACGTGCTCAGCACGCGCCCCTGGTCGTCAGTGATGTCGTTCCACAGTTGGATATCGCTGACCACAAACCGGCTGAGAGTTTGGATCCCAGTGCACAGCAGCAGGCCGCAGCGCAGCGGCGAACGGTAGCTGTCTGCTGGCGCCGATTTAGGCCGTAATAGTGTAGCCTCCAGCGCCAGCCCCGCATCGTAGCGGTCGCGCTGCAGCGGATTGCGCAGTACCTCGTACGCGCGCTGGATGGCGATGAACTGCTCTTTGGCGTTCGGTTCTTTGGAGGTGTCTGGGTGCCATTGCAGCGCCAGACGCCTATACATCGTACGAATTTCATTCGCATCGGCATTGGCATATAGCCCAAGTACGCTGTAGAGCGTTGTACCTGCCGTCGGCTCGGCCCCACCTAACCCAAACCAGGCTCTGAGCACGCTCTCGGGGAATATCACCGTCCAACCGCCCTCACTCCAACCATATGCCGTGCGTTCGCCGCTATCGCGTACCTTCGTTGCTCCGATATAGCGCACATCCAGCACGCGCAGTTCGCGGCGGCGGGTGTCAGGCGGAATCTCAGGCAACGCCGGTAATACATCCAGATAATCCTCACTGAGCTGCACCAGTACCTTGGCATATTGCGGCGCTACCAGCCAGGCGCCCTGCTCGCGGCTCCATTGCCGGTCAGGTGCCGGCACTTCGCGCTTCAGTGCCGCGACCAGCAGCGCATCGTATGGCGTGCTGTATATCAGTGCGCCATTGTCATAGGCGATACGGACGGGTGACCGCTGGCGGTGTTGAGTTGACTGCATTTTGTCACCCTCCGCCCTGGCAGTCGGCGTAATAGCCGCAATACCTGGGCGAGCACTTCCAGGTGGTCGTGTTTTTAGGGAATCGCTCCGCCTGGATATCAATCCACGTTTGTTGGATCGTTGGGAACAACCCGGTCAGCACCTCAACAGCGGAGCGTTGGCACTCGAATACCTTCGCGCTCGGTTTGGCTGACTTGGTGATGACATAGTGACGAAAGCGCCAATTGTGGTCGTTGATCCCCGCCTGGTTGAGCGCCGCCAGATACACCAGCGGCTGCAGCTCCTGGGCGGCTTTGTTTTCTGGCCACATGCGGGCAGCGGTTTTGAAATCGCCCGGCACCCCGTCGGCTGAGATGATGTCGACATAGCCGATGATCGGGATCGGTACGCCCGGCACGCGTAGCTCGATGCGGCGCTCAATGGAGAGCTCGCGGTTGGCGTCGTAACCATCGCGCACACTGTTGATCAGGGTGGCCACCGCCGGCGCGCCAAGGATGCGCAGCCCTTCGTCTGTCAGACTTTCAAGGGTGTCCGTGCCCCAGTCGATATCCGCCGCCTGCTGCACCTGCTGGGTCAGCTTCTCGCGCCATAACACGTCGAGGGGCTGACGACCGGCGATATAGTGCTCGATAGCATCGTGTGCGGCGGATCCGAACAGCAGCGCTACGGAGGTCGCTTCCCGTTCGCCTGCAATATACTTGCGCCGCCAGGCCTCGGGGCACAGTTGGTACGTGGAAATCGAGCTGTACGACAAATGCTGTAACTCAACCATTGCCGGCCGCCAGTGCTTGCGCTACAGCAGCGACGTCTTCAGCAGTTCCAGGTATAGAACCCTCATTGGCTGCTAGCACTGCTTCGGCGCCGTACTGGGCGATCAGCTCGTCGAGCGTCACGGCGGGGGCAGCCGGTTCAGGCGTGGCAGTGGGGGCTGCGGGTGTTGGCTCCGAAACTTGCTTCCAGCTCCCCTCGATCACGTCGCCGTCCGGTGTCAGGTCGGCGCCGAACTCGTCGGCTCGTTTCATCCCACCGATCACGTCCGGGAACACCACGTCG
>Ga0172381_10000873_pt1 | contig 37626 bp, 48 predicted proteins | sample Leawel6488metaG_FD_119754 | JGI IMG/M metagenome (GOLD analysis project Ga0172381, IMG submission 119754) | Leachate microbial communities from a municipal landfill in Southern Ontario, Canada - Leachate well 64-88 metaG | ecosystem: Engineered > Solid waste > Landfill > Unclassified | place... | reverse complement strand
GACATACTGGAGCGCGTCGCCGTCCTGTTCGACCGCCTTGAGGCACATGGCCTCGGTCTGCTCCTTGACATACTGGAGCGCGTAGCCGTTCCGTTCGACCGCCTTGAGGCACACGGCCAAATCATACCATTTTTCAAGATTTTCCCTCTTCATCTTTACGCCTCCTCTTTCAGTTTCGAGATCTCGCCCTCTTCGATGAAATAGTCGAACTCGCCGCCTTCGTCCCGGTCCAGATCGACGATCGCGACGATCGCTTGCATATCTTCCCGGATCGCCCACTCTTCGAGCGTCTTCAGCGAGTCGGGATCGAACGATTCCCCGCGATCGAGGAGAACCGCCCGGAGCGTCGGATTCGCCGCCCTCGCGAGATCAAGAGCAATCGCGAGAGATTCAGAGTCCGACCACGAATCGGAATGAACGCCCTTCATATAGAGACCGGACGGACGATCGTCGTCGCCACCGATCACCGCCTCAAGTCCGGGGACATTCCCGACAGCCTTCCCGACTTCGGATATCCTCTTCGCCCGGAGATCCTTGATCGCCGTCGTCTTCGCGAGATACTCCGCCTCCTTCTCCTCCTTCGCCTTACGCCGCCGGACATTTTCTTCGTATCTCGACGCCTTCGCGTTCGTCTCCGAGAGTCCCGCGATATCGCGATCGATCTTCTCGATCGTCGCCGTCAGAGCCGGAAACTCCAAAGCGTCGCCTTGATACGGGATCGCCGGTTCGACTTCCGGAAGGAACTCGCGCTCCGAGTCCATCCTCTCGATATCGCCCGCGACGACGCCCGCCTCCTTATGGAGCGACCGGATCTCGTCTTCTTTCTTTTTTATTTCCGCGTCGATCGCCGCCGCCCGATCTGTCTTTCGCTGATAGTTCCTCTCGAACTCCGTCCGTTTCTCTTCCGCGTCACGCGACCGCCGGGACGCCGCCTCGATCTCCTTCCGTCTCTTCTCCGTCGCCGCCGCGAGAGCGGACTTCCCTTCCGCCTTCGCCGCGAGGAGTTTCGAAATATCCGTCTTCTCGACCGCCTCGATCCCATCCTCGACGACGATCGACTTGATCTCGCGCCCGAGGATCGTCCGTTCCTCTTCCGCCCTTTTGATCTCCGCGTCGAGAGTCTTCGTATCGACCCGGAACAGATCGAGAAGGAACTTCATCTTCTCCGCCGCACCGAGCGACAGGAACGGGCGCGGATTCAAAGCGACCCCGGAGATCAGCGTATCGAGGAACGACTGCGGTTTCGGGATCGTGATCCCCTTCGCGTCAGTCACCTTCAGCGTCGCGGAGCCGCCCGCCTTGACGACCTTCTCGATCTTGAACTCCTCTCCGTTCTTCCCCTTGATCGTCGCCTCGATCCTCGCCTTCTCCCGTCCCTTCGAGACGAGATCTTCCCGGATCTCCTTCGCGCCACCGAACAGCGCGACCAGCGCGTCAAGAACGGAACTCTTCCCCTGCTTGTTCTTCCCCCGGATCGTCGTCAGACCCGACGGAGAGATCGCCATTTCCCCCGCGAGGATCTTCCGGACGCCCTCCATCTTCAGCCCGATAATTTTCAAACCGTTCATTTCTTTCTGCTCCTCTGAAAAGTTAGTGATTCGCCGTCCTCGACTTTTTCTTCTCGACCTTGATCTCGTCACCGATCCGATCGTCGATTTCTTCTTCGTCCGGGATCTCCTCGACCGATCCTCGATTCTCTTCGGCCCGAGCCGCCACACAGCCGCCGCACCGAATACAAAAACCGAGAGACCGACACGCACCGCCGCTCATACCTTCACCCGTCCCCGGTGGGATTGCGCCGTCGCCCAAATCGACAGGATCAGAGCGTCCGCCGCCGGCATCGACAGAGCCGCCGGAACCTGTAGAGCCTCCGCCACCGCCGCCGGATTCATCATCGCTGACGCGGGCCACCCCGCCACCATCGACGCCCGCGCCGTCGCCCGCCCGATCTCGATCTGCGACAGCCCGAGAAGGATCCGCTCGATCTCCTTCTCGAACAGTTCATTCATCGCCGCGAGACAAACCGTCGCCGCCCGATTCAGAGAGCCGAACCGCGACTTCGCCGTCGCCGCGAGACTTTCGTTCACCGTGAACCCGACGCCCGTCCCGATCGTCTTTGCCTTCGATCTTTTCTTCATCGTCTTTGACCCTCCTTCGATCAGTTGACACCCGACACCGTATCACGCCTTATAGATTTTTTCAAGATTTTTTCAAGAAAGGTTCGATAGCCTTCTTCGCGATCCGCGTCGGAGTCTCCGCGACCCATTTATGAACGCACGTCCCGCAAGTCCAGTTCCCTTTGAGAAACGCGCCTTCCGTCGTCCGCGTCCCGCAAACCATACACTCCCGAGGAACCACCACGCGCCCGCACCGAGCGCACCGCCCGCCCCGGACGACATTATGCAGACAGCCGCCACCCGACGACGCCCGCGCCCCGCCACGCGACGACGCCCGCGCCCCGCCACGCGACGAAACGGACTCCGCCGGGGCTCCCGCCTCCGCAGGGACGACTTCGAGCGTCTCCGGGAGAAACGCGACCGCCCGCCCGTCGTCGAGCCGGACAGCGACGAACTCCCCCGCGACACCCTCGACCGTCCCGAAGACGATCTTCTCCTCGACTCGCCACTTCGGGAACCGACGATCCCGCGTCCCCTCGATACCAAAAGCGCGAACCCGCGCCCCGATCTTCAGTTCGTTTTTCATATCTCGCCCCCGTCTTCAAGTTTCACTTCGATCGGACACGCCGGGAGACGATATTCGACATCGACCGACGACCGCCCGTTCACGCGACACTTGACGCCCTTCGCCCCGAGCCTCTTCAGATACCGCCGGAGAACTCTCGCATCGCGCCGGATCTGATCCCGCGACTTCATCTTCAGCGTCGCGCCCCGGACGGCGCGCCCGATCGCCGCCGTCAGTTCTTCGGTCTCCTTCGAGGAGATATCCCGCGTCTCGTTCGTATCCATAGCCTACCCCCTCCGTTTCGCTTCTTCGATCTGGTCGGCATCGGTCATCAGGGCGGCGCGTGCTTTGTCCATCGCAATATCAAGCCGTCTTTGGCCGTCATCGCTTATTTCCATCTCTTCGACAAAGCAGGCCAACGCCTCAACCAGCACCTTTTCACGGTCGCGCAGGGCGAGGACTTCTTTAGCAAGCGCCCACGGCCCTTTGTCCATAAGCGCGTAAAATTCTTTCGTTTCGTTGCTCATAGTTCACCCCCAAAATGTTTGCGTTTCTTCATCGCCCGTTTCGGACCAGTTATAAGCCATTTCGGGAACGACCGCCATTTCAGCCCGCCGCCGCTCCGCCGCCGCCCGGAGATCGGCCCGCCGCTTCGCCGTCCGCTCCATGATTTTCTTTCCGTGTTCTCTTCCCGCTTCAATCGCCGCGAGGATCTCCGAGTAAAAGCGGTGCCCCGGTTCGACGAAGAACTTGTCGTCTTCAAAATAATCGCTCATCGAGTCCGAGTCGTTCGTGATCTCGACGCCGTCGATCTTCGGGATCCGTTTATAATCGCGCCCATATACGCAAACCGTACCTTCGGGACGCTTCAGATATCCGCCGACGCTATAATATACGCGGTGGAGAACTCCGTCGACCCTGATCCCGTTCCACAAAAACTTGATCTTCTTTTCTTCTTGCATCGTCGCCTCCTCGTTCAGTTAATGATCGAACCGACAAGGGGATTATACCGCGCCACTAGAAAAAATCAAGAAAATTTATAGAATTTATTTCGGAGTATTATCGGGGAGTTTTACCAAGTCGGCAATTCTTCGACGGAGATAAAGCCTTCGGACTGCGCGTTCGAGCCGACAAACGACGGCATCCCGTCGTCGCCGCCGCCGGGGAGCGTATTATCGGGCCACAGCCAATAAACGTTGGCGTCATTCGGGATCGCGCCCGTCGCGACGAAACCATATAAGATCCCGTTCTTCACCGCGAGAGGAATTATCGACGCGATCTCCGTATGCGCCCAATCGCCGGAGAGATACACCCACCATTGTCGATCCGTTAGTTCTACGAGTTTCGGATACGTGCCGACGACCATAAGATTCGAGAGCGGTATCCGTTGCGCCTTGCATATCAGTTGACCGCCCGCCGATACCTTGAACATATCGGGACGAGCGATCCCGTTCATCCGCACGACGCCGCCGCTGTAGACATATAGGATTCTATCGGGTAAGACCGCCGCAATCGCCGCAGGACTGACGATCTCGCCGCCGTCGTATACAAGGGCCGCAACCGTCGCCGCCTTCGACCGGAGGGTTATCACGGCGCCGTCGTGTCCGATCAGTTTGCCGTCGTCGTAGACGAGAAGCGGAGTCGTCCCGGTCGTGGTCTCGCCATAGACTTTGAATTTCGTGTAATAGTGAACCGGCCCGTCGGTGATAGAATAGACGAGGTCGGTAGCCGTTGAAACCAGCCATTGATTGACGATTTCAATCCGTGCCGCGTTCCTGCCGATATTCACCGCATGATCGCAAGTCGTCCCGACTGTGTCGCCGGTATTGTTCTCGAAAGTGATTTGCAGTATCCCGTTGTAGAACCCGACGATATTAAGGTCGCCCGCTATCGCCCCGGTGTCTGCCGTCACGGTGATATGGAGTCTGCCGCCGCCGAGGTTCCGCGACATACTGTTTATTTCGTCGGCCAGTTCGTCGGCGCGGACGTCGACAGAATCATCGGCGACACCGCCTCCGATAATCGCGTCGAGCGTCTCGAAGTTCTCGTTGATCTCCCGGACATCCGCCGCGTCGGTCAACTCGGGAAGGTTGAGTCCGAGCCATGTCGAATAAAGCATCTTCGCCCCCTCTGTTATATTTCAGTTCCGAGAATATCTATCCAATCGCCCCACGCCCGCGCATCGTCCCAATCACCGAGCGACAAGACTTCCGACCATAGGTTGAATTCGTAGTCGAACAGCAGTTCGAGGTGCGCCGGTAGAATGCTTTCGATCATAAGGCGGAGGTCGTCTTCGTTCTCGATGAATCCATGAGTCTCCACCATCTGAACCGTGACTTGATACGCCGCGAAATCCTCGACGATCACGCAGTTCTCGCCGTCAATGAAGGTGTCAACGATTGCCTTGAGTTTCGTTTTGTTTGTAACATCAAGTCCCATTATATGAGCAATGCACCGACGGCGCCGGATCGGGATCGACAGCGTGAGGTCGGTCGGAATACCGAGTTCGTCTTCCCACCGGAGCAGACCTTCCGCCGTTGCCGTCGTCACAAATCCCTGCTTCGCAACTTCATCGACCCGCGTCTCCGCGAGGGTGAGTTCCGGCGCCACCGCGTCAAAGATAGCGGCGAACAAAAGGTTCCCGATATAATACCGGGGGAGGTGTTGAAGGATATCATCTTTTGTTTTTGCCATATCAAGACACCGTCAAGGTTATCGGTCCCGCATAGGTCGGACATTCGGCATCGAGGCAGAGGATATTTGCGGTCCCCCACGCGCCGGACTGACTGCCGCCGGTTCCCTTGATCTGAACGACGGTATAGTCCTCGACCCATTGATTATCGAAGACGATATTGACTATCGCCGCCCACCCGATCCGGTTATCGTCTGCCGCGTGTTCCCGGACATAGGCGAGGATTGCCGCATCGATCTCCGCCACGACTTGCGCCTCGACCGCGCCAGCGACCAGCGTCACCGTCGCCCGTGCCTCGATTGCGACTTCCGTCGCCGCGACCACCGTCACATCGGCCCCGATAGGCCGCTTCGTCTCGATATATTCTTCGACATCGGTCACGATATCGCCGGAAGGTATCTCGAAGTCGGTATCGAGGAGGATCACTTTCACCGTTCCCGGCCCGTCCCATATCGGGACACAGCGGGCATTACCGACGCCGGGGACTTCACGCGCCCAAAAGATATAGTCGTCGGCGTTCCCGGAGGTTCGCTTTGACCGCACGACATCGAGCGTCCGGTCCCGGAGCGCTTCGTCGTCTTCTTCATCGACGCCGCCTTCCGTTGGGTCGGCGTTCGTCACGGCGGAGATATCGGTCAGCGTCACCGGGAAATCGACTATCGACCCGGCGGGAACATTCCCCGCCTCGGCCGCGACCACCGCTTCGACCGTAACATCGACGACCCGGATATCGGCGTCGGGAACGATTGCGACATTAACGCCGTCCGATCCGAGGTCTATCGCCGCGCCGCCAGCCGTTGCCGATATCTTGAAAGAGGTTGCGGAGACCACGCCCTTCGATACGATATAGTAGTCGGTCGATCCGTCGAGACTGCCGCCGCCGGTTATCGTCGGGAAGGTGTCGGCCGTGACCTTGACCTTCGTCCCGTCGGTGAGAATCGTCGGGGCCGTCGGTTCAAAAGAATCCGTCGCGAAGGTGAACGCGCCCGCGATACTTGCGTCCGAGGGGATCACCACTTCGACAAGAGTCTTGAAAGATATCTCGTCAGCCGCGAAAAGATCGTTGACCGCTATCGTCGCCCCGGCTGAACCCGTGACTTGAACCACGCCGTCGGCCTTCGCCGCCTCGACAGGGACCACGCCATAATCAGCCGCCTTGAGGATTAACGAATCGCCGGAGGTCGTTTCGAGGAACATCCGGTCGAGCGTCGCTTCGCTTTCCCGGTGCAGGGTTTCAAGTTCAATCGCCGTTCCTTTCAGCGCGTCGTAAATAAAAGACCCGACGCTTTTATCCCATATCGAAGAGACGAGCGCCACCATAGCCGAAAAGATCGTGTCCCTGTCCCGATATGCCATATCACGCCCCCGCTGTTATCGTTTCGCCTGTCGTTGTTTCGACCGTAAAGAATAGCGCCGCGTCGTCATCTGTCAAGGATATATCGAACTTGAGGATTTCTTTCACTTCGGGGTGCTGGATCAAGGCCCGCCGAATCTCCCGACTGATCTCCGAGACCGCCAGTTCTCCGGGTATCGTGCGACCGATTAAAAGAGTTTCGAGCGCGGTCCCGTAAAGTCCGGGCGTCCGGGCGATACCACCGTCGACCGAGATAGAGCCGTCACCGCCGACCATTATCGTCTCGGTATCGACGCCGAGGCCGTCAACGATATTGACAAGCGTCCCACCGATCACCGCGCCATCGACCGCCACCACCTCGAAATCGATCCCCGCGTCGTCACCCTGCAGGTCAACCGTCAGCCCACGAATATCGTCAACCGCCGGGTGTTGCATCAAGGCCCGCCGGATTTCGCGCCGTGCCTCCGATTGCGCTAACTCGAGTGGTATCACCCGCCCGACGAGTATCGTTTCAAGGAGAGAGCCGTAGGCGCCCGGAGTCCGGTCCAGCGCGTCGACATTGATATCGACGGCCTCGTCAACCGTGCGGCCCCATAATTCGAGCGTGTGCGGACTGTCGTCGGCGTCGTCAACGAGCCGGAAAGTTCCGTCTCTTCCGCCTTCAACCACCGGCGCGAAGACGATATCGAACCCATAGGAACCGAAGTCCGTCAGCGACCCATCGGTCACGACTTCGCCGTCGCCAATATATACGCCGCCGGGATAGTGCGAGGCGTCAGCGAGTCGCCAGATCGCGCCGTCGAGATATACGGCGTCGAAATCGACGACTCCCGCCGCGATACTTTGTCCCGTCAGTCGCGCCATTTATTCAAAAACCCTTTGATTTGTATAACAAGTCATCCCATACGTTTCAGCCCAATTATCTATATTATTCCCGTTAGCGACAGCGGTTGCCGAACTAGCACCATACGATGCAAAACTGACGGGTGATAAATTAGCATATCCCGGATAATTCGTCCCGACGCTTTCTATTGATTTTGAAGAGTCCGCTGTGTCGCGGTACGTCTTTTTTAACGCATTATATTTTTTTATTTTCATTATGTAAAAGCACTGCCACGATGCGTTGAAATAGGGGGAATAGCCCGATATTAAAATTTCGTTATCGGAAAACTTCATATCTCCGGGGGTCATCGTGCCGTTAGGCATAGCGAAAAGACCTTCAGTAACATCTAGCGACGAATTCATTTTAACCCAATTATAGTTTACCCCGTCGAATATATTTGCGACAATCCATCCTTTTTCATCAACAAAGCATAATTGAGCAAATCTATTGCCGGACGCGTCTTGATTTTCTTTCGATGCTACGAGATTAAAGTCTTTGTCGAAAAGCAAATAACAAGCATGGTATACTCCGCCGCTGTTTACCGTGTGTCCCGTCAAGAGTATATTTCCCGCTCCATCTTCGACAAGGCCGGAAGCCGAATGAAAAGCCGCCGCCGAATAATGAACGATTCTTCTCATCGCAACGACTGAATATGTCGCGGGATCAAACTTGAAAACTTCAAAGTATCCATTGAACCCGCCGGAGTAATAATTCAAAGCAAATACGTATCCGCTAGAGTGTAGTATCGCGTGTTGCGTGTACGTTGTCGTATTCCAGTATTTTTTGCAAGCAAGTACGGCGTTGTCAGAGGCCCTTATAACTGCGACCTCGGTCGGTCCAAAAAAGCACCATATATTGCCGCCGACCGCAAGCGTTCGGAGAGCATAAATACCATACATTTCCGGATCGCCGCCGAAGTATTTCCCTTCTGCCGTGACGATACTCATATCCGAAGTATTTATTCGATAAAATCTGACACCGGCAAATAGCCGCCCGCTCGCATGGTATCCGCTTTCCATCCAAAAAAGTTGGCCGTTGTATATTGTAAGATTCGATATCCCGTGTTGAGCCACTATAGACACGCCAAAGTCGCGAAACATCCATCTAAAAGTCGTAACTAGCAACGTCGCTTTACTGATTTTCAAAGCGCAAATATGGGCGTATCTTCCGCCGTTCGGATAATACATCGTCAGCATATAATAGTGCGTGGCATCTTCGACAAGGTTTGACCTCGTGTGGTTATTATATTGCAACGTCCCAAAATACGGCGGAGTGTTTGACGTAATTCCGAACTGATAATATCTCAAGGTTATTTCTGGATTGTCGCCATATTTTTTGGGGAATTGTAGCCCGCCAGCCATTCCGCCGGACTGTCCGCCCTGCATAAGATTAGAGAAGCCGCCCCTATCCGTCATCGTTCCCCCCTTTACGCGGGCGCGGCGTATGTCTGCGCCGTCATCATCGACTTAAGTTTATCAGCCGTCGCGGAAGTTATGAACAGCGTTTCGCCGCTCCCTATCTCGAGAAAAGGATTTCCCGCCGCGTCCTTCGGCAAGTCGGGGAAGGTCGACGAGTTCAGCGCGTTATTAGCCGCGACGAGTCCATCAGTCCCCGCCTTCGCCGCGACGCTTATCGCGCCGATAAAGCGCAAAGCGTTATACGCGGACCCGACCCACAGCGACGCGACAACAGCGTTCGAGGAGTCGACATTCATTAAACGAAGTTGCGTTACGCGCCACCCTTCCGCCGGAGCCTTTTGAAGCGCACCGCCTTTATAGGTCAGAGCCTTCTCGTCAGCGTCAAGTTGCGCCGCCGACGGAACATAAAGCGAGTCGGTTCCCTGCGCGTCATTAAAGACGACAGGCGTCACGCCGAAGACAGGACGAAGCTGTTGATTTGCGCCCTTGTTTGCCATCGTGTCCTCCTAGTTTCCAGACAAGTATTTATCACCGGCAACCATCGCCATTTCCGCTTCGTCTTTTTCGTCTGCAGTAAGGTGCTGGTAGTCGCCTTCGTTCAATCCCGTTGTCGAGTTGTGCGTGTGCGTATGAGCCGCCGAAGCGTATAAACTATCCGCGTATGTTTTTAGAGCCGCCTTCATTGTAGACCATAGCGTCAATTTTGTCTTTGACGAATCGGCTTTATCAATACCGACAAACTCATCAGCGTCAATAAGCGGGTTTGTTGTTCTTTTTGTAAGGTCTTTTGCGTGTGACATCGAACCACCTACCTATCGAACTCAATCGGTTCGTCGTTATCATCAAGTAAAAACTCGCCGTCTTCGATCCAAAAATCACGGCGCCCGACGGTGAGGCGCCCGTCGGCGTCAACGGTCCCGATAAGGACGCCCGTCTCGAACGGATCGGTCCCAAGATTGCGCGATCCCGTCGACAGCCATACCGACGCCCCCGGCGTGAAATATTCCCCCAAAGAGAACGCGCCGAGGTCTGCCGCATACGCGCCACCCTCCGCCGCGAACCGTGCCTTGAACTGATTCGTCAGTTTTGACGATAACACCGCGATCTTGAACCGCGACAGGTTGCGGAGCGTCGCCGTCTTTGCGGCGCTGACCGTCCCGACGGGGACGACCCCAAAGTCGCCCCCCGCGTCAAGGCTGAATGTTATCGGTCGAACTGTCATCTATCGGGCCGCTATCGTCACGCGGACGCTGTATGTATCCTCCGGGACTTCATCTTCGCCGCCGGTCGTTGCCGCCGGATTCGTCACCGCCGAGAAGCCGGTCAACGCTTCGGTCGTGACGGTGTTCGGGTCAAGGTTATAGGCGACGCCGACTTCTTCGGCTTCGACCGCGCAATCGACTTTCCGCACCGTCGGGACGAAGACGACATCGGTCCCGGTATCCGCGAAGTCTATCGCGGCGCCGGTTGAGGTAAGCGCCAGTTTGAAACTATCAGCCGCCCGGTCCCTCATGTAGAGGTCAGTCGTCAATGTGATCCCGGTCGGGAGCAGTTGGTATTCATCGACGCCATCAGTCAGCGCCGCGACATTATCGACCGCCGTCACGCCGACGATAGTCTCGTCGAATTCGTCTATCTCATGGGCGAGGCAGTTCCCGGAAACACCACCGACGACCGCTTGAGCCGCGACATTGACCTTCCGCACCGACGGGGTAAACACCACCGACGCGCCGGTCCCGGTGAAATCTATCGGGTCGCCGCCATCGGTCAGCGCGATTTTGAAGTCGTTCGCGGCCCGCGCCACTATGTAATAGTCGGTTGTGGTATCAAGGCCCGTCGGGATATCTTGATACGCATCAGCGCCGTCGGCGCAGAGATTCGGGTTGTCAACAGCGGAGACACCCGCTATCGGGGTCGGGATCGTCGTTATCGTGTGAGCGAGGACATTCCCGGCCGTACCACCGACGACCGCCGTGATCGCAATACTTATTTTGCGAACGCTCGGTTCAAAAATGACATCTGTTCCCGCCGTGCTGAATTCGACCGCCGCCCCGTCTTCGGAAAGACTGACTTGAAAGGCGTCAGCCGACCGCGCCACGATATAGTAGTCGGTCGATTCGTCGAGTTCCGCCGGGATATCCATCGCCGCCGTTCCGCCAGAGGTATCGGCTGGATTCGTGCAATCGGTGAAATCGGTGATCGCTTGCGTCGTTATCGTTCCGGCAAGGACATTTCCGGACAATCCGGCGACAGCCGCTTCGACAGGGACTTCGATCTTGCGAACGCTTGCCGTAAAGACAACGGTATCGCCCGCGTCGCTAAAAGTGTCAACTTCTCCGCCTTCGGTCAGACTGACCTTAAAGTCGTTCGCCGTCTTTTCGACGATATAATAATCGGTTGACGCCGCGATCCCCGACGGAAGAGCAACGCCGGTGAATTGTCCTTTCGTTCCGACCGCGTAGCCGTGAGCCGCCGCCGTGAACTTATCGTCAGCGGGAACCGCCACCACCGCGAGACCGTCAGCGGGAACCGCCGTCTCGGTAGTGACCTTGAACACTATCGCCCCGGCGCTGACTTCGTCATTTACTTCGGCAACGGCTTCGGCCGCGCCAGTAAGAACGACGACGCCCGTCGCCTTGTCGGTATACGGAGCCGTGAATCGGCCCTTCGTGCCGTTTGCGTACCCGTGGCCCGCCGCCGTGAAATTATCGACATTTGGGTCGGCAATAACGGAAAGAGTTCCCGCCGGGATCGTCGCTATTGCGTCGGTCTCGAACTCTATCGCACCAGACGCAAATTTTGAACCCTGTGCTATTTCAGCCGCCCCGGTTCCCGTCACGACCGCGATCCCTGTCGCATCGACAGCCGGAACCACCGCGCCGGATATCTTGCCCTTCGTTCCGTTCGCGTACCCGTGAGCGACCGCCCCCATCTTTTCGGTATCGGGGTCGGGAACGATAGCAAGCGGACCCGTCGGGATCGTGACGGTCTCGGTCGCCTCGTACTCTATCGCGCCATTATAGAAAAGGTCGCCTATCTCGACGAGGGTTTCCCCAACGCCGGTGACGAGGAGAGTCGTCGTCGCCTTCACCGCCGCCACGATTTGCGCCGTCATCCGGCCGACAGTACCATTTGCGAACCCATGAGCCGCCGCCGCGAGGACATCGGTGTCAGCATCTATAACGACGGGAACGCTCCCGGAGGGGACCGTCACTTCTTCCGTCGCCTTGAAATTGAGGGCGCCACCGCTGACGATATCGTCGACCGCTATCACCGCCGCCGCCGCACCCGTGAGCCGGACCGATCCGGTCGCTTTCTCGCCGGGGTCGTATATTGATTCGCCGCCCTTGAAATTGACGACGAGGAGACCGTCGGTGATCGATCCTATCGGGTAGGGGACCGCTTCGAGGCTATCCCATCCGACGCCGTTTTGAACAGCGGAGACCGTCGCCCACACGCCGCGCCGGATCGAAGCCGCCGCCCGTTTGACGGCGTTCGCGATATTGCCACCCATAACGACCGGGACGGCACCCTGCACCGAGATTCCTTTCGCCTTGATCTCGACAGCGGTGTCGGCGTCATGCGGGAGGTTCACATCGGCCACCGCCTCGACCGCAAGTTCAAAACTATCGTATCGGCTGAAATCGATCAGCCCGGTCAGATCGACGGTCTCGACGAGCCCCGCGTCCGGGACGATAAAGACATGGGAATACACCGCGCCGCGTTCCCCGGTATTCGTTCCGCAAAGAAACAGCGAGACTTCTTCCGTGCCGACGAACGCCGTCGCCATCGTCGCGAACTCCACCACGCGGCCCGTCACGATAACGATAGACGGGTCGAGCCAATGCCGAACGCCGCTTGCGTCGACATAGTAACCGCCGAGGACACCCGCCGCCGTCAGAGGGACACCCGCTGACACCGTGACGGTCTTCGTTCCCGCGTTTGCCGTCGCCGTAAATTCGCCCCGAAGCGAAGAGAGAACGCCCGTTCCCATAACCTTCGCCCAAAGCAATTGAACCCAAAGGAGAACTGCGTTCGTCATACTGACCTCCGTCTAATAACATCGTACGCCCGGAACCTATTTTTTTCCGTTTTCAATATCTTCGTGATCCACATCTTGAGCGCATCGGTCCCCGTCAGCCGGACGAGCCGCCCGTTCTTCACGGCGAACTGTCCCGGCGCGACGACGGTCCCGTCTGTCATCGTCACATTTTCCGGCCCCATATTGAGAAACAGGGTTTCCCCTACCGTCACGGTTCCCGCAGGGGTTACCGGATATTCAAGACTTGCGCTTTCGGGTATTGTCACGCTATCCTCCGCGCCCAATCAAGGACGAAAAAGGTTCCGGCGTCTGCCGTCGGGATCAGTATCATTTCGTCGTTCTTCTTCATCGTGTTTTTGAACTTTATCGCGCCTTTCCCGGTGAACTTATTATTCGCGACCGACCAATCTTTCAAGGTGTGATCGTGCGTCGGGTCGTCAATAGTTAAAGGAATAGAACAGGTCGCGGAAGGCGGCGACGCGACACCGGTGAACGCCCCGATAAAAGGTGCCGCAACAGGCGGTATCGGCGGAACGGCGGGGGCCGGGTTCCCGTACTGCGTCCCCGTCGCCGACTTGTTCGTCGTCCCTGCGAAAGTCCCGTCGTCGGTGTCGAGCGTTATCTTCGACAGTTCGTCCGCACCTTCCGAGGCACCGGCGCTGTCTTTCGTTCCGGCGATTATTTCGAAGTTCCGTTTCTCGTCGGGCATCACTAGCGACCCAAAGATCAAGTTCTCTTTGCGGAGAATGATATTGCCGAATATCTTGATCTCGATATTCGGAGGATCAGCGACGACGGTCCCGGTGATTATGCCGATTCCCGGCTGATTTTCCCGCGCCTTCATCAAGGCCGCGAGATCCTTCAACGCTCTGTCGCCACTAGCGGACATCGCCGTCAACCCCCAAAGATAACCGCATTTTATGGACGCCACCCTCGAATATATGTTCACACGACCGAATGAGGAACAGACCGTCGATCCCGGAGACGGGTTCCGTTATGGGGAACGACTTCCCGGCCCGCGCGAGGCTGTTGCCGAGACATTCAAAACTGACATCTTCAAAGACGCGGTTCATTTTGGCAAGCATCCGTTGAGCCGCCGCCACCGCCGCCGCTTTATTCTCTAGCCGTATCGTGACGCCTTTCTCTGCCTTCTCTTCGATCACTTCGGAGAGCGTCCCATACTTCGCTATAGATACCGAGTCTTTCGCCTCGAAGGTGTCGCCCCAATGCGACAGCGCCGTCGAATAGTGAAAGAAGACCTTGACGCTGTTCTTCGTCTCGGCTATGGACCGGCGCCGGGTCACCGTCTCGACGACATCGTCTATCGACAGCGCGAGGCTTTCCCGGTCATTCGCGGAAAGGTAGAACTTCATTTCGATAGGTAAGATTTCCCGCTGGTCGAGGTGGAACCCCGCTTTTCTCATTTCGTAGTGGTAGACGCCGCCGGACTTCTCTTCGACGATTGCGAGGATCGCTTCGATGATCTCGACGCCGGTCTTGTTAATGTAGATTTCTTTTATCGGTGTAGACATCGGGCGGATATACGATATCGGGAGGCCGTATTGTTCGACCACCTTCCGAATACATTGGTCCGCAGATATACCGACAACCGGCCCGCCGAACTGGATAACGATCTTTGATTTCGTAAGATACCACGCGGGATCGAACGCCGTGAACCGTTTGACCGTCTCCCCGGCCCGCTCCTCTTCGATAATAACGCCTTTGAATAGTTCCTCCCCTGTCTCGGTATCGCTCACTAGGATCGTATCTCCGAGGTCGAGGGGTATCGTCGGGAACTCCGGGTTCGCGGAGTTATACCCGAACTCGCAATCAAAGGAGTCCGCCACCTGTCCGATATCGGATTTCAGCGACCCGCGCGAAAAAACTTCGGTCAGATCAACGAGACCGCGTTCGGCGGAGACTGCCTTGATCGTCACTTCCGACATTAGAACAACCCTCCGTATTTCGGAGAGATAGGCCGGAATTCCGCGAAGGTCAGTTCGACATCGTAGTCGCCCGACGGTCCGAGTGTGTAGGAGAAATCCGGTATCAAGGAAACGAGTTGAATTTTCCGATCTGGTATCGTCAAGACGACCGGCGTCCGGGCATCGCGCCACGCCTCGATCTTCTCGATGAAGTCGTTCGGCTCGAACCGCAGGACACCGACCGCCGCGAGAATTGTCGCCGCTGTGACGCCCACCATCGCCGGTGGTGCGTTCTGGTCGAACTCGTAGAACTTCGACGGAATGAAGGTCTTGATCGATATCCGCTTGAGACCACGCCGCCCAGCGATATTGATCTCGCCGTTCGCCGCAGTATCAGCGACGACATTCTTGAACGGTGAATCAATGGGGATATTCTGCGGGGTCACACCGAGAAGCAGATAGTCGAGCGGATTCGCTTCGTCACTTATGAAAACTTTGTAAGGCGGTTGCCAGACTTGCGTCGAAAGGTTCGCCATTATCCCACCGCGTTTTGAATTGCGAGTTTGAGCCGGGGGACCATCTCGGAAAGGATATCGTCAGTCGACCGGCCAACGCCGTTGACATTCACCACCACCGACACCGACCGATCACCGGCGCCGCTATCCATCGCCCGCGCTTGCGGGGAAGAGAGAACCCGTTCGCCCTTGTGAAGATTCGCGACATAGTTATCGCGGGGAACCGAATACAGACCCGCCGCATGAGAGCCGTCAACCATACCGTTCCGCGCCGCCGTGTTGTTCCCTATCGCGAAATGAGCCTCGGATAGACCGACGGCAAGGCCGACCGTTTTTATCGCGCCACCGATCCCGCCTATGAGGTCAACTATCGGTTGCAGATACGGCCGCACCGTCGCCCAAAGGTCGCGGGCATAATCGCCTATTGAAGAGAAAAACGCTTTGATCGCGTCCCTGCTTTCCCATATTTTCATCCCGAGGTAAGTCAACACGCCGACCGCCGCCCCGATCCCGACGACGAGCATCCCGACGGGGTTCGCTGTCATCGCGCCATTGAGCGCCCATTGAGCGAGGGTCAACCCGGACAGGAGATAGGATTGCGCCGCAGTTATCGCGCCCCACGCCGCGAACCCGGCGGTCACACCGGCAAGCGTACCGATCAAGAGCGCCTTGTGATCCGTGACCCACGCGATCCCGTCGCGAAGCATCGTCAGCGCGACCACTATCGACCCGCGAATCACTTCCCCGACGGTGGACGCCTCGACCCCTGTCAACCCGAACGCTGTCTTCATGCGGAGCAGTTCGTCACCGATTGCCGAGACTATCGGTTTTACATCGGCCTTGAGGAAGGCAACGAACGCCGTCCCGCTGGCGATAAAAGAGTCGACCGCCGACATCGCCGTTTCGAGAGCCGCCGGGAGGACTCCCGCGACCGACCCAAGGATCTTCGCCTTGACCGCCTCGAACTTCGCGCCGACGACTTCCGCCGCGTCTCCGATCGCGTTCGTGACTTGAACCGCCTTTCCCGCGTCCGTCTTTACAAGAGCCGCGTTTACGCCGCCGAACCGCTTTTCTAGGATACCCGCAAGAGCCGCCGCCCGTTGCGACTCCGTTCCATACTTAAAAATTTTCTTCTGCGAGTCGTTGAGAATTATTCCGTATCGGGTAAGCATCGTCGTTTGACCGGCCATAGCCCGCCCCATGAGTTGCGAGACGCCGACCATATCCTCGCCCGTCGCCTTATAGCCTTTCGTCGCCGCGACCATATCAGCAATGCCGGGAAGAAGTTTTTGAATAGCGGACGACTGCAATTTATACGAGGAAAGAGCCGCCGCCCCCGCGATTATCGAATCGTCTTCGACGACGCCTTTCGCTTGCATCGCGGACGCGAGATTCAAAACGCTCCGCGCCTGTTCTTCCGTTGCGCCTTTTGTCACAAGGAAAATTTGCCGGAATTTCGTCTCCATTTCGATCTGTTTTGCCGACGCGGAGACCGAGAAGTCGATCGCCCGCTTCAGCGCACCAAACGCGAGAACTCCAGCCGCGACGCCTACTATCGACCGGACGAGGCCCCGCATCGAAGACGCCGTTGAATCAGCCGCCGACTTCTCGGAGCGCAAAGCCGAGGTTGTCGCCTTCGTCTGTCCCTGCAATTTCTTTTGATTGTCAACCGCCGACGATAATTCCGAGCGGAACTGTTTCGCATCGAGCCGAAGTTTTGCGAGTACGCCCGCCATTGAATCAGCCTCCGCCGTTCTTTCGATTCTCGTCCCGTTCCGCGATAGCCGTCGCGAGAACGAAGGCCCGTTCCTGTCTCCCGAGTCGCCCGATCTCCTCGAACCGCCAACCCTTTCTTATCAAGTAAGAAAAGAGGATCCCGTCAGCGGTCGAGGTTATCAGTTTTTTATCGTCTCGATCTCCTTTACGCCGGACCCGTCATAGCCGCCGAACGACATGATCGTTTTTGCGAGGTGCGCCCGGTCGCCCTGCCGGAAAAGAACCTTAACGAGTTCGTCCGGGGTCGGAACGCCGAACTTGCCGAGGAGCGCCGGGTCTTTCATCGACGGACTGACGATACATTCCGCGACGAGGTGCGCGTCTCCATCGGAACCCGCGCCTTCATCGGCGCCGAGTTTGAGGCTGTCTTCCATCTGCGCGGCTGTCGGCTCGATGATCTCGACCACGCCGAACCCGACGATCTCAAGTTTCTTTCTCTTGCGGTCTTTCTTTTTCAGTTCATCGGCCCGCGCCAAAAGGTCGGCAACGGTCACGACTTGCTTCTCTGTTTTCATGGTAGCGCCTCCTCGGTTCGTGTTATATGCTGTCGGCCGACACAATCGTATCGGGAGCGTTCACGCTCTCGACGCGGAAAGTGAAGGGCCATTCCTGCTCCATGAGCGCGGTCGCGTCGCTATCGACCAGCGTCAATTTGTCGAACTTCACGCCCGACAGGGTGATCGTTTCCTTCCCGTAGGAATCGGGGTCCGCGACATTGACGACGATCAGCGCTTCGGGGTCGAGGCCCGCTTTGTAGGAGGTCAGCAGATCAACAAGGCCGCGACTGAATACCTTTGCGATCTTGAAAGTACCGACACCCTTGAGCGACTTCACCTTCGACCCCATCGATAGCGCCCCGGCCATCTGAACATCTTCCCGGCTGATTTCGATCTCCGCCTTGAACGCCTTGAGTTCGGATATCAAAGCGCCGTCCCACCACATACGGACGAACCGACCGTGAACGATCCGTTTTTCGTTGACTTTGTTCTGTTCCATAGTATCGGCCCTCCCTTACATTGAGATTTCGAGTGTGAGGTCTTCCATCGCATCGACCAAACGGACAGACGCTTCGAGGAGGACTTTCGACCCGGTGTTGTATTCCTTGATTTCTTGGTCGGTGTACTCGCTCGGGTCTTCGCCGTCGACGATCATCAAAGCCCGGTGGAGCGTCAGCGAGATAGCGGCGAGGTTCGCATACCGCTTGTCGAGGACGGAGGTCCGGGTCAGCCCTTCAAAATAGACATTGATCGCCGCGATAAAGTTCATCTTGTTGTCGTAGTCGTTTATGATCTTGCCGACATACGAAGTCTCAAAGGTCGAACGGATATCGTCGCGGATCAAGTCTTTGCCTTCGACGATCTTTATCTTCCGGTTGTCTTCGCCATAGGTGGCGGTGAAGGTAGTCGCGCTATTTACGCCGCGGGCGATCTTCCACGATTCACCATCGAAGACGAGGATCAGTTTCCCGGCATTGATATCAGTCGCCGGGTCAGTCGACGCGACGGCGTCCGTGACTTCCGATATCACAAGGTAGGTACAGGACCGCGACAGCGAAAGACCGGCGAGGATACCGGCTATGCGCGGGCAGAACTGCTGCTTCGTGTAGGTCGCGGCGTTCGCATAGTTGTTGTCTTTGGTCACGACTTGATCCGTCTGGAAGTCGATCACGCCTTCGTGGTCCGGGGCGCTAGCCGCCGAGACGACGGCTTTCACCGTCATGTAGTCGGTATTGCGGCGGGCCGTGATCCAAGAAACAATGGTCCCCGTGTCGGTGTTATCAGCGAACGGAGCGCAAAGGTAGTTGAATTTGAGGGGTTTCGCCACCGCAAGACAGTTCGCCATCGTGAGAACATTGGGATTGAACACGACAGTCGTTCCGTCGGTGCTGAATTCGACCACCGAGCCGCCTTTCGTGAGGCTGACTTGAAAGGTATTTTCCGCACGGTTCACGATATAGTAGTCGGTCTCAGCCGTGATCCCGGTCGGAAGTTCCGCCGCCGTGAACTGACCGACGACGCCGTTCTGGTAGCCGTGAGCCGACGCCGTGAATGTTTCGTCATCCGCTTCGGCCACTACCGAAAGAGGAGCCGCAATCTGTTTGCGGACCACAATCACGCGGACCGGACGGCCTTCAAACGCCATCTTGATATAGGCTTGATTCGCGGCGGTATAGTACGCCGCCACGATCTCGGACGAATCTCCGAGAATGTCGGTGTACATATGCGCCCCCGCCGGGGTCGCTTCGTCCACGATCAGACACACGATCCCGCGTTCCGACCGTTCGATAGCGGTCAGCCCTGCGGTCGTGAATGAGATCAAAATTTCGGGAAGTCCCATAGTCATGTCGGTCTCCTTCGGTTGTTATCAGTCGCCGCCTGTCGGTTCGGTATCGCTTGCTATATCGAACGCACCCGCCGCCGGGTCCGTTGCCGCCATCTTGAACCATTCCATCAAATCGTAGCCGGTCGCCATCGACGCGGTGTCGAGCAGTTCGTCGAACTCAAGGTCGAACCGGAAGACGAGAACATCGTCGACGACTTCACCACGGCGCCGCCAGAGCGACAGTTTGCGGGTCGTCGGTGTCGCAAAGACCAGCGATTCCCCGATCCCGGTGAAGTCTATCGCCGCTCCCGCATGAGTGAGCGCCACTTGAAAGGTGTCCGCCGTCTTGTTCACGACGAAGTAGTTCGTCGCCGCCGTGAGGCCCGTCGGGAGACTTGTCCCGGAGAACTGACCGACGACCCCATCGACGAGACCGTGCGCCGTCCGGGTGAAGGTGTTCGCCGTATCGTCGGCTGTAACGGATCGACCGTCGGACGCCGCCGCCGTGAAAGTGATCGTATCGCCAAAGACTTTTTTATTGAGTGTATGGAACGCCAGCCAAGCGAGGTCGGTTATCGTCATACTGTCGGAATGAGCGGGGAAGAACCGCAGGGTCGCCGTTATGCCCCGCGTTTCGTGATACATACCCGAAGCATCGGACGCCATCGCGAAAGACAGGTGGAAGAACGGTTCAACGGTTCCGAGTTGCGGTATCTTTTCCGCAAAGACTTTCGCGCCGGGGATTGCGATCTGTATCGCGTCGATGATCCCTTTCTTGAGGACGGCCGGGGTTATCATTCGAGACCGATCCGGCGGACTTCCGCTTCAATGAACTCTTCCATCTTCCGGCTCAATTCCCGGTAGAACCGCGACACGCTGAAATCGAGCATCCCCACGCCGGGGACATAGCCGACGGTTTTCCCGGCTTTCGTCACGATCCGGTGACCGTGTTCGACATGATCCGCATAGTCGACGGGATTCGAGATTTCGAGTTCGACGACATCCTCGGCAAGCGTGACGGCTTTCACCTTCCACGAACGCCGAAGCAGTCCCTTGTCGACCGGGGTGTCGGCTTTCACCTGTGCCAGTATCGCCGCGCCTTCTTTCCGCATAAAATCGAGGAGTCCGACTTTTTTCAGCCGTTCCAATTTCTTCACGAAATCCTTGTCGTCTATTGAGAAGACGGTCTCCGCCATTTTACGCCCGCGCCTCGTCATAAAGGGAAGCCGTCGCCTCTATATGCGACGGGTATATCGACAGCGAATCGAGGACGACCCGCTTCGTCGAGCCATTTTCAAGGGTGACGACGCACCGATCCCCGACCTGTAGGTCTTCGTCGTGCGCCGCGAAAAAGGTGTTCCCCTGCGCGATCTTCTTTTCCGCCTCTGTTTGTACCGCCGACCCCTGCTTCATCGACAGGGCGCAAGCGATAGCGCCGACGGCAACCCGTTTCGTTGCCACCACGCCGGACCCGTTCGAGGAGAGGTTGACCGCCGCACCGCCCAAAGTCAAAGAGACTTGAAAGTCGTCGGTCGCCTTGTTCACGACGAAATAATCGGTCAGCATGGCGAGACCACCGGGAAGCGCCGTCGCGGTGAACCTTACCTTGTCTCCGTTGACGAGACCGTGCGCCGCCGCTGTGAACTTCTCCGTGTCTTTGCTTGCCGTGACCGAGATCACCGTCGAATCCTCTTCAACCGGGGCGAAGGTCTGCAAAGTCTCGCCGGTCGTCGGGGACAGCGATTCCCCTTTCCGATACACGACAGCCGTATGAAACAGCGTCGTCGCGAATATCGACCGTTCGAACTCGATAGTCATTTCGTCCCTCTATTCCTCTTCTTACGTGCCGCTCGGATTCGGGGCGAGGATCGTTATCAAGCAATAGGGTTTCAGCGTTTCCTTGTCGGCCTTCGTGAAGTCTTCAATCGAGACGCCACCGAACCCGACACCCGCGCCTTCACCCGTTGCGAAGCCGGTCGAGAAGTCGCCCCGCTTCACGCTCGACACCTGTCCCTGCATCCCCCCGGTCGCCGCCTGTCCCATGCCGTTGAACTTCGCGATCACTTTATCGATCACGAAAGTTTCAAGGGCCGTCGGCAGTTCCGCTTGTCGGGTATAGCCGAGAACCTTATTCGTCACCGATAGGATCAAGTGATCGATGATAGCGATCTTTTGAGTCTCGCTTTCAGCCACGCCGAGGAGTGCTTGAACCGTCGCGGTTATCGTCACGGCGTCCCCCTTACTTCTTCTTTGACTTCTGGCCGGTCTTCTTCGGTTCGCTGGTCTGCTCTTTCACCGGGGCCGCAACGGGAGCGACAACGGGAGCGACGACGGCCGGAGCCGGGTCTGCTTTCTTTTCAGCCACCACCGGAGCCACCGGAGCCGGTTTTGTTTCCGCAGTTTTCGCGACATTCAGAGTCCCGATACAGCGCGGGTAGTGAATAACATAAACTTCCGGTGAAAGGTCGATTCCGCATTTATCACAACGCATCCGATCCTCCTCTTCGTTTCTCCTCCGGGACATGAGCGCCGGGGCCGGGTGTCGGCAGAGTTAGAGAGGACCGACACCCGTTGAACCCGGCTATCTTGCCGAGGAGGCATTTTTTTACCCGAGCAGACGCACCGCCAGTTCGGGATACAGGGTCTTCACGCCGTAAAGCGTGTCAAGGGACATGAGGTTCATCTTGTGCTGTGCGTCGTAGCTCATCACGCAACGAACGGCGATCCCTTCGGCCATCGCCACATAAGCCGACGCGGAGGTCGCGCCGAGCGGCAGGGCGAGGGGACGGTTGACGAACGCAAAGGCGTTCTTATTGAACATGAGGTTCGCGACATGAGCCTTCGCGGTCTTGTCGGGGAACACGACGGCGTCGTCGACTTCGATCTGCGCCTTGAGCGCGGGATAGATAGCGACGGTCGCGACATTGGAAACTGCGGCGACGCCAGCGGTGGCGACATACTGATAAGCGCCGATCTGGAGGATATCGCCTTTCTCAATGCGGTCGGTCGCGCCGGTGCAACCCTTGATCGCTATCGAGGTGGCGCCGACTACCGCTTGCGCGTTCACTTTCGGAGTCGTCGCGGTCGGGACCACGCCCGCCGTATGGACCTTTATATTCTGCGACATAAAGGAGTCCATACCGAGCAGACGGCCGATACTGGCCTCGCGGAGAGCGTCGGTCGATCCCGATTTTTCCGCATTGGCAAGCGCGGCGATAGTGACGAGTTTCGACTGCGAGGTCGGATTCATCACGAACCGGCGATTCGACACCGGGCATTTGTTGTTGTTGAGAACCAGCATCCCGAGCGCGACATCCTCAAGGCTGTCGGCCGGGGCGCCGCTGACACCCGCGAAGTAGGGAACATCAATATATAGGCCGCAAAGGTCTTGGTCGATCTTGTCGGTGAGCGCCTGCACCATACCATCAAGAACCTGCACGCCGAAATCGGGGAGGTCGAGCGACAGTTCTTTCGCGGTGATCTCGACGCTGACATCCGCGATCTTGTCGAGTTTCACGGCAACGGAACCCTCGGTCACATTCTGCGCGACGATATCAGTCGTGAATTCATTCGCGGTGAATACCGCAGGACGGCGCACGGTAACGGTGTCGCCAATCTGTTTGAACTCTTTCGCGAAGTCGGTGTGAACAAGACCGGACATCACCTTATTCGACAGCAAGCGGACAAGCGCCTCCTGCGCGACGATCTGCGGGGTGATAAGGGTGTTTGTCGTACCGAACAGGAAAGGAAGAAGCATCGCCACCGAAGCCGCATCGACCGGAGCCGGGGCCGGGTTTCCCGTCGCCATACAAGCGACACACGCGAACAGCACGACGGCTATCGCGAGAATGAAAGAGAGGATTCGTTTCATCGTGATCTCCTTGATCTGTTGTTATCTTTTCTTTTGCCTCGCCGCCGCGAGATATTCCGCATCGGTGAGGTTTTTCTTTTCTTTGTGTTCACCGTCTTCCGGCTTCGGAGGCTGAACCCCTGCCGCCTTGAACCGCTTCTCGACTTCCGCCGTGACGCGGGCATTGACGATCTCGTCGAACTTCGACAGGAACGAGCCGAGACGGGCGTCCGTCTTTTCGTCGTCTTCCGCGACCAGCAGTTCCACGAATTCCGACGGAAGGCTTTTCTTCCCGAGTTCGGTCGATACCTTGAACCGGCGGTCTTTGAACGCGGAGTCGCGTTCCGTCTTGTCGATCTTCTCCCGCAGTTCACGGATCGCTTTCTGGTCCTCGGTCTCCATCGGCGCGAGTACCTTTCGGAGTTCGTCTTCGTGCGCCTTGAGTTTCGCCGGGAGGGTCTTTTCTTCATAGGTGCGGATTGCGCCGGTGACGCGGGCGTCTTCCCTCGACTGAATGAAAGTCTTGAACGCGGGGTCACTATCGAATAGCGGTTTAACGCCGTCGAGCGTGATCGCCGGGGCGAAGCGTTTCACAAGTTCGGCAACGAATCCCTTGACCTCGTCGCTGTCCTTGCCTTCGTCAATCGCCTTTGAGACTTCTTTGAAATCGACGGGACCGAACATGAACGGAACGAACGCCGCCATCTGTGACGGGTCCGCCGTAACTCCACACGCCGCGCATACCACGCCCACGATCAGCAGGAGAACCGTCGCGACAAGAAATCCCGAACGGTTCGACATGAGAACTTTTGATTCCTCGATCTTCGTCTTCATCATCTTTCCCCTTATTTTTGGCCCTCCCGGTTCAGCGAACTTTCGCCGCCCCGACGAGTTCCGTCGTTGTCGGTTACGCCGTAAGAATGTATAATCTGAAAGAAATTGCAAGCATTTTATCAAAAATCTTTTTCAAAGGTTGTCTGCCGCCCACTCTTCATAAGTTTGGTAGGAGTCCATCGAATACGATTTCCCCGTCTCAAGGTCGCGGGCGATACGAGACGCGACGCCACCGTCGACATAGGGGATCGTGGTCGAACGACAATTCCCCGACCAAGTGACTTGACCGTTGAACTTTACGAACAGAGTATTCCACTTTTCAAGTTCAACGCAAAACACCGTGTCGGTATACGGGACCGTGATCCGGTCTATATTTTCAACCGCCGCGTTCAGCGTCGAACACTCCCGGACGATATACATATCGAAGTTTTGTTTATACCGTCCGTTGAAGCAAGGTTTCCCCACGGTCTTTTGAATATGGATTGACGGCCGCTTTCCTGCTTTCGATATCACTTCGGCCAAGTCATCCGCAAGACGCTTTGAGGTGGTGAAAAAAGAACGCTGTTCGTTCGACGGATAGTCACCAAACGGACGGTTCTTCTTTGTCGATCCGTCGGCCATAGAGTAGGCATCAAGAAAGATATTGAGCCACTTCGGAGAAAGTTCTTTTATCGAAGCGGGGATTCTCTTCACATTGCATTTTCCGAGTCGGTGAAGTCCTGCTCCGACCTCGTATTCGTAACACTTTAGCCCGGTCGATACTTTCGTCACCGGGAACGGGAGCCGCCGGAGTTCATCAAACATCGCGTCTATATGCGTTTTCTGTGCTATTGAAACGGCATAACTATTTTTTTCTTTTATCTTTGTCGTCGAGCCGTCGGAAAGATACCACGCCATAAAGTGAAGAAATAACCCGGTCTCGATATTGTACCCGGCAAACTTCATCGTCGGACGATCCTCTCCTTTCCAATTGATCCCGCGCCGAATACGGTTCCCCGACTTTGGCAGTTTATCGGCATCGACAAAGCGAGGCCGTCCCGCGCCGTCCGGTCTCACATACTCGACAACCATCTTATGGCCGGGTGTCACCATCAAATCGAAAGAGTTATGCCGGAAGTGAATCAGTTTATCCGTTGGGACATCGCGGAACACTTTCTTCGCCGCAACGAATCCCTCTTCCCCGGTCTCCATATCGAACGAATAAAACTTTTCGTCGCCCGTCAATTCGTCGAACCGTTTGAACCCGGCCGCTGTCAAGACTTCGGTGTCCCGGTGATAACAATTCGGGTGCATCGGAGGATAATTCACGCCCTCTTGTGCGTCGGATACATTGAACACCTCGCCATCGAGCGCCGCGCAGATATCGGAGGTCGAGTCGTCGAGCGTCGCCATGAACTGATATTGCTCGACGCCGAGTTCTTCGTAGTCATCCTTGACCGCCGTCTCGATAGCGTTCGCGACTTCCGTCCGCACGATCCGTAGGGCCGAGGAGCGCCCGGATTCGATTCCCTGCCGGAAAAGCGCTGTCGCCTTCGGTAGACTATACCCGCCCGCCAAAGACTGCGTCAGCGTCGTTTTGAGGTTCGATATCAGCGCCGCTTTATTCGTCCAAAGTCTTTCGGAGAAATTCTTTCCCATGAGCGGCAGTTTTATCATCTTTGCGACCGCTTTCTCCGGGACCGCCGCGAGGCTTGCGTTTCCCCTGCCGACTGCCTTCGCGGTATCGAATCGGAACCGAAGCCGTGATTCCCGATAACTTGCGCCGACCGCTTTCTCGACGGTCTTCATGTTCTCCCCGGTCATCCGAGAGACCGACGCATTGAGGGACAGCGCCAAGTCGTCGAACCGGGTGATCCTCGACTTCATCGACAGCCGGGATATCTCCCGCATGATATCGGCGTCGCCCGACTTCGAGAACTCTTTATAAAGGGATTTCAGACGGGACCGGATTCCCCGCATTTCCGTTGCGTCAAGTATCGTGTAGGCTTCCGCGAGGCTGATCCCCTCGGTCTTCGCAAAGCGGGCATAAAGCGACGCGACATCCCGGCTGATCTGGTCCATTGTCGCGGTGGCGTTCCGGGCGATAGCGGTTTCAAACTTCCCCGCCTTTTTCCATATTGCGGATTCCCGCTGTTCCGCCCGTTGTTTCCAGTATTCCGCAGAGGTCAAAGACACCCGGCGCCCCCCTTATTGAGAACCGTCGCCGCCGCCATCGTCTGCCGGGTTCGGGTCTTCATCGTCCGTAGCGGTGACCGAGTAGTCGCCGTCCGCGATCTTCTCGTCGCGTTCTTTCTTCATCTGTAGGACTTCGGCGTCCGGGTCTTTTATGAACGACAGCCGGGACAGCCGGGTCCGGTCGCTTATCACGCCGACGAGGTTTCTCTGTTCCTGCGATTCTTCCATCGCATTGACGGGAATATTCCGGGTGAACACGAACTCGATATTGAGCGGATCGAGACCAGCGACGCCGGTCTTTTTACCAGCCGCGGCGAAGACTGCTTTCCACATCTGCCGGAAGGAGGTCCCGAGTTTGAGTTCCATCGTCTGCGCTTTCGTCTCAATGTTCCAGAGTTTGAACGCTATCGCCATCCGGGTGAGATTGCCGTAGAAATTGGAGTCGGTGAAATCGACCGACTTCGCAAAGCGAATGATATTTTTCTCAAGTTTTGTGAGGAGATTGCCGACCGGCGAATCGTTGAATGTCTTCGTCAACCATTTGATATCGGCCTCCGCCGGGAGCGCAATCGCGCCGGTCTGCCGCATGAGGTCGACTTGCGCCTGTTCGATAACGCCACCCGTTATGAGGAGATATGCGAGACGGAAAGTCTCGATCTCCGAAGAGTAGTCCGAGACCGCCCGGTCGTATGCGTCGATCATGGGGAAGACCTTGTCGCAGTCTCCGAGCAGTTCGTCGTTGTTCCGTGACACGATCACCGGGACCACCGGGGCGAATAGGTTCACCGTCTCGGTTGCGCCGTCGGTGCGGGCCGTTTTGTCTTCCGTGAACGCCGCGCCGTCTTCAAGTTGAACGAGATAATAGACCATGTCCGGGGTGTAGTATTCCGCCTTCGTCTCGATGATCTCTTTCGTCTTGCCTTCGCCGTCGGTGACCGTCTTTTTCACGGTCCAGTAACGGATCGCCTCGACGACTTCATCGCCCGCTTGATTCATCTTTGCGATAATGTTCCACGGATTCACGATCATCGCGCGGGTATTGCCGTCGGGGTCTACATAGAGGAGACGTGCCACGAACCCGCAGATCGACGCCTTTTTCACGGTCTCGCTGTCGAGGTCAGCGAGGTTATTCCGGCGACTGAACTCCCGGATCACCGCCGCCGCCGCCTTGTTCTCCGCCTCCTTCTCTGCCTCGCCTTCTTTCTCGGAGGTATACTTCACGAATATCGGTTTTCCGACAAGGTATCCGACCTTCGTGTCGACGACATCACCGACGAAGTCATTATTGAGCCGGTTGTCGACTTTCTCGTATGAAGGCATAACGCGGTTGAATATCGGGACGCCCGCAGTCGAGGCTTTGTATCGCTCGAACTTCGCGGATAACGTCGCCGCATTCGCCTTGTTCGCTTCGATCTGTTTCTTGATTTCTGCTATCTGTGCCGCTGTGAGCGCCATCGAAGACCCCCTAAAAAAACCGGGAAGCGGCGCGGCCGTTTATATGCGAGACGCCGCCTCCTCGGATTCGTGTCTTTGACACCTCGCCGTGTCGAGGAGGAAAACCCATGCGCCGAAAGAATAGTGGAACTGAAAGGGATTGCAAGGAAAATTATTGACAGCGGACTTTTACTTCGGATCGATACCAGCGACGGGAACCGGGACCACTTTCTTCGGGCGCCCGCCTTTCTTCCCGTTGCGCCGCGACGCTTCGGACTTCTTCTTTGTCTTTATCGACCCGAGGATTGACCCCGGAGACCTTTTCTTTTTCACGGCTTCACCTCGCTTTTATTTATCCTGTTAATCTCGTCATCATCGTAGGCATTGCACGCGCTGACATCGCGCATCGTGTCGTTTAGTATGATAAACTCGTTGCGCCATGCCTCGGCTACACGCTTCAACTCGGCGTTCTCTGCTTGCAACTTCTCAATCTCTGCATCCTTCGCGGGAAGCCAGATAGCGTCGCGGGTAAGCAATTCTTTATTGGAATCGGCAAGACGGGCGCGGAGGTCGTTGTTCTCATTGAGTACGCTGATACACGATATGCAATACTTCGGTTTGTCATCCCCGCCCTGCTCGGCCTTCTGCTCAAACACCGTACCGTTCATCTGTGTTTCGGTGACTGTTCGCCACGGATGCGGCCCTTCCCCGTCTGATACTTGGACCGACATTCTTGTCCTGTCATCGCCCTGCTCGGCCTTGTCTTTTTGTTGCCAGCGGCTATCTGTTTCCGAACATACCGCGTCGAACACACATGGTTTCGCACCGTTATCGTGGCGGCACGACAAGCAGTTGCGGATATGCTCGGCCTGCGGGGGCTTCGGTTGTGGATTCCAATGTTCGCAGTCTTTTACCGCGACGCTCTTACAGGTGTCCGCACAGGTGGCGCATATACGCGGCTCGGCCTGCGGTGGCTTCGGTTCTCGGTTGGCCTCTACGCTGTTCACAAAGCCAATAGCCGCTTTCGCGAGTTCTATATAGGGGTCGTAGTCTTGCTCGGCCTGCGCTTGCTTCGGTTTGAACCCGCCACACGCGCAATTCTCGCCGTCAATTACTTCTTGAGCGTGAGCGCACTCATGTTTCGTCTGTCGCTCAAGAGCGTCGAGGCGGTCGTAGATATTGGCAAGCGATCCGCTTTGAAGTTTTACCGCCCGCCGCGTCCATTCAATGAATTCGGCAATCTCTTCCCACGCATTGAACAGTAGGCTTGTCCGCTTTCTGCTTTCGATAATCGTTTTCATGTACTCTTTGACGCTCATAGATTCGCCTCCTCAAGCGAAATAAATAACGCTCGATAATAACCTATCGTTAGGTTTTTGTCAACTATTTTTATACCGCCGGACGGGTGACGGCGCGAATCTGATTCTTGAACCTGTTCTCCCGTGTGAAGACGCCATACCGCAGGGCGTCCGCCGCGTGATCGTCAACCTTCATCGGTGCATCATGTCCCGACGCCGACGCCTTCGGAGACCACCGATAGGAACCGATCTCGTCGAGGAGACGCGGACACCCGGTCCGGCTGATCCGTATCCGCCCTTCGGCAAGTCCGGTCTGGACTGCCTTGATACCGTCGAGGACTTCGTTGTCGGCCTTCGTCACCACGAACCCCGCCTTCGTCACTTCTGCAATAAAAGAGGTTGCCGACGGATCGACGACGAGGCGCACCGCCTTCTTATCGTATCCATGTTTTTTATAGAACGATTCGAGGTCGGCCCGGTATTCGCTGTCCGTCTTTTGGAAGCCTTTCTCCCTGCTTGAAAAGTAGATTTCATGCTCGACGCAATACACCCCGGCCCGGATTGCGATATCGAGCGCGGCGAACGGGTTCGCGGTTCCGTAGTCTATCGAGACGAACCGCTCCTCGACTGCGGCGCCACGCTTTTCCCATGTATCGAGTTCGTTGCCGGTCCCCGAATACATATCGTAGACCACACCTTCGGCGGCGACCCATAACCCTTTGACATACCGGAGCCGGAAAGTCCCGACATAGAGCGCCTCATAGCGGCGCCGGATTTTAGCGTTGAGGCTGAGGTTGTCGTCCATTGTGAAGTGAAGATATAAGAGCCGCTTCGCCTTCGCGTCGTTTATGAACTTGATCTTGAACCAATGCCGGGGGTGTTCGGGGTTACTACAGAACCAGAACTTCGACCCCTTCACGCTACAGCGGGCCAAAGCCTGTTGAACGAATGATTCCGGCATCAAGGGAACTTCGTCGAAGAATATCCCCGCCAGCGTCCGGCCCTGTATCGTGTCGGCACTTGCTTCGTCTTTACCGCCGAAGAGTTCAAATGTGTTGATCTTGTCCCGCCACCGGATAATGAGGAGGTTCCGGGAGTACGCTTCTTTGACGGTATACCCGCCACGCGCCCGGAGGATTCGCTTCAGAGGCTCGACGACATTCATCCGCAGGGAACCGATCGTCTTCCCGCAGAGGGCGAAGAGTTCATTGTCGAAACTGTTCATCGCCCAATCAACGAACCCGAAGGCGAAACTGATCGTCTTCCCGGACCGGATAGACCCGTCCCCGATTATGCCGTCGAACCGATCACCGGCCGACCGCCACCACGACATCGCTAGGAATTGCTTCTCGCTGATATCCGACCAGCGGAACGGCGGTTCCTTGAGTTTTTTCACGACGGCAAGGGCAGACGCCCCCGGAGACGGTTTTCGTTCAGCCTTGACCGCCGGACAGATTCGGAGCAGTTCTTTTTCTTCGAGCCGGATTTCGCGCCGGGTCTTCGTCCGCTGTCTTTCGGGTTTTCGCGGGGTCATTCTTTCGGATCGACGCCGGGAACGACATCGCCTTCGATCACCGTCCCCCGGCTCAATACCTTTTCAGCCGCCGCCGTCATCTTGTCCTCGAACCCGTCGGGGAGGAACGGACCGTCACCACCACCGCCGAGGATACGAAGTTTCTCCTCCTCAATCTGCATCGCCCGCGTGTATCGCTGAATATCGAGGGACAGTCTTTCGACCGCCAGTTTATCGAGACCGAGGAGCGAGGCGACCATCTTCATCGCATTGAGGGCCGAAGTCGGGTCCGATACCTTGTTCGCGGACGCGATATCGAACGCCATGTCGATAAGCCGCCCCCGTGTCGCGGAGGGTTCGAGGTCTCCGAGTTCCTTGAATCGTTCAAAGGCGCGGGTCCAGTATACCCGGATTTGCGGTTCGGTGACGCCCCACGCTTTCGATACTCTTTCGACGATATCACCATAAGCGAGATTCGGATTCCCGGCGATCATCTTTTGAATCACACGGGCGCGGCCCTCCACCGTCTCCGGTATCGTGAACCCTTTCTCCTTTGCCTGTGCGATTATATCCCGGTCGATCTCTTTATCGACGCTTTGATCTGCGGGAGGTCTCCGAGGTATCGGGCGCCGGGGTTCTTTCACTGTCTTTGCGGGGGTGACCGTTGCCGGGGCCGCGTCTGTCCGGGCCGGGGAGGTCTCTTTCACGGGCGCGGGCGCGGGCGCTGGCGTGTTACGCTTTGCGGCGGTCGGCTTTCCCTTCTTCCTCTCCGCTTCCCTTGCCGCCCAAAGTGCCCGATTTTCTTCGCGCTTTTTCTGCCGTGCCGTTTGAACCATGAGTCAGTCGCCCCGGTCCCCCTCTGCGTTCGGTCATCCGCCCGTCGAGTAGAACGCTTCTCGAGTTATCAGTATTCAACGATCCAATGCCGCCAGAGGATACAGATATGCGCGTAGTACCGCTTTTGATCGAACTCCTTGTCCTTCGCCCGGTACGATATACGGAACAGCAGTACCGCGAAGACGCGCCACAATACCAGCGCGAAGAAAGGGAAGCCGGGATCGACGCGCTCATTCGTTGTCCGGGTGACGACGAACCGCCGCGCCTGTATGCCGACATTCTGCTTCGGTATCCGCTTGAGGTTATGCTGGCGACAGCGTTCGCAGACATAGATAAGGTCTTCACCAGGGACGCGGGACTTTGATCCCTTCTTCGGTGTTCCGCATTGAGGACAGTTTACGGCATCGTAAGCGGCCCCCGGTGGCGGGACATGGTAGAGGTTCATCAAGGTCTTCGGCGCTTCGGGTTTCTTCGGCCCTCTCGCCTTTTGGGACATCGGCACTACTTCGGCCTTCGGTGTTCCGGCGCCGGTCGGGTTCTTGTCTTGTTCGGTCTTCATCGGTTCAGCCTCCTCGGTTATTTGGGATTCCTTTCCGTCCGCTCGATAGCGGTTCCCTTCGATTTCTTATTGTTGAAAGAGCCGAGACGCCACCACCCCGGCTTATTTTCAACCGGCTCGACATCATGCAACGCGACGGCGTAGAGCGTCGAATAATCGGTTGTCGTTCCCCTCCGCGTTCCGTCGTCGTTATATGTCGGCCGGGACGCCGCGCAAAAAACGGAGTTCGCCCGTTCATCAACGCCGACAACGGCATCCGCCAGCCCGTCAAGAATGAGGACATCCCCCGCCTTGATTGCATCGGTTTTCTTCATGGTGCTTTTCTCCTTTTCTGTTCGTCTTCTTTCGCCTTCCGTTCCCGCTCGACCACGCGATCTATTTCATCGCCATATCGCGAGACTATGATCTCCAACTGTTCGGAATGAGCCATCACCCCCGACAGGTTGCGGAGGAGAGCCCCGACATTCGCCCGCATTTCCTCCGACGCCGAATCGAACGCCGCCGGGAAGGGGAACACCTCAAGGGTAGGCCGTTCAACCGTCGCCGCCTTCGCCGGGTAGACGAAGAAGGTCTCGGTCCGGGTCTCTATCACCGGCGCCGGACAGGTGCGACACCCGCCGACGAACCCAAGTATAAGAAGCAGGGAGGATATATATATCCCCCTGCTGATACTTGACCGTTTGTTCTTCATTTCGCCCCCTCGTTTTTCAGTTCATCGTAAACGCGGCCGGTTTCTTCATGCGTCGCCTGCTTCCCGGTGAAGTCCTGCCAGCGCTTTACGATGACATCGACATACAGCGGGTCGAGTTCCATCATTCGGCAGACGCGGCCCGTCTTTTCACAGGCAATGAGCGTAGATCCGGAGCCGCCAAAAAGGTCAAGAACAAACGATCCGGGGAGTGAAGAGTTGTTCACAGCGCGTTCGACAAGTTCAATCGGTTTCATTGTCGGGTGAAGTTCGCTGTTGCGCGGCCTCGCAATATTCCACAAGTCCGATTGCTTCCGGTCTTTCAGTTCAACACGGCGAGGCCCATCGTTGCGCCAACCATACCATATCGGCTCGTACTGCGTGTGGTAGTCTTTTCGAGATAAAACGAGCGCGTCTTTTGCCCATATTATAGTGCTTGACCAGTGAAAATACTTTCGAAGTTCATTATCGACAGACGGCCATTCTTGCGGCGACATTACAAAGTAAACGGGGGTGCCTTTACTACACGCCGCCACGAACGCCGCCACGAACGCCGCCCATGAATCTTCGTCCATGTGGTCGTTCATTATTTTTCGAGGCTTATATCCTTGTTTATTTCCTTTCTCAACGGCACCATAGTTGACATTCCACGGCGGGTCGGTAAAGACCATGTCGGCTTTCTTCCCATCCATCAGCCGTTCGACATCGGTGATGACGGTGGAGTCGCCGCACATCACGCGGTGCTTGCCCAACAGCCACACATCGCCTTTGACGGATACCGGAACCTTCGGCGGCTCCGGTACAGCGTCGGGGTCGGTCTGACCTTCCGTCGGTGCTTCTGTTTCTAAAAACAGTTCTGAAAGTGCTTCGGCATCGTATCCAACCGCGTCGAAATCCTCCATCCCGAAGTCATCTCGAAGCGCCTCGATCTCCATCTTCGCAAGTTCCGGGTCGATACCCGTCAACGCCGCGAGACGGTTCTCCGCCAGCCGGAGCGACTTTATCTTCGCCGGGGAAAGGTCGGTGATCTTGACGACCGGGACTTCTGACATCCCCAATTTCTCCGCCGCTTGCACCCGGCCGTGTCCGACCACGATCACGCCTTCCGCGTCGGTGTATACCGGGAACCGGAACCCGAACTCCTTGATCGACGCCGCGATCATCGTCACCTGTTCCGGCGTGTGCCGCTTCGCATTGTTAATGTATGGAATGAGGTCCGCGATCTTCACCATCACCGGGACATCTATCGCGGGCGCGGGCGCAACGGTTTTCTTCGACATCATTTTCCCCATGTAAAAAGACTGTTCGCGGCATCGACCAGCGGGTCACAATCGACCGGCGTCACCGGGGCGCCTCCGTCCGGGCATGAAGTATCTTTCGGACACCTCGCCACCGCCGCATCTATCAGCCGCAAGCGCTCGATCTGTTTCGCGCATATCGCGAACGCTTTCGCCACATCGGACCCCGCCCTTGCCGTTGCCGCTTTCGCTTCTTCAACCGCAGACGACAGCGCGGCCCGGTCCTGTTCCCCTCTTTCGATAGCGGCCCGGAATTGTACGGCCGCGCCTTCGAGCCGGGTTATCTCCTCCGCCTGTTCGCGGATATCGGCATCCCTTGACGCCACCTTGCCATAAAGCGACGCGATCCATATCCCCGCCACGACTACCGCCACCACCGCGACAACGGGGCGCCAGTTCCGTTTAACGAAGTCCCACGCCTTGCCGCCGAACCCGCCGAGGACCGACCATATCAATTTCCCTATTCCTGCACCCATCATTCACCCCCGTCGTCATTTTTCTTTTTGTCTTGCCGCACCGCCCAAAGACCGCCGATCAAAAGGACGGCAATCAAAACACAGGTAACAAGCGCCGACAGTTTATCGGAACCGAGTTCAAAACCTTCGAACATTATCGGCCACCGCCGAAGTCGAGAACGCGGACCGCCGCGCCGTCGGCTTGATTCATCGCCGCGACGATCTCCGGGTATATCCGTTGATATGCGACGCCGCTGTCTCCGAGATATCCATTGCCGACCATCGGGTTATTGATCCGGTCCCCGACACCGATACAACCCCGCGTTTCAACCGCCGTGTTGAGGATATGAAAATACACGAACTCGAAGCCGGGGACATCGCGGAGCCAGATCATCCCTTTATGCCACGCGCCGAACTTCCGGCTATAGTCGTCGTGCATCTTCCCTTCACGCCGCAGGGCGAGGCGATACAGTCCCGCAGGGATACGGGTCTCGCCGGGAACCTTCACCCGTTGTGGAAGGTCTTCCAATGTAAAAGCCTTAACGACGGGGACGCCGTCGCTGTCGCCCGTCATCACGCCGAGGGTAGAGTCCCGGCCAGCGGGGAACCTGTAGACCGTGAGGATCATTTTTCGTTCCCTGCGCCCACGCCCGCGAGGATAGCGTTTTTCGCATTGATTATTTTGTTGACTTTATTCGCGCCGACGAAGACCGCCGAACCCGCGATCCACCACGGAAACATCGTCGCCCCGGTGTCGAGATTCTTGAACATGAAGAACGCTTGAAACACCGACAGGACGCTGAAATATATCAGCGTCCGATAACCCGCGAGAACTTCTTTCGTCGCCATCACTTCGCCCCCTATTGAGTCAGCCTTGAAAGATTCCGTTTCTGACGGACCTGTATCCCCGCCATAGTCAGCGCGTCGATCAAAAGAAAGACCTTCCCGGACGGCGGTTCTTTGAGTCCGTTGTTTCCACTATCCGCCCCGATATTGACGAACTTCGCGCCGGACATCTTAACAACCGCGAACAGTTCTTCAACATCGAAATCGAGGACGGGTTCAATCGTGACGAACTTCTCTCCGGGGAATAGCGACAGCGCCGCGCCGCGCCGCAAGGGGTCCGGAGCCGCTCCCATGAACTCCGCGAAGAACCGATTCGATTCTATCGTCGTTCCGACAACGGCGTCAACCGTCGGGTATTCCGCGAGGATCGCGACCATCCGTCCGGGGTTCTTCGATTGAAAGATATATCGGTTGCCGGGATACTTCCGACAATGGTCGAGCGTCGCCCGTATCCATTCCGCCGGGATATCAGCAGCGAACATATCACACGACGACCCGACGAATATCGTCTTCCCGGACTGTAGGTCGGTCTTCAATTCCTTCGCGTCGAATCGCGCCGGTTTCTGTTCTCCGAATCGCTTCATGTAGCAGTAGGAGCAGTCGTGCGGACACCGGCCTTTTATGGCGTTCCAAGTGTCTGTCACCCACGCATACATATTTCCGCCGGACGGATTTAATGTCATGTCTTCGCCCCGTTGTAATCCGCTTCAAGACAGCCGTCACACCGACGCCCGTCGTCGATCTCCTCTCCGAAGAGTTTGCAGAGGGGGACGAGTTCGCGCCCCATCGCCTTGTAAAGAATCCGGTCGGTGAGGAACGGACATCGATCCGCGCCACGCTTGCAAAATTCTTTGTTATCGCCGAATGATTTAATCCCGATCAATACGAATCTTTTCATCTGCCGTCCCTCGTTTCGTCCGTAAGAATAGCAAAATCAAAACGGTATGCAAGAAAAATTTACTTTGCGCCTGCGTCAAAGATCGTCGTCTGCTTCTTCATCGCCGCCCGGAGTTTCTTCGGGTCGGTCTTCCGCAGTATCGGACAGCCCTTCATCGACGCGACAGCCTCTTCGAGCATCTCGAAATACCGCGCCGTCGGTTTCCCGTCCGCACCGACCGCCGTCCTGCCGCCGGTTCCGAATGAGTCGCGTTCATACGCCGCCCGAAGCGCCCGCCGTTCCTTCATTCCCATCGTCGCCCCCATCGGTTAGTCAAACAACCTTTCTTGATTTTCGTCACCTTTGCCCGATTCTATTTCCGATCTTCCCGTCAACCACCATTCGAGAACATCTTCGCCAGACGCCCACCGGATATCCAAACGGCGCTTTTTCAGTCGGTCGTTCATTTTATCAAAGGCCCGGATATAAAGCAGTTTATACTTCGGCCATCGTTCAAGAGCGGCCCTTCGTTGCTTCTCCCCTTGAAACGGACAAGCGATACACCCCAATCGAGAAAAACCTTCGTTATAAAGAGAACAGGATTTCACGCCGCGCATTTTCAAGAATTCCCATACTTCCGCCGCGCTCCAATCAATTATGGGGTGAAGGTGCGTTCGGCCTTTTCCTTTGTCGCATCGTTCGACAAGTCGCCGCTTCGATCTGGCGACGCTTTCTTCCCATCGGATACCCGTCACCACGAACCGACCATCGCCGCCGGTCTCTTTGAGATATTCGCAACAGTACCGAGCGACCCGCGTCGGTGGCATCCCTTTTTTGACTATCAGTTCCCACATCGTGAATCGGGGAAAATCGAACTTCACCGACGGATATTCCCGCTTTATATGGAGAACGAGTTCCGGCGGATCGACTGTCGTCACATGATAGTGTGCGTCAAATTTCACGCCCGACATCGTCGCGAGTTCAAATATCGCCGCCGAATCTTTGCCGCCGGAGAACGCAAGAAAATATCCTTCCGGCGGTTCAAATTCTTTTATCCGGGCGATTGCGGTCGCCACCTTGTCCCGCGTCTCGCCGAAGACCGTTTGTTCAACCAACGCCACGCCGCGCCCCCCTCTGTTAATGTTTCGCCCGTTCGTGGATATCGTCGGCGATTCGGTAGAGAATCGTCGTCACCTTCGCATAGCCGATATTCAGTTTCACCTGTTCGGCGTTCGTCACCCGTTCCCCCTCCCGGCGCCGGATGAAGATATCGTTCACCGGGGCGAACAGTTCTTCCATTTCCGACCACGCCTCGACGATCTTCTTCCACTTCGGGAACGCCTTCGCCACTTC
>Ga0172381_10000872_pt1 | contig 37653 bp, 30 predicted proteins | sample Leawel6488metaG_FD_119754 | JGI IMG/M metagenome (GOLD analysis project Ga0172381, IMG submission 119754) | Leachate microbial communities from a municipal landfill in Southern Ontario, Canada - Leachate well 64-88 metaG | ecosystem: Engineered > Solid waste > Landfill > Unclassified | place... | reverse complement strand
TTGTAGCATTTTTTGCTTGATTTGGCGGTGCAATTCGCCTCGCACGACCCGTCGGCGCAAGTTTCATCATCAACGCAAGTATCGTAAAGCGAGCCGCGATTGCCGCAGGAATCATACCAATAAACATCGCCGTTGTAGCAGTCCTTTGAATCGTTTGCATTGCAATCATCGCCATATGCCGCCGATGGCAAACAAAATTCCATAACAAAAAATAAAAGTACCGTAAAAAATGAAAAAAAATTAGAATACGCCATTTTTGTTTTTTAAATTGTACAAAATATCCATTATTTTATTCTCGCAACAATTGGAGAATAATTCAAGTAAAAATTCAATCATTGGCGCGCTTGGCGGTTAAAATCTCCCAATTGGCAGGGTCAATCTCCACCGTGTCGCCCGGGTTGATCGCGCCGGCAAGCAATCCGCGCGCCAGCGCGTTTTCAACTTTGTCCTGCACCGCCCGCCGCATTGCCCGGCCGCCGAATTCGGGATCAAAACCGGCTTGCGCCAGCGCGAAACACAGTTGCGGCGTCACCAGAAATTCAATTCGCTTCTCGCGCAAACCGCTCTGCACCTCGGCCAACAGCAATTGCGCCACCTGCTCCACTTCCGTCCGGTTTAACGGCCGATACATCGCCACGGCGTCAAAACGGTTAATAAATTCCGGCTTGAAAACTCCTTGAGTCAGCAAATCATTGACAATTTGATTTTTCATTTCCGCCAAAGACCGGCCGGCGGCAACCGCTTGCCGGATCGCCTCCGCGCCGGCATTGGAAGTGGCGATAATCAAAATATGCCGGAAGTCAATCTCGCGCCCCAACCCGTCAACAATCCGGCCTTCGTCAAAAATACTCAAAAAAATATCCAACACGCGCTTATCGGCTTTTTCAATTTCATCAATCAGCAGCAAAGAAAATGGACTCTGGCGCACCGCCGCGGTCAAAAATCCCGGCGTCCGCTCATTGCCGATCAGTTTTTCAATCGCCTCAACCGTCTGGTATTCCGCCATATTCAAACGAATCATATTTTTGACCGATCCGAAATAAACCCTGGCCAGTTGTTTGGCGGTTTCGGTTTTGCCCACGCCCGTCGGCCCCAAAAACAGAAAATTACCGATGGTGCGCTTTTGCCGTTTGATCTCGGCGCGCGCCCGGCGCATCGCATTGGCAATTTCGGCCACCGCTTCTTTTTGATTGATCAATCCCTCATGAATGCGATCTTCCAAATTAAGCAAAATGTCTTTCTCCGCCAATCCGGCCGCGCCCGCCGGCACCGCATATTTGCGCGAGAAAAACCCAGCCACATCTTCAACCGCGATTAATTTTTTAAATGTCTTGGAATTACCGGTACGGGAGGCGATCAAATCATCCAGCAAATCAATCGCTTTTTCGGGAAACGCCGCATCTTGCGAAAAATAATCGCCCAAACGAACAATTTCTTTCAATGACGCCAGCGGAATAAATAACCCGGCCTTGCCTTCGCGACGCAAACCCTCTTCTTTAAGCACGCGCATCGCATCGCCGGCCGTTACGGGCGCCACTTCAATTTTGGCCAGCTTGCCGGAAACATCGCCCGCCAATTCAATTGACCGGTGCAAGCCCTCATGAGTGGTGATGCCAATGACCCGGAAACCCGCCATTTCCAAATAATTTCCCAAAATATCGCCAATATCCATTTGCACCAATTTTTCGGAATTGAAATGCGCCCCCAAATAATTGTGGATCTCGGGAATAACCAGCACCACATTTTTTGCCGCGGCGGCCTCAAAAAATATCCGATCAATCGCCGAGGCCAGTATGGTTTTATCCCGGCAATCTCCGGCCAATTTTTGCAAATTAAGTTCCATAATCCGCATTTTTTGCAAAGCCCGCGGCCCGGATTCAGTGAACACCCGGTTGGCAAAATTATAAACAATGCTTTTCCGGCCGCAACCCGCTTCGCCCACCAACAGAGCTCCGCTTTCTTTTTGCTTGGTTAAAACCGCTTCCATTCGCTCAATCTCATCGGTATGCAAAACCACGCCTCCTTGGCGCAACGGATTGGCCAGCGACAAATCCCGCGCGTAACGATCCAAGGTCGCGGTATAACCGCCAATCATCGCCCGCGCCGGACTTTCGCCCAATTGCAAACGCAGATTATCGCGCTCCCAAAATTTTTTCCGATTCGCCTGATAATTCTGCCGGTTCATTTGCCACAAAACCGCGGACTCAACATCTTCCTTTAACAGTCCCAAAACATCCATCAACCCCTGAAAATCGGCATCGCGATCGGCCAGCGCCAAAAAAAGCGCGTAAATCGTTATTTTGCGCAGACCGTTGGCAATGGAAATTTCGCGCGCCTTTTCCAGCACGATCCGGCGCGCCTCGGCATTGGCGGCGGCAAGATTTTCTTCATCGGCGCGTGAAAATGATTTCAACCGCGTTTTCATTTCCCGCATCAATTTTTTCTGCAAATCCAATCTTTTTACGCCCAGCCGCTCCAGCGTAAAAGACAAATCGCCGGATGCCAATATTTGATACAAAAGCGATTTTTCAAATGGAAAATGCGGATGGGCCAATGTCTTTCTAAATATCCGCGCCGCCTCAAAATTAAAATATTCCAAAAGATTTTCATTGCCGCGGTCATCCTTGCTCAACCGCAACCCCGGCCGCTTCAATTTTTGGCTTTCAAACGCCAAAATCACCGCGCACAACAGCCAAAGCGCCAGCGAAATGCAAACCGCGGCCTCAATCGGCAAAATGTTAATCCGCAGCGGTACCGCCGGAAAATACACGCGAAACAAGCGATACGCCCACTTGTAGGAATAAGCCAGCCAAACCGCGCCGCTGACCGCCGCCGCCAAAAAGCTGATCCATTTAACCAGCCGCAAAAAACTCGTGGGAATAACTTTCGCGTATTCCACCGCCCTCAAAGTTGACGCGTGATTGAAATTATTACTCATATTAGCAAAAAGATTCCTAAGCCACGCGGGATAACCTCAAACCGCATACATTTAAGATAATTGTTTTAATCAACCCTGCGAGCGCGACGGCGCGAACACGAGGAATTTTTCAGCAGAAAAATATCCGCGTTGATTAAAATAATTATCTTAAATGTATGTTTTAAAACAACAACGCCATCCCCTTCCAGAAAAAATAAAAAATCGCCGGCAGCAACACCACCCATCCGGCAAACGCCGCCACGCCGGCCGCCAGCGCCAGCAATTCCGTTGCCAAGCCGGCAACCAGCAAAAACGACCGCATAATTGCGCCAATGATGCAAGAAATCACATTACCGAAAAACGCCGACAGCATATCGCCCAAATCAAAACCGCGCTTTTCCCTCCGGAAAATCAGCCCTTTCCACGGCGACAAAAACTCCCGCGCCAAATCGCCGATCGAAAAATACCGGCCAAAAAACCACAAATAATTTCCCCAAATTTTCCCGATCCTTTGCGGAATTTCCAAAAAATACCATTCAAAAAATAATCCAATCATATGATTGTTTTATTTTACCAAACAATCAAAAATGCCAACAGGTCTTGACAAATTTTAAAATTACCACTTAATACAAAAGCGCCCCTTCGGGCGCTAAAAATTGCTTTTAGGATTCTATTTTCTCAATCACGCCGTGGGGGCAGACGCTCGCGCCGCCGCTGGCTTCCACCGCATCCGAATCCACCACCTTGGCCTTGCCATCGTCATCCTGCACCATCCCCTGCGGGCAATTCACAGTGCAAATAAAACACCCCAAACATTTATCCTTGTTCACCCGATATTTTGCCATATTGATTTTTTTTATTACATTATTATTAATATAATAACAAGATTAAATTTTTGAATCAAGGGCGCGAGGCAAGCAACCGCTATCACTCTTGCGGCGGTATTTGGTTAGACAAATCGCTATCTTCGGCGGCTTGACCATCCGCTTTGTTTTCCGCCTTCTCATTTTCGCCGCCGCCAACCCCGGTTTCCAAACCATTCTCAACGGCATCGCCGGCAACCGGCTGATCCAACTCCGGAACTTCCTTTATTCCGCCTTGTTCATCTTCGCCAATCCCGCCGCCATCACCCGTCGCCCCGTTGTCATTTTCTTCAATCGCCGCCGCTCCATCAACGACCGATTCTTGATTGATTGCGCCTTCCCCGTTTGCCGCTTCTTGATTCGTTTGGCTGGCGGATTGAGCCGCTTGATTCGACAAATCATCCGCGCCGCACTCTCCTTTTGCTTTCACCCACTGGCCGCTGGCAATCCAAGTGCAATAAATTTCACCGGTATCCTGATCCACCATTTCCATTTTATCCATCCGCACCTTGCCCGCCGTGACCTCCTTCAAACTCGCCGCACCGTTTTTTAAAGCCAGTCCCAGCGAATTAAGCCCGTTTGCCAACCAAGCAAACAGACCGCCGCCATCGGCCATTGCGAGCGTTGAAGATGCATCGCTGAATACGCCCTCGGGGTTCAAAACAAGATTGAGAGCATCAATCTGTTTTTGCTGGTCTTGAATGGCTTTTGCCAGCACCGGCACCAAGCCAATAGTATTCAATTCTTTGAATCCATTGTCATCGGTCATCACCAATTTCGGCAAAATTGTTTCCACTTCCTGGGCGATGAACCCATAGCTCTTGGTCGTAGTGGCATTATCATTGTTCCAATTGAACGCCACGGGACGCAAATTCATAACTTCATTAATGCCGTAATTAAGGCCTTCCACATCTTTTTTCAACCGCTGATCCGAACTGCACGCAATCACTCCGCCGTCGGAAAAAGTGCACCCGGCGGAGTTTGTTCCGGCAAATCGCGCGATATTCACCCCCGATGATATCACTTCCAACTGATACGCGGGATTGGTCGTCCCGATGCCCACATTACCGCCGTTTTCCAAATATAATTGCGTGGTTGTGCCTGCGTCCGTGGAAAACAGGATATTGCGATTGTCACTCCGAATTCCCAGATCGCCGATAATGGAACCCGCCGCAAAGGCGTTGGGCACGCCCACGGTGCCAACATAGGAATACACCGTGCCGCCGATGCTGCCGGCGTAATAGGCATTGTAATTGGCGGGCGCTTCAGCAATCATCGCCGTGTGACCCACGCCTTTCAAATGCAAATTCACTAGTGGATTATTCGTACCGATGCCAACATAGCCCGTGCTGGCGATTCGAATTTTTTCCGATCCGGCAACGGAAAAATTCAAAGTGTCGGCCGCCGCGCTCCAAACGCCGGTGTTCAAGTCGCCGGCGAAGGTTAATACTGGCAACGCCGCGGTGCCGCGCGGCAAAGCAAATTGACCGCTGCCCAATTCCAATTTTGATGCCGGCGCCACGGTGCCGATACCGACATTTCCGTTGTTGCCCGCGTGGAAAATTCTCACGCCCGCGCTGGTTTGAATGGCAAACGGATTAGCCACGGTCACCGCGCTCGTCCATTGATCGCCAAGAGTGTGTCCGGTGATAGAAGTAAACGAAACGGTGACGCCATCAGACAATGTTTGCGCCGATCCCGTAATCGCCACGGCTTCGGTGTAGGCGCCGGATCCGACTTTCCATTTGAAAGTGTCGGGCGTACCAACACCATCAATTACCACGGTATAGGTCACCGCCGCCGCACCGGTGAATGATCCGCCAAAAGTTGCGTCGTCAAGGCCGCTTCCGGTAAATGCCGCCGCGCCAATGGTTGAAACCGCCCTGGCATCCAAGCTATACGCCGGCGCAGTCGTGCCCACACCCACACTCCCGCCGGTGTACGATATCGCGCCATTATCACCCGCCAGCCACGGCGAACTGCTCTCGCCAATGGCCACGCCATTCTTCAAAAACCCCTCGGCATTAATAATTCCGGCAACATCAAGCTTATATTGCGGCGTAGCTGTACCAATGCCAACATTATATGAATTATCCAGCACCATGCTAGCTATCCCATTCGCCGGCGTTCCTACAAAAAATTTCATTTTTGCCGAAGAATTTGGATTCGGCACAATAATATTCATTGAACCTGCGGATCCCCCGGAGCGAATATAAGTATCCCCGCCTAATCCATATGTGCGAGTAGCCGTATTGCCAGAACCAAGGATACCCATAACAATAGCGGAAACATCATTGTTAGCACCCATTTCTGCCCCGGCGGCATCGCCAGCACTCGCATTTTTTGCGGAAATTAAAGCGACATAACTGTTAGAATCAACATATGATTGAAATTGTGCGCCCGGACTTGTCGTCCCAATCCCGACATTACCGCCGGAATAGGAAATCGCGCCATCGGAACCACCAATCCATTGCGAACCCCCGCCGGCGCTTCCCACCGGCACGCCGTTCACCAATAGCGAAGAAGCATTAATCGCGCCATTCACATCCAGTTTGTATTGCGGCGCAGTCGTCCCGATGCCGACATTGCCGTTCGCCGCCATGACCATTTTTATATTATTATAACTTGCCCAGGAAAATAAATTTTTATTCTCTAAAGCTCCAGAACCATCGTATTTTCTTGAATCAAAATGCATCGCGCCATACCCGGAAGCCGCTGCTGTGTCAGGATTCGCATAAACAAGAAATGCCCCATTAGTAACATTGCTGGCGGGATTATATGCCGTTACATCGGATTTTATGCTAAACATCGGAATAAAAAGATTGGCAATCGAGGTTGCATTGGACACGCTCCAATAACCGGTTGCATTGTCGGATACTTGAACTTTAAACAGCGATTCAGATCCGCCGGAATTATCAATAATATGCAATTTTGCCATCGGCGCGGTCGTCCCGATGCCGACATTGCCCGCACTTGTAATCGTGAGGCGATCATTGCCTGCAGTTTGTAGGCGGAAATTATCATCGGCAGATTCGTATAAGCCGGTATCGCCGTCGCCAAACGCCAAGCCGCCGGATAAATCGCCGGGAACCCCACTCAAATGCAAAATTGAAGATGGAGTGTTTGTGCCGATGCCGACATTGCCCGAATTCAAGACCGTCAAGCCGGTGGTCGTTGCCCCGCCGATGCGCGCGGCAAACGACGAACCCAGATCATCGTTGCCGATAATATGCAACCGGCCCGCCGGGGCGGTGGTGCCGATGCCGACAAAACCATTGGCGGTATCAATATTGAAAACGCTGTCCACGCCGTTGTTTTTCCGGATTTGGAAGCCGGTGGAATTATCCACCGCCGAAGCGATATATGAAGAAGTTAAATTCGCCACCCCTTGAATTATCGGCGAGGCAAGGGTCTTATTGGTAAAGGTTTGCGTTCCGTCCAGCGTCGCAAGCGTGCGCCGCGTTAAACCTCCGTCGGTGAAAAACAAATCCGCGCCGTCATATTCCATTGCCCCGCCTTCGGGCGCGGCCAGATTGATGCCCGCGGTGAATTTGAGCGGCGCGGTGCCAATCGCGTCCGTACCGGCCGCCAAGTGAAGAAGCGAAGTTGGGCTCGTCGTGCCGATGCCGACATTGCCGCTAAATGATGAAGTCGCGCTCGCCCGAAAGGTTCCGGCCACATCCAGCAAATAATTCGGCGTAGCGGTGCCAATGCCGACATTGCCGGTGTTGCCGATCCGCAATCGCTCCAGATTGTTCGTGCCGAAAATCAACGACGAATCCAAACGATTGAAAATTGACGCGGCATTGTTGGCGCCCGCAAACGCGCTGCTGTTCACCCAAATTGCCAAAGTGCTCGTGGCCATGTCATTACCGATTTGCAATTCGTTTGTGGACGCGTCGCCGCTGTTAGTGTTGCGCAAAACCAGCGACGCTTGCGCGCCAATCGTATCCGCGCTGATTGCAAATGTTTTGGCGGAATTGTCCCAGGTTAAAGAACTGTTCGCGCCAAACGAGCCGCTGTTGTTGAATTGAATTTGGCCGTTCGTTCCCGCGACCGCCGCACTGCCCGCGCACGATCCCCACGCCGGCAGACCATCGGTAACCACCAAACATTGGCCCGCGGTGCCGATCGCCAAGCGCGCGGGAGTTCCGGGAGTGGTCGTGGTGGCGCTATAAACAATGTCGCCCATTGCCGTCATCGGGTTGGCCATTCCTGTCGCGGCATTCGCCGCCCACGAGAGCACACCCGCGCCATTGGTAATCATAGTTTGTCCATTGGTTCCGTCTGTTGCCGGCAATGTCCAAATTTTTGAGGCGGCAATCGTAATTGGCGCTTTAAATCCCACATAATCCGTGCCATTGGCCGCCAATTCCTGCATTCGCCACTCGCCCGTGGCCGCGGCCGATAACGGTCCCAAAGTAAAATGACCGCCTTTAATGTTGAGTAACGATGCGGGCGCGGTCGTCCCGATGCCGACATTGCCGGTACTAGTCAGCCGCATTAATTCTGTTCCGATTGCGCTATTATTGTGAAACTGCCAAATAAATGCGCCCACAGACGCATCGCTTCCAGTCCGTAATGCCCCTGAAGTCCATCCATAGTTCGTAAGTGTGGACAAACTGTATGCAATTCCCGTGAACCCTGTTGTGTTCGTCGTGGCCGTTAATCCCAGACGCACGCTCGGAGAGGTGAATGCTCCAGTCGATGTATCGTTTTGGGATGTCGTTATGTCTAATTTACCCAGAGGTCCCGTTGTGCCGATGCCGACATTGCCGGTTTCGGTGATTCTCATTCTTTCCGTCAACGCGCCGGCAACATCGGAAGGTGTGGTGGAAAACGCCAGTATGCCGGGATTGATATTTGTCGCAATCGTTGACTTGGCAATTGCCGAAATTGACGCGGCGATTTTATTGGAAGTCGTTTGCGCATCGGTTGACCAAAACTGCATTGCGCCCAAACTATCCCCGGCGGTAACGGTCGTATCGTTTCTTGATATTGTCAATATACCGCCGATGGCCGAACTCACATCCAATTCGCTTACTGGTGCAATCGTACCGATGCCGACATTGCCCTCGCCCGTGATCCGCATCGCTTCCGCCAGGCTGTTGGCCAATGTCCCGCTATTCGCCGAAGCCGGCGTGGTTTTGAAAACCAGATTGCCGCCCAAGCCCGTGCCCGTGCCAAACCCGCCGGCCAAAATCAAATCCGAGCCGGCCAAATTGGAGCCGTTGCGGCCCGAAGCCGAAAGCTGGACATTATTCTGCGTTGCCGAATAAACCCCGCGCCCCAGCCACATTTCCGTAATCGGCGCGTTGTCAGAACCAACTGCAAATTGCGACGCTTTGATCGCCTTGGTTTCCGCACCCAGCATAATCGCGTTGCTCGGACTGGGCGCTTCCGCGCCCAGCGATCCGTCCGCCTTGGAATCAATGTAAAAAGTGGTTAAATTATCGCTAATCGTTCCCGCCAATTTATAAGAAGTGGTTCCGCCAACTATTGTCCGATAAATCTTGCGCGCGGTGCAAGTGTAGGGTCCCGAATAAGTCGGAATCGCGGTAATCGTAACTTCCTGGTTTCCCGCAGTCGTGGTCACACTTCCATAAGTTGATGGAGCGGTTTCATAACTTGCACCATTGATCGTGAGCACATAGGTAATTTTATACCGATACGCCCCCACGCCCAAATTGGCGCTACCGCTTGATAATGCCAGCGACCCCGCTCCGGTTGGATTTAAAAAGTCCGCATAATAACCCAAGCCGGTATTCCTACTTCCCGTAGTATTAAACGCTAAAGAATAACCCCCGTTAGCAACATTATTTACACCCGTAGTATTGTGTAAAAGCGCATAATTTCCATTGGCAACGTTTTGATTCCCCGAAGTGTTAGAAAAAAGCGAACCCATCCCATTGGCAACATTGTAAGCGCCGGTCGTGTTGGAATAAAGAGCTTGATATCCATTGGCAACATTGTAAGCGCCGGTCGTGTTGGAATAAAGAGAATACATCCCATTGGCCGTATTATTGGAACCCGAAATATTAGAGTAAAGCGACTGATATCCGGCAGCAGTATTATAATTTCCGGTCGTGTTGGAATACAAAGCAGACGATCCATTCGCGATATTAGCCACACCGGTTGTATTGGCAGTAAGAGCTTGAAAACCAATTGCCGCATTCGCATAACCAGTCGTATTTAGCCTTCCCGCTCCACTTCCAATAAAGGTATTATACAGACCGCTGCTTCCGCTAGTTACCGTATTGCTCTTCCCCGCCTCAAAACCCAAAAATATATTTGACTGATTGTCCGAACTCAACCACGCCAAATCCGTGCCCGCGGAATTTTGCAACCTTATCAGCGGGTTGGCATTGCTCTGCGTGCTGTTGGCTTTCACGATCAGTTGAGTTGCGTCCTCCGATCCATCAATCTCCAGTCTTGCCCCCGGCGCGGTCGTCCCAATGCCGACATTACCCGAACTCAAAATCCGCACCATTTCAGCGCCGCCCGCCGAGAAATTCAAAGTATCCGCGCCGGAACTCCAAAGACCGCTATCCAAATCCCCGGTAAAACTTAGCGACGGCGCGCCGGCAACCCCAGCAGGTAAACTCAACTGCCCGCTGTCCAATTCCAATTTGGAAAGAGGCGTCGCCGTCCCCACCCCCACATTGCCGCCGGTGAACAAGGCCGAATAGGTTGGGTTGGAAAAAACGGAGGTACCGGTGAATGAGTTGGCCCCGGTTCCCGTCTGGATATACCCGCCGGCAACCGCGATGTTGCCGCCCACGGCCAGATTGCCGCTGGTGGTGGCATTGCCCAGCGAATCAATACTCGCCACCACATCGCCCAAACTGTCCGCCACCTGGAATTGATTGATTCCGGCCGCGTCGCCCAAAACAATCTTGGCGTTGCCGCCCGTGGTAAGTTTCAAAAGATTGGCGGTTTCATTGTCAATTTGCTCGGTGCTCGTTCCAAAAGTCAATTTGCCGCCGGCAACGATAATGTCTCCGGACAAACGGATATCGCCGGCGGCATCCACGGCATAGGTTCCGTCGGCCAATCTCACCGCGCGGGCGCCGTTGACGGCATATAATGCTTGCGTGCCGTCGGCAATATCCACCGTGGTCGTGCCGTCGGTGATCCGGGTTTTGCCGCCCGCGCCCGGTTGCAGAGTCAAATCCTTGCCGGCGCCGGTGGTGATTCTGCCGGTGTCAACAAACGATAATTGATTCGCTTCCAAAGTCGTGGAGGCCACATCCAATTTGTCCGCGGCGTAAATGTCATACCATCTAGCGGCGGCCGCGCCCAGATCATTGCCGATGGCGGAATTTTCAAACGGGATAACGCTGGTTGGATTGCCGGTTTGGCCGACAATCAAATTGCCGGCGCCGTTGGGCGCAAATACCAAATTGCCATTGGCGGTGGTGAAGAAAGCGCCGCCGCCGGTCAGCGTAACATCGCCGTCCAAAACCAGATTGCCATTGGAATCAATATAATTGGAAGCGGAATGGAATTGCACCGCGCCCGCGCCGTTGGGGTTGATGAGAATCGCGGTGTCGGTGGCGTTGGTGGCAATGGTTGAGCCCTTGATGGTGATATCGTCGGCGCGCAAGGCCAAGCCGGAACCATTCTGGATCGCGGACAACGCCGCCGCCGTGGTTGATGCCGAAAAATCCGCCGCGCCCGAATAGGTTTGCGCGCCGGCGACGGCGAAATTGCCCTGCACGGTCAGATCATTTTTCACGACAATGTTTTGCGCGGTAACATTGCCATCGCCGTTGACCGTGAAACTGCTTGAACCGATGCTCAATGAATTGCCGCCCACATTGGCCGGCGGGTTATAGACCTGACCGGCGGAATAGTTAATCCGGTCGGAATTCAGCTGGCGCAACAATTGGCTGACTTTGTTTTTGGTGTCCTGGTCAACGATGACGGTGTTGGTGTTGTTGGTAACCGTGTTGGTGCGAATAGTCTGCGTTTCCTTGGCCGGATTGATAATTTGGGTAACAATTGAGCTTGTCGCAGGCGGCAAAAAGGGTCTATCCCCCGCTAATGCGGGGGTTAGTCCATTTTTGTCGCCCGCGCCCGAGTTTTGCGTTTCTTGGTTTTGAGCCGCGGACTTTGAATCAACCGCGGGCGCAATCCCCAGCCAGCCGCGCACCGTGTCGCGAAGATTGTTCTTCACACCGTCAAAAAATGAGAACAGCGACGCTTGTCCGGCCTGTGACGATTGATTAAAATGCAAACCAAGAACGCCGGATTCAAAAACAAAATTTTGTGCAAAATTGTTTGCCGGCAAAGCAATTCCATTAATACTTTTAGCAATGATTTCCATCAAAGAAAAATCGCTTGCCAGTGTCTGCTTTGGCGCGCCAAAACAACACAAAACCACCAAAAACAGAGCGACAATCTTTATCAAAAAAAGCGGTTTTTGGTTCTGTCGTTCTAATGCCATAAACTAATTCTATTCTATGCTTTTATTATACCCCTTGCACGATAAATTACGCAATAGAATTACTTTCATCAAATGAATTTGAAAGCACTTCCTTCAAACGCATTCAATCCGCATTCTTATTAACTCGCAATTGAAAGCCGCGCAATTCGGATTTATTTTAACTTGCCTTGGTTTTTCACTTTCTCAATCTGCGCGGCGATCTCATTTTGATCGCCCAAATAATAATGCTTGATCGGTTTTAAATTTTCGGCCAATTCATAAACCAGCGGCGCACCCGTGGGAATATTCAAATTTGAAATTTCATCATCACCGATATTATCCAGATATTTCACGATCGCGCGCAAACTGTTGCCGTGCGCCGAAACCAATATTTTATTCCCCGCTTTTATTGCCGGCGCAATCTCCGAATTCCAATACCCGACGGCGCGAACATAACAATCAGCCAGTGATTCGGTTTTCGGCAATTTATCTTTGGGCGTATTTTCAAAAATTTTCAATTTATTTTGTTTTTCAAAATCCGCGGCGTTTAATTCCGGCGGCCGCACATCATAACTTCGCCGCCAAATATGCACCTGCTTCTCGCCATACTTTTGCGCCATCTCCGTCTTGTTCAACCCCTGCAACGCACCATAATGCCGTTCATTCAGCTGCCAAGCGCAAACAATTTCGCAAAGGTCCGTCCTTTGCAGCATGGCCATTTTTCTTAAAACAATCTCCGTGGTCTCAATCGCCCGCTTCAACACCGAAGTAAAAACCAAATCAAAAACAAACCCTTCTTTTTTCAAAGTTTGGCCGGCAATCTTTGCCTCCTCAATCCCCAATTCCGACAACTCAACATCCGTCCATCCCGTAAACCGATTTTCTTTATTCCAAACCGACTCCCCGTGCCTCAATAAAACGATTTTATAACGATTATTTTGCATTGATTTCTTCCTCAATTTTTACGAGGCGATTGTATTTTGCCAAGCGTTCGCCGCGGGCGGGCGCACCACTTTTGATAAAATCGGCGCCAATTCCCACCGCAAAATCGGCGATGAAGTCGTCGTTGGTCTCGCCGGAGCGATGCGACACGATAATTTTCCAACCGTAACTTTTGGCTAAGGCCGCGGCTTCCAGCGCTTCGGTTACGGTGCCGATTTGGTTGATTTTCAAAATCATCGCGTTGCACGCATTTTTTTCTTTGGCTTCTTTGATGCGCGCCGGATTGGTCACCAGCAAATCATCGCCGATCATCAAGCCGCCAAACGAAAGCCCGCGCCAGCCCGCCCAATCGTCTTCGGCAAACGGATCTTCCAAACCGATAATTTGCGGAAATTGCGAAATCAATTGCGCGTAAAATTGCGCCAGCTGATTGGCGCCAAAACTGCCAATACGCATTTCGTAGTTGCCCGCGCGAAAAAACTGGCTGGCCGCCACATCCATTATGAATTTCACCGGCGCCGCAAGTTGTGCGGCGGCAATCGCGGCGCAAATCATTTCCAACGCCTCTTTTGGGGCGGCAATCGGCGGGGCAAAACCACCCTCATCGCCCAAATTAACACTCAATTTGCCATATTCGGCCGACAAGTCCTTTTTTAATTGATGATAAACTTCGCTGGCAATCCGCAAATTATCCGCAAACTTATCGGCCTGCGGCACGATCATAAATTCCTGCACATCCAAATCATTGCCCGCGTGCGCGCCGCCATTAATGATATTGAAACACGCTTTGGGCAACGCGATTTTTCTATTTTTGGTCGCCTCAAGCGAACCTCGCCCAAGGCGGGCAAGTTTGGCGATATATTGATACAACGGAATTTTTTCGCCGCCCGCGGCCGCCCGCGCGATTGCCAGCGACACCCCGCACATCGCGTTGGCGCCCAGTCGGCTTTTGCTTGGCGTTCCGTCAATCTCGCGCATCTTTTGATCAATTTTTTCCTGGTCGCGGCAATCCATTCCAACTAATTCCGGATTGATGACAGAATCCACATTGGCAACCGCCTTCAAAACCCCCAGTCCGCCATAACGCGTCATATCTCCGTCCCGCAATTCCACCGCCTCATGCCCGCCCGTGGACGCACCCGAAGCCACTCCCGCGTAAAACACTCCCGCGCCCGTTGCAATGGAAACCTCCACCGTGGGATTGCCCCGCGAGTCAAGAATCTCCCGCGCCTTAACCGATTGAATTTTATATTTGTTTGAAAACATATTATTTGATTACGAATTGCAAAACCCGCGTTTTGCAATGATTTGCAATTTTTTTCATTTTGCCCAAAATTACAAGCCATTGTCCCACCGCTGATTTCAAAAGGCAATAATGAAAAAAATTGCATGAGCGCCATTGCAAAACGCGGGTTTTGCAATTCGTAATTCCCAAAAATTACAATTTTAAATTTCTCAAATAATCGCCTGCGGCCATTGCCGCTTTGGCGCCTTCGCCGGCGGCCACCACGATTTGCTTGAATTTGATTTCGCTCACATCGCCGGCGACAAACAAGCCCGAGGTTTTGGTTTGGTTGTCAACCGGATTAAATTTAATTTCATTGCGGTCGTTGAGATCAACCAAACCGCCCAAAAAATCCGATGCCGGCTGGTTGCCGGCTTTCACGAACACGCCTTCAACCGGCAATTCAATTTCTTTGTTGTCCGGATTGTTGCCATCGCGGTAGACCAATTTTTGCACAAAATTTTTGCCCTCAATGCGCAAAATCCGAGCATTGGCGATGATTTCCGCCTTGCCGGTTTTTTTGAGCAACTCCCGGTTGGCGCCATCGGCCGCCACCTGCGAACCACGCTCCAAAACATAGACCTTTTTGGCAAAATTCGCCAAAAACTGCGCGGCCTCAAACGCCGCGTTGCCGCCGCCGATCACCGCCACCTCGCGACGCGCAAACAACGGACCATCGCAAGTGGCGCAATAGCAAACCCCCCGGCCCAAAAAGTCCTTTTCACCGGGAATTCCGGCCGGCCGCGGCGACGCACCCGTGGCAATGACAACTGCCCGCGCCGCCAGTTTTTCAACACCGGCAACCACCTCAAAAACATCATTTTCTTTTTTTAAACCAAAAACTTCGGCCATTTTCACTTCAACTTGCAGCGATGTCAAATGTCGCCGAAAGCGCGCGATCAAATCCAGCGCCGAAATTTTTTCCAAACCCGGATAATTATCAATTTCCACTTCCTTGCGCGCCATCTGGCCGCCAAACTCGCTGGTAATCAATAGCAATTTTTGCTTTGCGCGTGCCGCGTAAATCGCCGCCGCCATTCCCGCCGGCCCTCCGCCGACAATAATCAAATCCATCATAAAAATGACAAATTCCTAAATTTCTAATAACAAATAAATTTACAAATTAAGCAATTCCTAAATTTTAGAATTTATTCAGAAATTAGAAATTAGAAATTTAGAAATTATTTCTTTTGTTTTCTCAAAAAAGCCGGCACCTCCCATGCCTTTTCTTTTTCCAACATTTCTTTTTCTTCCATTTCAATTTCTTTCTTAACTTGCAACGCATTTTTCCGCACCGGCATCTCGAATTGGGCGGCAATATTCCGGCGCGTTTCAATAGCATTCAATTCATTGGTAAGGGCATCGTTAATGTCCGCTCCCGGCACTGTCCGCGGCCGCTTTTCGGCCTCAATTTCAATCGGAGAATTTTTCACCTTAACAACGATTTCTTTTTTAACCGCCGAACTTTTGCCATCGCTTGATTTGGAATTATTTTTTTTGTTTTTCGCCGAATTAATTTTCCGCGGCGGTTTTGGCAGAATCAAATGCGCTGCCGGTTTATTTGTCTTTTTCGCGGATTTTGATTTTTTGGCAACTCCGGCGTTTTTTGCCGGCGCTTCCGAACGAAGCGGCACCGGCGGCAATATTTCTTTTTCCGAATCATGGCCGCCGCCAAAACCGTCATAAACGCAACCTGTTGCCAAAACCGTCACTTTAACCGTGTTTATCCCGGCGCCTTCGTGAGCCACGCCAAAAATTATCCGCGCGTCTTTATGAATTCGTCCCGACACACTGGTTAAAATTTTGTTGACTTCCAGCAATTTCAAATCCTTTTGCGCCACGATATTAAGCAACAATCCCCGTGCCTTATCAATCGTGTAAGGATAAAGCGGCGAACCAAAAACTTTTTCAAAAGAATCCTGATTGGCCTCTTCCCCCTTTTTAAATATCACCGTGTTTAAAAACGCCATCTTGCCGTTTCCGGACAAAATCGCGCGCAAATCCGCGAAATCTATGTTGATCACTCCGGTATCGTAAATTGTTTCCACCAATCCCTCCAAACTGTCGGAAAGCATCGTATTCACATAAGACAATGTCTTGGAAAATGCCGTGGCCTTGGGAACCACTTCAAATACGCGCTCATTGGGCAAAATTGTCAGCGCGTTCAAATGCGGCTTCAATTTTTCCAACGCGTTTCTGGCAATTTCGTTTTTTTTAACGCCTTCAAATTCAAACGGCAAGGTAAAAATTCCATAGGTCAAATTTCCCAAATTCTTGGAAATTTGCGCAAACACCGGCGCCGCGCCCGAACCGGTCCCGCCGCCCAGCGAAGAAACCAGGATCACCAAATCCTGCCCCTCCATCATCTTTTTCAAATCCTCCCGGCTTTCGTTGGCCGCGTCTTCGGCGATGCGCGGATCCATTCCCGTTCCCAGTCCGTGGGTCAAATTCTCGCCAAACTGGAAGGTGGTCACGCTTTTGGGCGCGGCGCGCAACGCCGCAAAATCGGTATTGGCGATAAAAAAAGACGATTTTCTGACCTTGCCGGCGATTTCCGAAACAATATTGCTGCCGCCGCCGCCAATGCCGATAATCCTGATTTTGGTTTTTTTAATTTCAAACGTCCCGCTGCCGATATTGCCCGCCTTTGGCAGCATGCCCCCCATCCCATTAACCACTTGTCCGGACATCTCACCAACCGCAATTTTCCTTTTCTTACCTACTTGCCCCATCTGAACCTTAGGTGGCACCGAAACCATCGCCGCCTCAACGGCTTTGGCGTTCAAAACTTTGGCGCGGATCTTTTCCGCGATCTTGGCCAAGGGCTTAACCGGCAAAATACCGTGATTTTCAATCTTTTTAACGCCGGCTTTTTTGACTTCGGCTTTCCCGCGGCTTATTTTCTTTTTTCCCGCTTTCACAATTTTAACCCGGTCTTTTTCAATTTTCTTGGTTTTTTTGGATTTCATTTGATTTGGCTAAATTCCTCTTCCTCCATTACTGGATAATACCACACAATAAACCCAAAGCGCAAAAAAACGATGGCGCCATTCAGTTTGTGCAAGGTTTCAGTCTTGCAAGCTTGCAAGGTGAAACCTTGCACAAACTTGCATCAGTTAATCGCGTCGCCGCCAATAACCTCGCGGCCGCGATAAAACACCGCCGACTGGCCCGGCGCGGCAATTTGCGGTTTTGAAAATTCCAAAATATGGCCGGCGGCAATTTTTCGCAAAACCGCCGGAATCTCTTTGGCACGATAACGAATTTTTACTTTCACGCTTAGCGGCAATATTGGCGCCGCGCCGCCAATCCAACGCACCTCTTTAAGATTTATTTTATCCGCCGCCGCTTCAGCAATATTTTTTACCACCGACAACTCATTTTTTGCGCGATCTTTTTTTGCCGCAAAATACGGCCCGCCCGAAAGGCCGATGCCTTTCCGCTGGCCAATGGTATGAAACCACAAGCCCTTGTGCCGTCCCAAAATTTTACCGTTTTTATCAAGAATATCTCCGGGATTGATACCGCAATATTGTTCCAAAAACTCATCCATATCGCCGCCGGCAAAACAAACCTCCTGCGACTCAGGTGTGGTTGCCGATGGCAATTTCCATTTTTTAGCAAGATTCCTCACCTCGCTTTTTTCAAAACAACCCACCGGAAAAATAATTTTTGCCAATTGCTTTTGCTCCAAACGCCACAAAAAATACGACTGATCTTTATTCTTGTCCTTGCCTTTCAGCAAATGATAAATTCCATCTTTGGTTTTTTTGATTTGGCAATAATGGCCGGTGACCACATAATCCGCACCCATCGCCAACGCTTTTCCCACCAGCAAGCCAAATTTAATCTCCCGGTTGCAAACCACGCAAGGATTGGGCGTCAACCCATTTTTAGAATCGACGATAAAACGATCCACCACCAATTTTTTAAATTCGCTCCGAACATCCAAAACATAAAACGGAATTTCCAACTGCAACGCGGTCTTCCGCGCCCGCTGTTCGGATTCCAGCGAACAGCATCTATTCTCCGGCAAGCAAACCTCCGCGGAAGGACTTAGTCCTTCCGCGCTTGGAAGGACTAAGTCCTTCCGCGCTTCGCCAACCCAAAATTTCATAAACACGCCAATCACCTCAAACCCCGCCCGAACCAAAAGCGCCGCGGATACCGCGCTATCCACCCCGCCCGACATCGCGCAAACCACTCTGATTTTTTGATTTATATTTTTTTCCGGCATTTTTTCAATCTACCATTTCCAAAATTAAAATCCATAGGCAATGCCTATGGATTTTTCTTTGCTTAAATCAATAAGCGGTTAAAACCTTCAAAATCGCCGCCGACAAGCCGGCAAATTCTTCTTTTGATTTTTCAATATTTTCTTTGGTGCCTTGATGTATTTCATCAATCAAGTTCGGATCAAGATCAAAAATCGCGGTGGCCAATTCCTGACATTTTGACGGAATGCGGCCATAGTCCTGCACAATTTGCAAAGGATTTTTCCAGCTAACCTCAACCAATCCATTGCGGCAATGTTTTTCCGAAAGATATTTTTTAACTTTTTCGGGAATTTTTTCCATCCATAGCCGATGATCGGCAATCGGTTGTTTACCGTAAACATTGTAAGAATTGATAATATAACCGATAAAAAGCGGATCTCCGGGCAAAACGAATTTAGTTTCCGTGTCGCCGGCCAGCACTTTGGCGGTAATCCGCCAAGAATTTTTCCATTTTTCAAAAACAATTCCCAAATTCTCAATTCCCTGGACGCTGAAAGCATCGGGCATCATCGGCACCGCGAAATAATCCGCGCCCAACAATATAATTTGATTCAACAACCCCAAACTGGGTGAAGTGTCAATCACAAAAATATCAAATTCATCATTTAATCCCTTTTCCCGCAAAAAACGATCAATGGCGCTGGTTTGAAAATAACCGATTCGCTGTCCCGCCGCCGCCTGACCATAAGCATTGATCAACAACGCCTCATAGGCCGAAAGATTTATGTCGCCTTTTAACAAAAATAAATTGGAACTGGCCGGCACCGGCAGCAATTTAACCGTTAAATCAATGTCCGCGCCGCCTTCAACCACGCCGCGCAACATATCATAAACCGTTTTTTCCGAACTTGAAAAAAGATTTTTGGCATAATAATCATCGCCCAAAGCCAACCGGCTCAAATTGCATTGCGGATCCAAATCAACCAACCCGACTTTATAACCCAATTTGGCAAACGCCACCGCGCAATTGAAAACCAGCGTGGTTTTTCCCACGCCCCCTTTATTATTCGCAAAAATAAGTTTTTTCGTCCGCGCAAATTTCATTATATTTTCTCGTATAATTTATATATACCACATCCGCCCCGACCCTTCACTCTTGACATTTTCAAATTATTGGTATATAATTAAATATGCTTGAAATAGGTAATCTGGAATTAGGAATAAACTTTTTAAGTGAATTGTTCAAAGCTGCTTTTTTCGCCGGACTCATTTTTCAAAAAATTGAGCCAGCAATTATTCCCTATATCGAAAGATTAAGGGAATTTGAGAAAAAGCATAATCTTTAATAATTCACTTTTTTCATACAAATGCGCGAATAGTCAAGCCAAAAACTTGACATTTTTTATTATTATGTCATAATAACACAATGGTGCGCAGAAAATCCACAGCGGTTACAATAATCGCATTGGTAATTCTCGCTTCAATTTGTTTTTTTTCTCAAAAAAATGAAAGCGGAGAGTTAGAGGATTGTTTGTTCCGTGAGATTAATGACTATCGCAATCAACACGGATCAATGGAACTGCAATACGACCAAAATTTGGCAATCGTCGCGCAAGAACACGCACAATGGTTAGCCAATAATTATAATGTTGCACAATTGTGCGGCAAAGATGAATATTCCATTAATGCAGATATTACATCTCCGCATATAGGGGCAAACGGATCTTATCCGTGGGACAGAGTGTCTCGCTCCGAAAAAATGCAAAATAAATGCATTAATGTGAGCAATGAAAACATATTTATTAGCAATTCGCCACTGCCAACAATTGTAAAAGAATATGGGGCAGAATATCTGGCTAATAAATTGGTAACACAAAATTTCGGAAAATCACCAATTGGACACAACGAAAATCAATTAAACCCCTTATGGGATATTTGCGGAATTGGTATTTCTCAAACAAAAGAAAGATATTACCTTGTCGTGATGTTTAGCGATTATTGCGACTGCCAAAATTGCACGGCTTGCAAAATATACGGCAAACATCACGGAAAAAATACCAGCTCCGGATATGAGTATTGCTATAGTAGCAGTAATTAAACAAATCATTACTGCTATTTTTTTTACTTTTCAATTGTGATGCTTTCAATCACTGGCGGGGTGAGGGGGCGGTCGTTGGCGCCGGTAGGAAGTTCGGCGATTTTGTCAACAACATCCAAGCCCGCGGTTACTTTGCCGAAAATTACATAGCTGGCTGGCAAAGAATAATCTTGGTGCATAATAAAAAATTGGCTGCCGTTGGTATTTGGGCCGGAATTGGCCATGGCCATTGTTCCGCGCGCATACTCGCCCGTGAACGGCTCATCGGCAAATTTATAACCCGGCCCGCCGGTTCCCCACAAATTCATCTTGGAATCATCCTTGGTCAGCGGATCGCCACCTTGAATCATAAAACCCTTGATCACGCGATGGAATTTTATGCCGTTATAAAATCCGGCCTCGGCCAGCTTGGCAAAATTGCCCGCGGTAATCGGCGTTTTGTCGCCATACAATTCAACTTTCATTTCTCCCAAACTGGTTTTTATGGTTGCATTCATAATTTTATTATAATTAGGATCGGCTTGCGGCATCGCGCTGCTCATCGGCGCAGATTTCGCGGGTTCATCGGTTTTATTTTCCGCCACCGATTCGCGGTTTTGCGCTTGACTCAAATCGGCCGCGGCAATACCGGAGCTAATATCAACCGCGCCCAATTTATTTTGATCGCCGATATTAAAAATAAATTTCCAGCCAACATAGAAACCGGCCGAAGCAATCAAAACAACAAATAAAGGAATAAGGTTTTTATTCATATTATTTTATATTATTTTGCAAAGAAACAAAACGCTTTTTCAATATAACACTTTTGATTAAAAACGAAAACAGCCCCTCCGGTTAAGGAGAGAGCTGCTTCTAAAATCGCTCAAGTATTAGCGATCGCCGTAATCACCGCCATTGTCGTTGAAATTGCGGCGAGGCGCGCGCGGCTCCATCGGGCGAGCTTCGCTCACCGTGATCCGGCGTCCTTCAAAATCCTTGCCATTGAACATTTCAATGGCTTTGGCGGCATCGTCTTCGTTTTCAAATTCAACGAAGCCGAACCCCTTTGATCTGCCCGACATTTTGTCGGTGATCACGATCGCCGAGGCGACTGCGCCGGCGGCCGAAAACCCTTGTTGCAAACCGTCCTGGGTGGTGCTGTAAGGCAATCCACCAACATATAATTTCTTGCTCATTGCTTATTGCTTAATAAATAATTTTGGTAGGGCGACCAGCTCGCCGGCTGAACCGAGATTCTAACCTGGGAGAACTCCTACTCCTATACACCAATATTATACTACCATTACCAAATAAAAGCAAATAACATCGTAACCGCTCACCATGGTAGCAAATTTCACAAGGTTTCACCTTAGCCGTAATCGGCAAGGTGAATCCTTGTGAAATTTGCGTTGGGAAACCGCAAACATCGGCAAGGAACCACTCTTTGTCAAACGCCGCCAATCGTCCGACCGTGTGCGGCGCGCCAAGCGGCAATCACTTTGGGATCGCCGCAAAGCAATTCCTTGGGAACTTTCCAATTGATCCCTTTTTGAGGCGCATAAATTTCCGGCCGGGTAAATTGCGCGCTCTCAAAAAAACCGTCTTTGCCGCTCCGCGTTTTCAAAAATTCCGGCTTGCCGATCACGCCCGAAATGAGGCGGCTCACCGCCTCGGCGATAACCATTGCCGGCAATTCCCCGCCCATCAAATCGTAATCGCCGACGCTCACTTCCATGGTGGCGATATTTTTGGCCACGCGTTCATCCACGCCCTCATAGCGGCCGCAAATAAAAACGATTTGTTTCATTTTCGCAAATTTTTGCGCCATTTTTTGATTAAAAACTTTCCCGCGGGGCGTGAGCATAATTATCGCCGTATTTTTATCAACCGGCTTTAATTTTTTGCCAACAGCTTTCAACTTCACCGCGCTCGCGATCGCCCTGTGCCACACATCCGTTTTCATCACCATCCCAAACCCGCCGCCATAAGGACTATCGTCAACCGTATGATGTAAATCCCGCGCAAAATCCCGCAAATTATGCGTCCGAATTTTCAAAAGCTTTTTCTCTTGCGCCTTCTTGAACAATGACTCCTCAAAATAAGGCACGATAATCTGTGGGAAAATTGTTATGAAATCAAAAATCAACATAAAATAGCGCATTTGCGCAAAAAGTATTTTTTTCGCGACCCTACGAGCGCGACGGCGCGAACACGAGGAATTTTTCACCAGAAAAATATCCGTGTCGCGAAAAAATACTTTTTGCGCAAATGATTTTTCAAAAGAAAACCCCTGCTTTTTTATTCAGGGGTTTCTTTTTGTTTGCAAATTAGAATTTCAAGTCGTCAACTTCTTCGTCGCGAGATGCCGCCGGTCTTTCGGTTTCCGGACGCTCCCGCCTCCCGCCTTCGGGCTCCTCAATCTTGAGGTTCACCCGCGCGTGGTTTTTGAGGCCGATGATCCTCACCAGATTGCGGATCGCCCGCGCGGTGCTGCCGCTGCGGCCGATGATCTGGCCCATATCCTCGGCGTTCACTTTCAAAGAAAGGAGCACGCCCATTTCGTCAACCGTACGGTTGACAATGACATCATCCGGATGGTCAACGAGCGATTTGATCAAAAATTCAAGAAATTCATGGTCAACAGTTTTTTTCTCCATATTGTCGTAGATCATTCATTCAAAAATTGTAACTTCTCGACCTTTCAGCAATGCTATGGTTTAATTATATCCGAATTCAATATTTAATGTCAAACCGTCCCGCTGCCGATATTGCCCGCTTTTGGCAGCATGTCTCCTTGTCCCAAACGGGACACGAAACCAAAGATGATCACTCCCGACAACAGATATCTCCGAAGCTGGTCAACCAATTACTTGGCCGCAACCGCTACCCCTTGGGGCTTACCGCCAGAGGCCGGCGCAACTTCGGCAGCGGGACGCTTCGGCTGGGCATGGTTAGCAATTTTTTTGCCTTCAATCACCTTTTGGGAAACCAAAATATTATTGACACTCGGCGAGGGCTGGGCGCCCTTTGAGATCCAATAAATGATCCTTTCTTTATTCAAATTAATCTGCTTGGCGATCCGGTTCACCGAACCGACTTCTTCCCGGAACTTGCCGGCCGCGGCCGAAATCCGTTTGTCCACCACCACCATCTTAAACGACGGCCGGTTGGTCTTGCCAATACGATGCAATCTTATGGTCAACATAATGATAATTTTTAATTTATAATTTAAAATTTTTAATTAAATCCACGCACCCCATCTCCACCCATTATGTATAACACAACTTCCCCATTTTTGCAAATTCACCAATAGGTTAAGCACAATTTTTGCCATAACGAATTCTCTTATTTTCTTTGCCGCGGCATAGGCCTCATCAGCCATTACCCATGTAAATCCTTCGGGGAAATCGCCCGGATAGCGAATGTCAACCACTCGCCAACAATGTGTTTTTTATTTTAGCTATCGCTCATACAAAACTTTTCCCAAATTGATTATTTTCAAAATAAACGGATCGCCCAATTTTTTTCTTTTTTCCAATTGTTCCGGCTTATAAACCAATATATCAACGGGAATATCCCGATCCGAAATAATCCGGTCAACATCTCTGGTCATCTCAATTTGCGATTTATCTTCGTCTTTAACCACAAAAATATCGGCATCGCTGTCTTTATGCGGTTTGCCCCAAGCATAAGAACCAAAAAGAATAACCTTATTGGGTTTATAAATTTTAACTATTTTTTTGCAAATTTTTGCAATCTTTTTTTCAATCGTTAATGCCATATCCATTAAAAATGTTTATAATTTTATTGTCCTGTTTTTTTATATTTTGTCAACGCCCGATTATGCAAATTTTGCGATGGCAAAAAATACATAATGGCAAGCGCGTATTATAAAACCCCTCAAAAAAGATTTTATTGGAGGGGTTATTGGGGAATGAGATACAGTGTATCTCCTTTGAAATGGTTGAGATACCCGCTATCCGGGGTGGAATAGATATTGCGATCATTGTCCTCCACCGTCAACCATTTGCCATTGTCACAGACGAGACGGTAGGTCTCAATATGCGAGCTAATCAATATGTGGCCTGCATCCTCTACGGCTTGACCGAAATAAATCGATTCTATCAAGCCACTCTCGTCACAAACTATTGATACTTCATTGGGATTTGTAATCCCTGTAACTTCCGTGAATATCACGGAATTGTCCGCACCGTAATGCTCTTTTACGGTTACTGCACCCGCCATACCAACAATGGCCATGGCGACAATTGCCAAAACTGCTATTAATTTCCTCATTCTAAAGACCTTCTGTCAAAGGATGGGTCGCAAACGCTTCCTCAATCCTCTTGACACTCGAATCATAGCATATAACTATAATTTTGTCAAGAGGTAACCAAAAAATCCCTCGCAGGAAGTTTGGGAAACTAAAATACAGTTTACCGAGGTCAGACCTCGGCGAGTACGCCGAGGAACGACCTCAAATGCGGATACAAAATCAAATTAAAATGCAGATGCGGATACAAATCAAATTACAAAAATCAGACCCAGCCCTTGGCTTTCAGGGCGGCTTTGGCGGTTTCTTCTTCGGCTTCTTGCTTGGAATAGCCGCCGCCTTTGGCAACAAGCTCGCGACCCAAAAATACGCCCACGGAAAAATATTTGGCGTGATCCGGGCCTTGTTCGTCCAAAACCTGATAAGTCGGCGTCACCTTGACAATTTCTTGCGCCACTTCCTGGAAGCGCGATTTGGCGTCTTTATATAATTCTTGCTTGATAATTTCGTCAAGAAAAACCAAAAGATATTTATCAATAAATTTGCGGCACGGCTCATAGCCCTGGTCAAGATACAAACTGCCAATGAACGCCTCAAAAGTGTTGGCCAGAATATACTGCCGCGATTTGCCGTCTTCCCGCGCCTCGCCTTTGGACAACAGCAAAAAATCGCCAAAACCGATCTTGGCCGCGGCCAAAGAAATCATCTTGGTATTCACCAGCGCCGCGCGCCAGCTAGTCATCTTACCTTCGGATTCGTTCGGGTATTTGGCGTACAAAAATTCGGTTGCCGCCAATTCCAGCACGGCGTCCCCCAAAAACTCCAACCGCTCATTGTTCCCCAAAACCACCTGCGGATTCTCGTTCAAATAAGAACGATGAATAAACGCTTGGGTCAGCAAATCCTTATTTTTGAAAACAATTTCCAATTTTTTTTCCAGATCGCAAAAGTCCCTCATTACAATAATTCCAAAATATCTAATTTCTAATTTCTAAATAAATTTCAAAATGACAAAATTTTTAATTTGACATTTGGTCATTTATTCTAACATTAGTAATTTAGATATTTCGGCATTAATCTCCACCATCATTTGCTTCGCTTTCTTCGGCCACAACTTCTTTTTTATCGCCGCTTTTCCGATCATTCATTTCCGCCAATTCGGGATTTGCCGCCAGCATTTCTTTATAGATTGTGCCCAAAACCCCATTCACAAATTTGCCCGAACTTTCACCGCCGAAATTTTTGGCCAATTCAATGGCTTCGTTGATGGCCACCTTGGGCGGCACCGCGGTTTTATCCTCGTAAAGCAACTCAAAAAGCCCCAGCCGCAAAATATTGCGGTCAACCACGCTGATCTGGTCAATCGGCCATTGCGGCGCGGCTTTTTCAATTATTTTGTCAATGACTTCCATATTCCGCACCACGCCCGCCATAAGATCGCGCGCAAACCCTTTTTCTTCCAGCCCGGGACCGAACTCATCCAAATTTCGTTGCATAATTTCGGCCAGATCGCCGCTTTTACCGTAAAAATCCCATTCAAAAAGGGATTGCATTACGATTGACCGGGTAAGATGCCGTGAAGCCATGGGTAAGAAATGTCAAAATTCAAATTTCAAATGTCAAAATTGAAAGCAAAATACAAAAAATTACTTTCCGCTTTCTTTGACTGCTTCAGCTTGGGCTCCGGCCTGAACTTGCGCCATTTCGGCTTCTTTGGCGCGGCGAGTCCGGCGGTCAAGCTTGGAAAGCACATCAACCACTTCCTTTCCCTTGTAAAAACCGCAAGCCGGGCAAACCACATGCGACTTGACCGGTTTTCCGCATTTGGAACACGTCAACAGATTGGGCTGTTTCAAAAACAAATGCATCCGGCGCTGATTCCGGCTCCCCTTTGTGTGTCTCTTTTTTGGTACGCCACCCATAGTAATAGATAGATGAGCAATGAGTTGATGAGCGTTAATAAACTCAAAATACTTCAAAATGACTCAAATTGGTTACAACAAAACTTACTCTACCACAATTTTAATAATTATTCAAGATTAGAGCACAGCGCGCAAATATACATTAAAATATTTATTTTTATACAACCCTGCGAGCGCGACTGGCGCGAACACGAGGAATTTTTTAGCAAAAAAATATCCGCGTTGTATAAAAATAAATATCTTAATGTATCGCGCCGGAATCAATTGATGATTATCGTGCCGCGAAACTTATCCGCGCGGTCGCCGACAATGCCGGAATAAAAATCCACCGATTGCAAATCCGGCATCAAATTTTCCAAAACCACGGTTTTGGTCTGCCCGGAAAGAATCGCGCCGGAGTCAATTCCCAATTTGTCAATCACAAACGAATGGGAATCGGCCCCCATGTTTGTAATTTTAATCGTTCGCATGCTGGATTGCGCCATGTCCAGTTCATTTAAAGAAAAACCGCTGTCATTGACGGTGATCTCAATTGGCGTTTCCGTCGGATCCGTCGCCGAAACCGGAAACAAAACCGCCGGAACCACCGGCACACACGAATCCGACGCGGAAAGGGCGTCGCCATTCTGCGCCGCCAGCGACAATGAAGCGCTTCCCGCATTTATCCCGCCAAGAGAATCAACCGCCAACAAAAGACCGGTCACCAAAATCAGCGCAAAAATCGCGCAAAAATTAACGCTAAAACTCAATATCGCCGCCTTATCAATTTTTTTATTTTTTGAAGAACTCATTTGTTTCTTTTTTATTATTGTATGTTTTTATTATACCCCTTACACATAAAAACACGCAAGTAAGTATTGCAAATCGTTTAGATAAAACAAAGTTTTTGATCGCCGTTATTTTGATCAACACGCAAATTTTTCAATGGCATATTTTATTTTATACCCAAATCTTCCAAGGTAAAATTTCTTCCGTATTTTCCTCGCCTAAAACGGTCCATCGCTTGTTCCGAGGTTATCCCATATGCCATTCTGCCTCTTTTACCCCCGACCCAAAAAATCGGCGCCACATTCCTGCCATGGCAACAAGTCAAAAACTGATTTTTTTTATCTTCCTCCCCTCCCACATAAAATCCGCCCGTATAAACTCCCGTGCGCAAGCCACTATTTATTTCTTTTTTTACTTCTCGTTTCGGAATTTTTTTTAATAATTCATCCCAAGCTATTTTTAAATTGCCATCCGCCACGATCACATTCCCCATTCCGCCCTTGGTATTGTCAATAACGATATCAAGGCCATTCATAAATTCATCCTCGCCGCATCCCAATTGGAATAATTTTTGATAAATTCCCGGATTAATCATGTCAACAGCTTTACGAAATTCCCTCAATCCGTCAATTGAATTGCACGCTTTTTTAATAATATTTTCCAATTCGGGATTTGCTTGGCACAACAGTTCCATCGCATATCCGGCTATTGCCGATTTAGTCGCTAAAATTTGCGGCTTTCCTTCGTTATCCATCGCCACGGAACAATATTTCATCGGTAACGGAAAAATTCCCTCCCGATAGGGTAAAAAAAATGTATCATCGGGTTGAAATTGGTTTATGTCCCAAAAAACCGCACTAATTTTTTGGAGTTCCGACTTGTTGGCAAATTTCTTGAAATATTTAGCGCGAAACATATCCGCCGCGCCTTCCTCAAAAAAAGAACCCACTCCAAGATATGGCAAGGAAAAACCCAAACGCCTTTCCTTCATCGCCTTTAATTCATTTTTTTTATCAATAAACAATTGCTTGCCGCAATTCTCCGCCAAATGAAAAAGCTCATGGACAAGGACTCCTTCGGTTAGAATCGCTCCATTTAATTTTTCTTTTTCACAATCCCGAAAAACCACCGCAATATCTAAACCGGTCAAATCCTTTCCATGCAAATCACCATCTTTCAAATTAATGCCAAATCCGGTTTTTTCAGTAATGATTTTTTCAACCATTGCCACATCGCTTTTTCCAATAACAATAAAATCTTTCGTTATCAACCCTTCATCTTCAAAAAATTGCCTCACTCTCGCAACATTGATTCCTTCAATTTTGTTTTCAGGGAAAACCCCCAAAATCGCCTCCCGAGCCGCCTGGAATTCTTTTGTGATGCCAGGTAAAATTTCTATTTTCTTGTTTTTTTGCGGGATTTCCTTTTTTCCCGGAATTAAAATATTTTTATCCGTTTCAATTTCGGATTCATCGCCTGCCAATATTTCAAATTCTGGTTTTAATAACTCGCTTTCTTGATTCATGTTTAAAATTAAATGCCAAAAGCGCGTCCGATGCTTCTAATACCTCCAGCTAATTTTGACAAAATTCCCGGTTTTTTTGGAGCCGATCGATATTTCCGATCTTTATTTTCTTGAGATTCAATCGGCAATTCCATCGCTCTTTTCGGCAAAACTCCGGGCCTATGGATATGAACTTCTTGGCGAAGTATAATCGCCCTGACCTCTTTCATTCTCTCGTTGTCATGATCGGCTTTTTGCTCCATTGCAATCCGTTCGGCTTCAATTTGTTCCGGCGTTTCTTCGGTAATTGTTTCTTGACGCGCTTCCGGCGCTTCAGCGGCAGCTTCAAATCCTTTCCGACCGCTATCGGTTTTATTTTCCGCCGCGCCATCAACGCCTTGCCCATCTGGTGTTTGCGGCGTTGAATTTGCAGTTTCCGGGGCCGGAGTTGAAACCTCTGGCGACGCGGATGGACCTCCTTCGATTGACATATTTTTATTATTTTTTAATATTAAAAACAATATTTCACGATCTGATAATTACGACGGAAATCCGCAACTTCCTTGCCGACCGTTTCGGGATTTTCTTTATCCAACACCACGCGCTTGATGAATTTGGCAATCTGCAACATCGCGTCTTCCTTCATGCCAAAGCGCGTCATTTCTTGCGTGCCGATGCGGATGCCGCGCGGGTTGCGCGGGTCGTTGCCGTCGCCGGGAATAATGTTTTTATTTAAAATAATGTTAGCTCGTTCAAGAAGCTCGGCGGCAATTCCACCGCTTCCCGGTTCACCGCAATTCACCAACACTTGGTGCGATTGGGTAAATCCGCGGCTTTTGGCCAGAACATTGAAACCGATATTATCAAGCTCCTGTGCCAGCGCTTGCGCGTTTTTGACAATTTGCGCCGCATAGTCCTTGCCAAATTCCTGCATCTCGCGCAACGCTCCGTATAACGCCGGCATACGATGCAAATGATGATTGGAGGAAAATTGCGGGAAAACCGCCTTTTGAATATTTTTTGCGATTTGTTCGTCGGTATTTCCCAAAATCATTCCGCCTTGCGGTCCGGGAAATGTCTTGTGGGTTGAAGTGGTGATAAAATCCGCGCCTTCGGCCAAAGGATCTTGAAAAATTCCCGCGGCAATCAATCCCAAAACATGCGCCGCGTCATAAACAATCTTGGCGCCCATCTGGTCGCATGCCGCCCGCAATTCCTTAACCGGCTGGGGAAACAAAATCACCGAACCGCCGATTACGATAAATTTCGGCTTGGTTTCCAAAATCTTCGCGCATGATTTTTCCGCGTTCATCGTGCAATCATCGTTATAAATCAAAGAATCAACTTCCAACCCCAAAGTCCCGACCGCACCGGCTTTCTCGTGCGACACATGAGATCCGTGCTCAACGCCCAACGATAAAATTTTATCGCCGCGCTTGGAAATCGCCGCAAACATCGCATAATTTGCAATCGTTCCCGAAAGCGGCCGGATATCGCAGAAGTTCGCGCCAAAATGCTTTTTCATTTCCCGCTGGGTCAAGTCCTCAATTTGGTCAACATATTGCAAGCCGCGATAATAGCGTTTGTAAGGAACACCTTCGGCATAACGATGCATCAAGTCGCTTGTGTATAATTTTTCGCACGCCGGCGACATCACATTTTCCGACGCGATCAAATTCACGCATTCATTGCGCCATTTATTGTGCTGCTCCAACAATGAAATAATTTTTTCCATATGATCAACTTTGAATTACGAAACTGGGCGCAGTTAATCTTTTTTGCGACAATTATTTACATCACACCCTGAATTTGTATTGGTGATGGAAATCATTGAAATTGCTTAATGCAATTTCAATATGAGCGCGACGGCGCGAATTTATGGCAAATTTTATAGCAATAAAATTTGCGGTGGCGCAAAAAAGTTAACGGAGAACAGTTTCGTAATTCAAAAAATCAAAATAATCTAAACAGCTTGGCATTTTAATAATGCCAACAAATCGCTCTTCAATTTTGAGCGCGGAGAAATTTATAAATACCGAACAAAAAAGAGAACCTTCCGAAAAAAATCGGGCGCAGAACCTTTTTTCTGATTTCGCAGAGCAAAATCATTATTTGAGTGTAGCGATACTGGAAAAAAATTCAAGACGCAAAATAACAAAGTTATCCACAAGATAAAAATACATTCACTATTTTACAAAACCACGCATGACTTTTCAACCTTTAGCTTTTGAACCAAAAATTCGTAATCTTTATTGCCGGAAAAAAGACCTTGCGGGAAAGAAGCTAATTTTTTTTGCGCGGCCTTAATCGCAAAATCCGATTGATCAATGCCGATCCATTTGCGGTTTAATTCTTGCGCCGCCGCCAATGTCGTGCCGGAGCCGCAAAAGCAGTCCAAAACCAAATCGCCGGCATTTGAAGATGATTGAATTATAAATTTCAGCAATTCAATATTTTTTTCCGTCGGATAAACCGGATATTGCGGATCTTTGAATTCCCATATGTCCTGCATTTTTTTTCCGTCTTTTTCGTCCGCATAAATAATTTTTCTGGGAACTCCGGCCTTGGACCATTCTATCAAACCGCGCTCCTCCAACCCTTCTAAAATTTCGGGACGGCTGCGCCAATGCCTCCCTTTCGGCGGCTTAATACCTCGCCATTCTTGGCCGGTTTTTCCATTCACGGTTTGTCCGGGGGCATGCAACGGAATTGTCGTGTATCTCCTGCCATTTTTGTCAATTTTTTTGAAAAGATTAACAATATCATTTTCCGAAAAAGATGACTTTGGATTATTCCAAGTATAATTGTCGCTTTTTGTATAAAAAAGAATTAAATCTTTTATATTTCCGTAGGCGCGACGATCAAAATTCTTCGGATTGCATTTAATTCTTGCAATATCGTTTTTGAAATTTATTTTTCCAAAAACTTCATCCATTATTATTTTCACGTAATGGCCAATTTTATAATCAATATGCAAATAAATTGAAGCTTTTTCAGACATCAATTCCCTGATAAAAATCATCCTTTCCCTCAAAAACTCCAAAAAATCGGCGCCAATTATTGTGTCGCTGTAAGCAATATCTTCATCGTTTGCCATGCTTATCGTATTGGCTCTGTTATCGCCTATTCTAAATTTTCCATTAGTCGCAAACGGCGGATCAATATAAACCAAATCTATTTTACCGCCCATTTTGTAATCTTCAAGCAGAGTTTTCAAAATGGACAAATTGTCGCCCTTGATGAGCTTATTGATAGATTTTTTTCCCGCAACAAAATCAAGCTCAACCTTATCGGTGTTGGTTAATATGTCAATCTCTTTTTTTTTGTTATTGTATTCCAAAAACATATACCCAAATACTAAATTTGATATAAAAAATTTCTCAGCACCAAACTGCTCATAATATTCTCATTTTTAAATTTGGTTGTAGTTTCCTTATACATTTTATTCTTACCTAATCATCTACAACAATTCCCGCGGGAGACGCCAGATGTAGATTCCCAGGAAGACCGAGACGGCCGACATTGACGCGAAAAGCCAAGTGTATCCCACCGATTCAATGATGATGCCGCTGGCCAGCGCCGCCAAACCCGTGGCCATTGACGCCATGCCTTCCCACTGGCCCCATTCGGCAATTGACCCTTCGCGGCTGGTATGGGCGCTGTAGGTCGCGTCAAACGCCGGCGTTCCCAGCGCCGCGCCGATGCCCCACAAAATTTGCGTGAAAATCAACTGGGCGAAACTCCCCATAAACGCATAGCTCAAAAACACCGCGCCGCGGATAAAATAGCTCACCGCCAGCAAAAGTTCCTGCTCCTTGACCTTCATCTGCCAGCGGCTGAAAAGAAAAGTTAAAATCCCGGCCACGATCGGAAACACCGCCCACGAAAATCCGACCGCCGCGAGATTGCCATTTATTTTTTCCGCGTAGATCGCATAAAACGGCGAAAACATTGATACCACAAAAACCATGGCGGTGTTGACGAACACCAAAATCCGCAAACTTTTATTCAATTTCCGCGGCGGAAACGCACACGCGATTATTCTTATAAAATTCATATTTTTTAGATATTCCCTGAATCGCAAAATGCCAATTTTGCGATTCAGGATTTTTTATAAAACCAGCGAACCGCAACCGCGTATTGTAAATATCCAAAAACGGCAATGATCCCCAGAGCAAAAATCAGCGGTCCGATTTCCGGCCGGCGCAATCCGAAAATAGCCGCACCGGCCGGCATATAAATCGCGGCGGCGAGCAGCAATACGATTATCCCGGCAATAACCCTCAACGCTTGGCGCCGTTTTTTCCCGGGAACCGCGCCATAGTTGAGCGGCGCCAAAACAAAATACCAATATCCCAAAACGATTGACGCAATCATCACCAATAAATTTGAATCCGTACTCTTGGCCGCGGCCGGCTCCAAAACAAACACCGCGGTAGCCGCCACGGCCATAATCAAGCCATTAACAATTGAAAACAACAGTATTTTCCCCATAAAACGCGACTTGGCGCTAAACCCGGCATTGGAAATCGGAAAAAATGTCCAATAAGCCATGGGCAGCCAAATGGTAAAATAATTAATCACCGTCATATTGCTGGGAGTCAACGGATAGGTATAGCCCATCATCGCCAGCGCCAAAAACAACGCCAGGCCCACAACCACCTTGTTTAAAAAAACGCTCGCAACGAGTTCAATATTCAAAATGATCGCTTCCGCCAACGCCACCCCTTTGGGCAAAGCGGAGAAACTGTTGTCCATAAGCACCACTTGCGCGATTTGGCGGGTCGCCGGCGCGCCGTCAAACATCGCCACTCCCAAATCGGCTTTTTTTATCGCCAGCGCATCATTGGCGCCGTCGCCCACCATCGCCGTATAGCCCGTTTTTTTTAACAACGCGATAATTTTTTCTTTTTGCGCCGGCTTGACGCGGGCAAACAAATGGAAAGCCGGCACCCGCTCCTCATATTCAACATCGTCCCACGACTCCATATCCTTTCCGGTAACCACCATATCGGTGTACTTCATTCCCGCGGCCCGCGAAATCGCCTGCACGGTGCGGGGATTGTCGCCCGAGATCACCCGGATGCGCACATCCCGCTTTTGAAAAAAATCAATTATTTTTTCCGTTCCCGGACGCAGCGGATCATATAAAACGAACAGCGCCGCCGGATGCAAAACATTGCCAACCAAGCGCGATCCGACCGGCAAATTATGAGCTATCGCCAGCAAAATCAAACGCTTCGCTTTGTCTGTGTAAACGCCAATCTGGTCTTTGATAATGTTTTTTTCGTTTTCATCGGCAAAAAATTCCGCCAAAATGTCCGGTGCGCCCAAAACCACGGCCATCGGCTTGAATCCGGTCTCCAGCCAAGCGATACCGTATTTTCGTTCCGAAGAAAACGGAAACGACCCCAAGACCTGTCCGGAAAACGATATTGCCGCGCGCGCCCTCAATGCCAAAACAATTTCAGAACTGTCGCGATTGGCGGCAATGTATCCGGCCAGCATCTGGCTGATATCCGAATCGCCGTTGCCGTTGTAAACGATCGTTTCTTCCAATATTGGCTTGCGCTCGGTCAATGTTCCGGTTTTATCAACGCACAGATTCTTGATCCGCGCCAATTTTTCCGTGGCATTGATTTCTTGCATCAGCACATTGTCTTTCAACATCCTGATGGCGCCATAAGCGAAAAATATCGTGATTGATAAAACCAAGCCCTGCGGCACCAATGTCCCGGTCAGCGCGCCGATATCGCGCACCATAGAAACAAAAAGGTCGTGCGTCCGAATGCCGTGCGCCACCACATAAATGATGATCACCAGCAACAAATACGACATATATTTAATGAAAGCGTTCAGTGTTTTTTGGATCGGGCTTGGATCAGGTTCGTATTTTTTGATCTTTTCGGTCATTCGCGCCACGAAACTGTCTTGAGGCAACGCCTCAACGGCAAAAAGCGCCATCCCCGACGCCACAAAACTGCCCGCCAGAATCTGCCCGCCGGAATTTTTTTTCATATAATTGGATTCGCCGGTAATCAACGCCTCATTTACCTCAATACCGCCGCTTTCAACGATTCGGCCGTCCGCCGGTATCTGGTCGCCGATATCAATTTGCAAAATATCGCCGATTTTGACTTGTCCCAAATTTATTTTTTCTTTTGCGCCGCTCGGCAATGCGCGGATTATCCGCGGCGCCGCCAATATCTGCAATTTTTCCAGCGCCACTTTGGCGCGCAAATCCTGCACAATCCCGATTGCCACATTCAAAACCAAAACACTGCCCAAAAACAAACCCTCGCGAGTTTCTCCCAAAAACAAAAGCAACAGCGACACCGCCAAAAAAATCGCGTTGACCAGATTGACCGCATTTTGAACCACTACCGGTTTCAAATTTTTGACAACCGTCCGGTATGCCAAAACAAAACCGCTTGATTGTTTTTGATTTTCAATTAAATCCATTACTTAATGATACCAAAAAAACAATATTCAAGTAAGTATTTGAAAATACGCGAATTCGTGCTATGAAAAATTTGATGAAAACCAAAAAAATAATTTCCGAAATTGAAAAAACCGCCAAAAAATACCAAGAAAAGATCAACCAGAAACTGCGGCGGCAAGCAAATCGCCGGATTGACTTATGGATATTGATAAAAATCGCGGCAATTTTATTTTTTACCGCGATAATCGCCGCGGAATATTTTGATATGCGAAAAGTTATCCCCGCGCCGGCCGCGCCGGCCGCCGAATCCATTGAAAGCAAAATCGGGCAAATGCTGATTGTCGGTTTTCGCGGCACCCAAGCCCAAAGCGACGCGCCCATTGCCGGAACCATTAAAGACCTCAACCTGGGCGGCGTCATTTTGTTTGATTATGACGCCCCGTCAAAAACCGCGGGGCGTAACATCGCCGATCCCGAACAAACCAAAAAACTGGTCGCGGATCTGAAAAGCTATTCCCAAAATCAACCTCTCCTGGTCGCGATTGATGCCGAGGGCGGTCAAATCAACCGGCTCAAACCATCATTGGGATTCGCCGATATCGCCAGCGCGCAAAGTTTGGCAAAACTTGACGGCAGCGTTGCGCTGGAAAATTATTGGGATCTGGCCAAGGAACTCGTCTATTTGGGATTTAATTTGAATTTCGCGCCCGTGGTGGATTTAAACATCAACCCGAAAAATCCGGCCATCGGCGGCCTGGAAAGATCCTATTCAAAAAAACCGGCAATCGTTTCCACCTTGGCCAAAGCCATGGTCGCCGCCCATAAAAGTTTTGGCATCCTCACCGCGCTCAAACATTTTCCCGGCCACGGCAGTTCCAAAAGCGACAGCCACCTGGGATTGGTTGATGTCACCGACACCTATCAAGAGCGGGAGCTTGATCCCTACGAAAAACTGATCAAAGACGGCGCCGTTGATTCGGTAATGACCGCGCATATCGTCAACCGCAATATTGACCCGGACTACCCGGCAACATTGTCGCCCAAGTTTATCCAAAATATTTTACGCGAAAAACTCGGCTTTGACGGCGTCGTCTTTTCCGATGATATGCAAATGGGCGCCATCGTCAAAAATTACGGCTTTGAAGACGCCATTATCCGCGCCATCAACGCCGGCTGCGACATCCTGGTCTTCTCCAACAACAACGCCGACACCGGCTACGACGACACCATCGCCCAACGCGCCCACGACGCCATCCTGAACGCAGTAAGGGACGGCCGCATCACCGAATCGCGCATCAACCAATCCTACGAAAGAATAATGAAACTGAAAAATAAGCTAAAATAAAAACAAGGATTGACTAATCCTTGTCACAACTTAAATCTATTTATGTTTTATAAACACCGTTCAATAAGCCAAGCAACAAAGGACCAATAAATCCTGTCAAGTGTATTTCTTCATATTTGCATTCATTGCAAATAAAATTATGCAAAAACTTATCGTATTGTTTAATGATTGGCAAATAACTAATCATTTCAATTACTTCGTTATCCGGCCATTCCGCTTCCAAAAGGTAGGAATTCCCTGCAATAAGTTGGCCCCGAATGTTAATATCAAAACACCTTTCGTGGCGCTTAAAAATAAAGTGGAATAAACCGTCTTTTTCTTCAGATTTCTGCAAGACACACCCCAAATCTTCCAATGTTTCTTTTATTTCATCAAACGCCGGATGATCCTCGGGGTGTTCAGCAATTTTTAATAATCTGCGGCTTTCCCGTTGTTCCGCTAAATATACCCTATAAGCTTCAAGCGCATCTGCCATTGGCAATTCTCTCACCTCAATAGTTCTAATATATTTTTTTTATTCACCTGTCAAGACCAATTAAAGTAACCGCTCACTGGGTATAGCATTTTGGTGTTTTATTCTCCCTTTGTAAAAGGGAGTACCCGCAGGGGGAGGGATTTGAATTTATGGGATTGCAAAAATCCTCCGGCGCGATTACGCGCCACCTCCTTT
>Ga0172381_10000871_pt1 | contig 37654 bp, 48 predicted proteins | sample Leawel6488metaG_FD_119754 | JGI IMG/M metagenome (GOLD analysis project Ga0172381, IMG submission 119754) | Leachate microbial communities from a municipal landfill in Southern Ontario, Canada - Leachate well 64-88 metaG | ecosystem: Engineered > Solid waste > Landfill > Unclassified | place... | reverse complement strand
TTCGAAAGGGTCATTACTTTACAATTGGTGACTAATCAATTAGTTTATTCTAATTGATTTGAGGATATATAAAAAAAATAAAAAAGGAGTCTAAATGAAAGCAGGTCAAGTAAAGAAAGGTGAACAAGTTAAGGTCGTACATGGTAGGCATGAGGGAGAAAAAGGAACGTTCTTGAAGAGAGAGGTTCTTGGACCTCATTCAATCTGTGTTACAGTGAAGATTGGAGATAAGAAGTATCGTCTTAACTCCGGTCATGTACAGCCTCTCGGTCTACGGAAGAAGGAATACGCCGCAATAGGTAGACCATCACTGAATGCGAAGTAAGATAATATAAACTAATAGAATAATACAGAAACGATAATAGTCTAACTCAATTAAGAGTTAGACTATTATTTTGTTCTTCAATAATTTTCTAAACTGATCTTAGTACGTAACAAAAGAACTTTATTTGAATTCAACTCCAAAAATGGGGTTTACTTTACAATTGATGTACAAAATATTATGTAAAGAATAATTAGATTCTAGCGTAAATCCACTCTCTCAATAATACTAACTCATCATCTTCTAACGATTCTACTCCATCTTTAATCGCTTTCTTCGCTAAGTTCCAGTATGACTTACCAGAATCGAAGGTTACGCTTTTCCTAAGGATTGTAGTATTATTTAAAAGATTAATCTGATTGTCGGCTTTCTTCGTTAAGAACAGTAGTCTATCATCACGATTTAATTCTCCTAAATCCTTTGATATTTCGGCGAGCGAATCGAGGACAGGGTAAAGCAGGCCTTTGTTTAATGAAGCCGAACGCTTAGATAATTGATGTAATTGATGTGCTACCGAATCTATTCCAATAACCCTTTCTATATTATCTATACCTTTTAGTTCTATTCCGAATCCTTTGATTATATTAACTTCTTTCGCTAAGTTATAAGCTGTATATAATCTTTCATCAGGAAGTTCAGAACCTATTGTACAGATTTGTTTATAATACTCCAAGAATGTATCAATAGTTTTTACTTCATCATTACTTTTAATCATTTTATTTATATCTTTAATTAACTTTGTTAATGACTCTTTATTAGGTTTTCTTGGTATACTATCTGTTGTATTCGTTTGTTTATCTTTTATACTATCTGTATTATGTTCTTCTTTGGTTTTCTTATCAGCCCACTTCGATTCTACAGGGGTTTTTAATAATGCGTATCCTTCTCTCTGTAACCTTGTTTCTTGTGTTTCTTTTATTGGTATTATTTCTGGTTCTTTTTCTTCAACAGGTTGTGGTGGTATTTGTTGCTGAGGATTATTTTCTTGAGTATTATCTTGTTCATCTTCGTTTTGTTCTCCATCTTTTTCTTCCATTTGAGGACCTGTACCACCTTCACTACCTCTTGCTACATAGTATCTACCACCTTTATCACCTTGCATTACCTCTTCATCTCCAGGAGGCATTTCGTTACCTTTTAAGTATACTTTAATCTGTTTTTGTATTAAAACATCAGATTTTTCTAAGCCATTAATTGAAGACTGAATGTTATTTAGTAATGATTTCTTCTCTAAGTATTTTACATCACCTATTATCTTCTTCTGCAATTCTGTTTTTGCTGTTTGAGGTTCCGCCTCTTCCTTTATAGATTCTATATCCTTTTCTACTTTATATCCATAGACAGGTTGCCTTGGTTTATCTGTAGTTTTTCGAGGTTTAGGATTTACATAACCATATGTAGCCATTAAAGCATCCTTTTCAGGACCCGTAGGGGCAATAAGGCCCTTATCTCTATACATCTTTGGGAATTCTCTATCCCTAAAGACTCTAGCAGCCTTTGTATCATGACCTAATTCTTGAGCTATTTTATACTTTGCTCTTCGTTCTTCAGGTGTTTGAGCTGCATTAACGAACCGTTTTTCTATGTCAGAATCTATAGATTTAGCAAATGTTACTTTATCTACATTGAGATCTTTATCTTTAATCTTTTGTTCTGCCTGTCGTTTTGCATCTCCACCATCATATGCTTGTACCTTTATATGTTCTCCATTAGATAGTTCTACATCAAAGTATTGTTTACCCATCTTTTCTAGTTCATCAGATTTTGATAAATCTAGTGAATGTATTCTTCCTTGTACTCTTTTAAAGCCATGTTTTCTGTAGAATGAGCCTGCATCTCCATCAGCATGGACTGTTACTTCTTTCATGCCTCTTGTTTTCATATCATTAACAGCATCAGTAAGTAGTTTACTGCCATGACCTTTACCTTGAGCCCAAGGTGCTACACCCATTTCATTGATAGTGCCCTGCCCACTTTTATCATGAGCGTAACCTATGAAGCCTTCTAAATCACCTTTATCATTCTTGATATGTTGTACTTCATTTGACATGTTACCAGATTTAGCGTGAGCTTCTAGTCTTTTTACAGCCTGATTACCTCGATAATCTCTTGCATTTTCTTTCCATTTATTAATATGTGGTGTATAATCTTCCATTATTTGTTATCCTTATGTACCCAATCTTTATGACGGATTAAACTCTCTTCACTCATACATTCATAACCACATAAATCACATTTCGTTACTTTAACTATCTTATCTTTCTTTTTAAATAGTGACATATTAATCTCCTATTTATTAATTCGTCTTTCAAAATCTTTTTTATCTTTTTCTGTCCAGGGTATCTGTGTCACATTAATTTTTGTAGTTTTTCTTTTAGTTTTAAAAGGTTTCCCAGTTTGAGGATTAATTTTATTTTTGGGGCCCCAAGAACTTTGTTCTTGTTTCTCAATAAACTTATGAATTCTACTAGATAGTTTTCTTTGTCTCATTGCTTGCTTAATACCATTTGCTAAATCGGGGTCGTTTTCTTTTATTTTAACCATTAATTTTCTTTTATCCGCATGACTGAGGTCTTTTTTCACAGGTTTTACGATATATTTAGCTTCAACAACATCCTGGTCATCTCTTGGCTCAATATCTCTTCGTCTCAATTCTTTGTAACCTTCTTGCATCTCTCGTGATAACTTTTGTTTTTGTCTAACAATTGATTGACCTTTTCTACCAAACCCAGACGTTTCACCCATTTTCTTTACTGGTAATGCCTCCATCTCTTTTAATCTTGAATAATAATCAGGCCGTTCTGCTAAATGATCACGAGCAATCTTTTCAGCAATATCAAGATTATCAGTATGCTCTTTTTCTACCTCAATACCTTGCGCAAGTTCATCATTACCTATTGATTTTTTAATTATCTGTTCTTTTGTTATTTTTCTTTTCTCTTCTTTAATAGCTTTATCTTTAATATCTTTGAAATGTTTTCGTCTTTTTTCATCAGGATTATCAAAAGGATTATGTAAACCTTTCTTAAAGAATAATTCAGGTCTTAATTTTTTTAATTGAGCTTGCTGTATAGGAGTTAAAGAATCCCATGCTACACCAGGGATATTTGGTTTATCTCCTTTATTTAAGGACTTATCTTTATTTTTTTCTCTAATCTCTGTACGCCAAGCTGCACCAAGTTTTGATCTATCTTTATTTGGTGAAGTATTTGCATGAATTTGTAATTTCTTACGATAATCATGTATATCTTCAACTCTACTTTTATTTATACTTGAAGGATTACCTAACTTTTTCATTTCTTCAGCCATCTCTTTAGTAGTAGGTGCTCTACGAAATCTATTAAAGTAATCATCAGATATTTTCTTTGCTGCCTGTTGATGAGCAATACTAAAATCTGATTTAATAATAAAAGAATCTATTCTACTAAGTAAACTATCCATATTACACCTACTTTTGTTCTTGTTTCTCTACAAAATCATTAATAGATTTAACTAATGATTTATACTGTGGTCTACCCCAATCTAATTTATTCCATTTTTCACCAGTAGGATGCTGATGACCGTGTGCATCAAATTGCTGTCCTTGTGGATGACGTTTTAAATATTCTTCCATTATCTTCCTTCTTTCAGGAGAAGGTCCGCCTAGTATATCCCGCATACTTGAAGGTTGTTCAATAGATCTATCTTTTCCTTCAGAATGACGCTCTTGCTGGCTTCTACCTTCATCAGGACTACGAAATGAACCTTTTTTCTTTTCTATTTTACTCATTGATTTATCTCCTTTCTGTTTTTTCATAGGTGTAATAGGCTTATGCGGTATCCATTTATTATTTTCAGGTTGTCCTACTGATTGATGAAAGTTATCATTTTGGGCAGCCCATAACTGTCGTTCAGTTGATTTATCTATTTCAGTTTCTTTACTGAATCTATTTCTTAAGGCTATAATATTTGTTCTGGCTTTTTCATCATGCTTAATCTGATCCATTTGATAATTATTATGGGTAGTTTTTACTTTATCAGTTAGACTATTTATTCTGCTAGATAATGATTTTACAACAGTTTTATTAGCATTAAATTCACCAATTGTTTGATGTTTAAAAGGACTATCTTGTAATAAACTGATAGTTTCTTTCCAACCTGCATCTTTATCTTCTTGAGTTTCTTTAACTATTGGTTTAGAAGCGAAATGACTTAATTGTTCTTCATTCATTCCAGTTTGTGTCTTTTTACCTTCTCTTTCTCTACTTAATTCAGCACCCATAAATTTTCTTTGTTTTTCTGAATGTGAAGGCATATTATTTAACCTCATTTGTTATTGTGAACTCATTAGAAATTACTTCATATTCTATTATTCTGATTGGGTTTACTTGTGACCGATAGATTAAGTGAAGAGTATATAAACCCTGATTGACATTAGTAGGAATATTCAAATGATTACTTGTTACACAAGAATCACCTGTTTGAATACTAGTAATAAATGAATCAATACTATAAGTAACAGTATCCACTAAGGTTCTTGTTACCACTGATTGGGCCCAGGTATATTTTGTAGCTTTGAATGAGTAATTTATTACAGTTCCAGAAATGTATTCATCTTTATCAGTTTGAAAATTTTCTATTGAAACAGTTTTATAAGGATAGAGTAACCATACAAAACAGATAATTAATATGAACAGGGCACTGATTACAGAAATCAATGAAATTACTTTCCAAAATTTATTCACGCTTCTATTTTTTGCCATTCTATGCTACCTCTTATTTTAATATCAATGCCACCAGAGCCCCAACCACGGCTACTAAAATTATAGCTACAAGACCATAGACGACTTTCTTTACGGGATCAAATTCAGTTTCTGTAATGAAATCATTTTTTATAGTATCCTTTATTTCTTTAACGTCTTCTTTTATGTTTGTAATATCGTTTTGGACTACAGTTATTGCTGATGTATAGATTCTGATACTTTCAACTGCTGCCGAGGCTACTTTAGCAATCTGCTCAGTTGAATCAGTTGTTGCCTCAACTATAGATTCTTTGGCAATTCTTACCGCTAACTCAAAGGCGATTTCTTGTTCATTTTTCTCGGTCATTCAATTCCCCTCCCAAGTTTAGATATTGGGGTGGCCATTTTTCTCGCTCCGTTTTGTATGGTATCAAGCTCACTCACTATCCACCTTACCATACTAAATATATTATTACATCTTTTGTTGAATTTCTAAATTATCTTCATTAAGATAATCTAAATCGTTATCATTATATTCCTCATCATAATCATCATATTCATCATCCTCTTCATCAGAATGATCATTATCCATATCAATATCATTTAAACATGTATAGTATATAGAATTGACGAATTCTTCCATTATATCTTCATTATCCTCTGATTTTTTAATCATACTGACCCACTCCTCTTTTATCCATCTATCCCATACTTCTGTAGCAATATAAGATTTCTTCGCAACTGCTGGAGTATTACCTAATTCATTAGCTACAAATTCACATACTATTTTTCTTGCTTTCTTAAAACCACTAATTGAAGTAGGCAAAGGCATAGTCTTTATCTTCCTTAATGCAGATTCTGTACCATAGTATGTACGTATATCATGATTCTTAAATTTAGCACCATTTGGGATAGAATGAAGATATTTCCTTACATGGGCACTAGTTGTTTTAAATAGATTAGATGAATCAATCTCTTCAAGACGTTTTCTGAATATATCTGCAAGATAATGATCTGTTATAGTCTTATTTACAAAACTTCCTTTCTTAGCAGGAAATTTAAATGTAATTCTATCTCCATTTACTTTGATATGACTCTTTAATAAAGTACAAGTACCATATGCTTTCTCTTTAGCAATATGTTCTTGCTCAGTACCTACTCTAAAACCTGTTTTTGTAATAGTATATAATACAAGAGCTTCTTCCTTTTTACCTAGATCTTTCTTAATTCTCTCATCAATACCTTTAAATACTTTTTGGAAGACTGCAATTCGCTTCCATTTCTTATCAGCATTCTTTTTATCAAATTCTTTTGCATGTAAATAAACAGGTCTTCCGCTTTCATCAGTTCCTCTTGCTTGTAATGGAGACTTCTTATTAGTGGTTACCCAGACATTTTCCCAAGCAGGGGGTACTCTCTCACCTGAAGGCGTACGTAACATTGGTTCAGGTCGTTCTAATCTTGTTTTGTTAGGATCTGTATAATGTGCTGAAGTCTCATAGAAACGCTTACCTCGTTTACTTACTTGTGGTGAAATACCTTTAGGTGGTTTTTCACCAGGTTGAAGATATTGTTTAGATTTCTCCATTAATTCTGATATTTTCTTTCTAATCTTTGTACGAGTATCTACTCCTCCCATTGTAGGAGTAAAACCTCCGGAAGCAATTGTAACCACCTGCTTATCTAAAATTTCAAGATGGTCTTTATCTGGAACTACGGCAGAGATAGAACCTTCATCTTCACCAATGTTTATATAGTAATAACCATTCTTTGCTCTACCTTGCTTTGTTTGAGCTCTCATTAATGAATTTGCTTGTCCATCAGTTTTAGGATTGTTATATGAATTATTCATGCTTCCTTTTATTCGAACTCTAAACATTGTAGGTTTTGTCGTTAAAGGTATTTGTTCAGAATTAGAATAAGAAGCTTTTCCTGTAGGATAATAATCTTCTTCAGGTGCATCACAATTAAAACCAGTGGGGAAATATCCTCGTGATTCTAGAGTCTTTTTACCTGCTAAGAGAGTTTTACCATACTCTTGCGTACCATCCCAATCTTTACCATCTGCTCTAATACCTATTGTAGCTTCTAAAGCTTGTTTTGCTGCTTCATATGTACCTACATGAATACCATGCTTTGTACCACTTAAATCTCCACTTGCAGTACTGTGCCATAAACCATCTTCAGTAGGTTCTTTTATATCAAATTTAGTACCATATTTATCAGTATAGTATCTACCACCTTGTGGACCTATTCTGATATATGCACCCTTAGGGGGTTGTTCTCCATAATGTAAATAGACTTTAGATTTTTCTAATAAAGTTTGGACCTCTTTAATTATTCTCTGTCTGCTACCCTCTTCATACTTTTTAAGAGCTTCATCATAATCACCGACAAATGTAGTTAAATATTGTGACACGAGAGAAGGTTGATTATCTCTAATTGCTTTTAATGCTTCTTTTAAGTGTGTACGGGCTCTTCCTATTGGATTTAGAGGATTATCAGTAGTATATAATGGTACTCCAAGTTCTTGTCTTTTTTGTTTTACCTCATCATACATTTGATTACCTACTTTACCTAATAATGTATGACAGTTTGCAAGTAATTCAGCAAAATAAACTTTCTGTGTAGGACCAAAACCAGAAAATCTTAAAGCATTACGATGTATAAATTCTAATTGATCTTTTACTTCTTTTAGACGATTAGTAAGATTCTCATCTGCAACTTTAATTCCCTGTGTACCTGGATTAATCCATCTATGTTTTGATTCATCAAATATTAAACCAGGAAATGGTGGATTAACTTGATGTTCTTTTTGTATTTTTGATTCATAACTTTCAATTTGTACTTGTTCATTAGTTTTAATTGAATCAGCTTCTCCGGCATTAACTTCAATAAAATAATAAGCGGGTTTTCCTGTATAAGTAACATCAATTTTAGGCATTACTTGCCTCATTACTTTAGATACTTTCATATCAATAGTAATAAAGATAATATCAAGAGGATATTTCATTCTACCCATATCAATAGGTACTTTATCTAATTCATTGTGTAATTCAAAAAACATCCCTGATTTAGTTTCTAAATCTTCTGTGTTAGATAAACCTATTTCTGGATCTTCTGTCTTTGTCACATGAAATATCTGATCTCCAATCTTTATGTTAAATGGTTTAGTATCTTCTGATTTACGACAATATACTCCTAAACCTGCGGGTGAAGTAGAATCTCCAATAATACCTCTTGGTGATGTTAAAGGATTAGATTCTACATCTGGACCAAAGCCACCCGATACTGTCTCATTATTACCTCTAAGATCATTAACTGGTTGCTGAGTAATTACTTTTTTATATGTTTTTAATTCCATCTTGAATTCTCTTTAATTAATAATGTTATTTCTTTATCAAAATATATTCTTGCAGCTAGACACGGATAGCAACCCCCGTAACCTGTCTGGCATCTATCACACAAATCAATATTGATAAGCCTTTCAGCATTATCAATATAAGAGCCTAAAGATTGTTCTAAAATCTTGGCTATCTCAAGGTCACGTAAAGACATAGACCTGCCTCTTTATTTAGATTTTAATGAAGCTATCTGTTTCTTTAACCCTATTACTGTCCTTTCTGCTTTTATACCTACAATTGCATTTAAGATTACTTGAAGTAATCCAATGATAGTAGTAAACAGTAAGGTGTAGTCTGGCAGTAAATTATTTGTAATAACATACTGTATCACGTTAATCACGATAGGTATTAAGTTAATCCAGAAAAACTTTGACTTCCACATATTCTTCTCCTCCTACATTGTCTGATTAAATTCTGTTTCTTTTCCTTTAAATCTATTACCTTCAAATTCTTTATCAATTTTTTCTCTTGATATTGAGCAGCGTTGATTGTATGCGTCGTTCTGCCAATGTGTACCATCAATTACTTGTGCTTGATGCTTCCATAACCATTTAATTTCATCGAAAGTATATGGATTACCCATCTTTCTAATTCTACTAATTTCTTTAGTTCTATCATCAATTATTGCATCCCAGAAATATCGATGTGTATATCTATCTTCATCATAACCCCAAGATTCGATTAAACCAAAATTAGCAATTTTAGCGACTTCGGTTTTAACCATTAATCTTGTCTGGAATCTTTGTTTACGTAACCAAGAATCCATTTCTCTTTTAGAACGATATAAAGCATGTTCTCCATCATGAATATGCCTCTTCATAATAGAAGATATATTAGAATAGCAATCATCTCTGAATTTATCGAGTGCAGGACCTATTCCATTTGCTTTATGTATTGATTCTGTAACTACTTTAATATGTTTTGGGGGTAATCTTCCAGATTTTCTTAAACCAGAATCTAAACCTCTATTATATAATTCTTGAACTGTATTAGAAGAATCTGTCTTAGATTCAAGATTCCATTTCATTAAATTCATTTTTAAATTCGATAATGCTGAATAAGGATCTGTATCTTTTTCTACATCCATAAACCATTCATTGACCGCTTTTCTTAAACCATGATAAATATAATACTCACTCTCTCTTGCTAATCGTTTTGTACCTCTTGGTAGTTTTTGATCTGCACCAATTATATCTGCCATCTTACTTATATCAATACCTAATATTCTATCGAAAGAATTATAGAATGTATCTTCATCTTGTTCAGGATCAAAACCTTTCTCATAATAATTATCATTATTTACAGAAACAGATGTTTTACTTGCTTGTTCTTTTACAGCATCTACTTTCTTAGGTTTACCTACTTGATCAGATAATGAAGGAGATTGCTGCTCACTTACACTGAATGAACCTGGGGATTGTTTTTCTATATCCTTTTTAGTATTCTCAGAATCACTAGAATTGAAATCTAGACCATCTGTATTAAATTTCAATGGTTTCCTATTGGTAAATTCGCCATTATTATCTAATGAATGAAAACGTATCTTACCAATTGTTTCATCAACACTTTGTAAAGAATTTTTTAATTCCATTTCTCTTAAAGGTGATAATTTATCTGAATCCGCAAGTTTTGCTTCAATCTCTTCTTTTAAACTGATTAAAGAATTTAATTGTTTTCTTATTTCTAAATCTACATTAATTGATTCGTCTGTTAATGTACTCATTATTCCCACTCTTTTATAAGATTTTGATACTTATCTTTTAATACATTATATACATCGGAATCAATAATAAATACCTTCTTTGATTCTTCAGGATATTTATTAATAAAAGACTTCATTTTTTCTTTTGACTTTAAATTAAGATAACCTTTCACTTCAATATAAATATCTTTTTCTGGTAAATAAAAATCAATTATCATTAATGAATCTACTAAATCAAATTTACAATGGTTACTTTCATACTCCCAGCAAATATTATTTAACATAAAAATTCTTGCTACATTTGATTCCCATGAAGATTTAAAAGATCTATCTAAATCTTTTCTAAAACCGAGTCTTTTTTGATACCTATTTATTGGTGTATATATACCAGATTTAATTTTTTCTTTCATTGTTTCAGAAGCTTTAGCAAGACTTAGACAATTATCTTTGGTCTTTCCTTTTAAAATAGAAGGCTTCCCTGTGAGTGTAATACTTAACTTTTTAGCTATATTAGCCACTCTAAAATCAGTTTCTTTAGTTAAACCTTTACACCAAGAAACTTTTCCTTTACAAGAATTAGAATCTTTTATAGCTGCTCTAGCAATTCTTTGATCAGTTTCTTTTGTTAACCCTTTATTCCATACAGGATATGTTAAACCATGATAAGCATAACCACATCTTCGAGAACAGCATTTTTGATTTCTTCGAGCTATTTCTAATTCAAATTCTTTATTACAATATAAACATTTCTTTTTAATTACTGTCTTCATATTTATACAAAAAGAGCTGGCGCAACTGCTTTTAATATCTTTAATTGACGATCTAACTTAGTCCATTTCATATCTTCAAAAGGTGCATCTGAATATTTATACGTTCTGATAGTAACATCACCAACACGAGGCATTCTTGCTAATCTACCTTGTGCTTGAAGATAGTTTGCGGCGTCTGAAGGGGTACCCATAACATGTAAGACATCGCCTTCTTGTAGATTATAACCAGAAGCTGATTGTTTATCAATAAAAATAACTCTTGAATCTTTATTCTTTCTAAAGTTTTTAACTCTTTCTGACATCTTAGAACCTGATACACCGCCAGAAGTAATTGTAGAAGCAATATTTTCTATCTGGTTTGATTTAAATCCATTTTCTTCCAAACCTTCTGCAATAGCTTTACGTTGTGATGAATTATCGATAAAGATAACATGTTTCTTATCATTATTTGCAGTGATAAATTTTACACCTTCAGTAGTTTTTGGATTATCTGCCCATTTCATTTTATCACCAAAGATACCTTCAAGATTATCTAAATGATTTTTTGTTACAATATTCTTTGCAATATTACCAGCTTTCTTACCAGCCTCTGTTTTCCACATCCTACCAAATCTGGTCTCCCATTTTTTTAATTCTTCTGGCTTTGATTCAATATCTTTTATGAAATTAGCTCTTTCTGAAGCAATGTATTTATCTGCATTATCTTCAAGATCTCTCATATTATCGTCTTGAACTGAAGTCTTTTTGATTTTTACTTCATCATGTTTTACTTTAAAGTTAGGATTAGTTAATCTATCTCCACTCATAAATGGTGAGATTTCTTTATAAATCATTTGGGCAAGTGTTGAATCTTGGGCGTTTGTGCCACTACCATAACCACCATAGATCTTTTGGAATCTGGATCTTGGCCCTAATGCAGAATCATGATGTGAAGCCCAATTTACTAAATCGTATGCTTCAATCAAATGATCTCTTGCAGGAGTAGCTGTTAATGCAATTCTATTATCTACAGGGAGATGAGTTAATTTTCTTACTGATGCAGACATATTACCTTTTACACTCTTTGAAGCCAATTCTTGAGGTTCATCAATAACCATCCCTTTGAATAAACCTTGTTTACTCTTCATACCGGCATCTAATGTATTATATGAATAAACTGCATCTCTGTGGGAGATTACTGCTACTTGACCAGGTTTAATCTGAGCAATGATTTCAGCCCGTTTCTCTTTATTCAAACCTTCAGGTATCTCAACTATAGGAAGTTTAGTAAATCTATGTGCTTCTTCAACCCATTGTGAAACTCTACCTTTCGGTACTACTGCAAGTGCGGAATAATTAGAATCTTCTGCTATCTTATTTGCAAAGAAACCTAAAGCTACATTAGTTTTACCTGTACCAGTAGGACGAGTAATTAAACCGCCACCCTGATTCTTAAGAAATTCAATATCATTTCTTTGCTCAGCTCTAAAGAAATGTTGAATCTTCTTACCATTATCATCAATCTCATCATTCCAAAATGGTACTTTATACTCTTTAACAAATACTTTTCCTTCATCATCTGTAAATGTACCAGACATATCTGATTTTAATTTTTCATTCTTATCATAATTTTCTTTTATGACTTCTTGACCTTTTGCAAATCTCTTTAATGCAGACGCATTTGTTACTAATCTATTATGATTAGGATTAGAATCATCAATTTTACTCTTTGAACCTAAACCTAGTTCATTTTGTCTCATCAAGGCGCCATTTCGATCTTTACCAAAATCAATAGAAACATTAGAATCTTTTGCATCTCTAGCAACAATCAATGCCTCAAGAAATGCAGCAGATGCTTGTAATGAACCTAATGCTGTACCAAGATTATTTTTTTGTTCAAGAAGATTTGATACTTGGGCATCAAGTAAGAATGCTTCGGAAGTTAACGTACCTTTTGCTTTCTCACTTTGAATTGTAGCATACTTATCTTTTAATTCTTTATGTTGTGTAAGAGCTTCTTTTTCTGTTTTAATCTGGTTATCATTATTGAATTTAGCTACTTTATTAATTATCTCATTATATTTAGAAACTTCATTTTTTAATTCATCACGTAATTGATGAGCTGCTACAAGAGCAGCAGTCTCAATACTTGTCTTTTCAATTAGTGTAGCTGCTTCAAATCTTTTACCAAAATACTTTCCTGTTAAAGCAGCCAAAGCACCTGTAGCACCTGAATTAATATATTCACCAAGACCATTATCAATACGATTTTCTTTCTGTGTTAATGCTGTCTTATCATTCCAAAAATCACCTAATGCACTATAAAATGCTAAAGCAGAATTATTCTGTTGATATTGATCTTGATAACTTTGTTCAATTTCTTGAATATCTAAATCTGTAGCTTCAGGTATAATAGCTTTAACAGATAAGGTCATCTGTTCAAGTAATTCAGGTGTTACTTGAGCAAAAGTTTTAGGTTTAAGTAAATGCTTAACTGCGTTAATTTCATTTTGTACTTGGTGGAAGTTTTTAAATTTATCTACTGAATTTTTTAAAGAATCAATATTTTTTATATCAATTTTCTTTGATTCAGGTAGAATCTCAATTGTTGGAGTTTCGACAGGTATACCTTCAGGAATTAAACCTTCTGTTTTTAATTCTTCATCTAATGTTTTTTCACTAGTATCAGGATTGATAGCTTCTGTAATCTTTTCATTAATAAAATCACCTGTTTTACCATCAATCTCTTCTTTTGAAAGACCTTTAAATTGTTCAGGAGAAGGTAATTCAATTTTAATACCTGATCTAAAATCTTCAGTCTCTGAATTAAACTTAGCAATCTCTTCAGCTGTTTTTGCAGGATTCTTATCTTTCATTTCTCTTAAAGATTCAAATAGTTTTAATTCTTTTACACCAATTTCTCTACTTCTTTGTTCAGTTTGTTGTCTATTCGCAGCAGCTACATGTCTAATGATTGAAGATGCATAAGAATAAGCCTCATCTTCAGATAGACCAGCTTTATGGGCATGTTTGACCAGATCTTCTCTTTGAGTCTTTAGTTTTGCAGAACTTAATGTTTCAGACATTCCTACTGAATTTTTAAATTCTTCAAATGATTCAGAGAGTCTCTTCTTTTCTTCAGCCATCAACTCTTTTTTCTTTTCCATTAATGGTTCATTAAATTTTTCCCTTTCTTCTACTGCCTCATCAATCTTTTCTTCTTCAACATTCTTTTGTGGATTACCACCCATTACTAAATGACGTAATGAAGCGGGTGTCGTTTCTGTACCATATTTATCTTTAATTTGAGCATATGCCGCGCCACCAGTTATTGCAAATAAGCCATCAGGTCGTTTTGTAATTAAAATATGCCTTCCTGCTAAAGGACCCGCTCTTGTAACTGTTACCCAGATAGATTGATTAATAGGTACCTTATCATAATCTACAGAACCATCTTTACCTTGTGGTGTTTGAATAACAGCTTTTGAAATACTCTCATCATCAAATTCTTCTTCTGAAGGAGTACATTGAAGTTTCTTTAATGTATCAGTATCTACTGCAAAATCATCTTCAGATTTTGAAATAGATTTAGATTCTTGTGTACCTTCTTGACCTATGACTCTAACATTTTTACTATCAAAGACAAATAAATTAAATATTCTTGTTTCATTAGTAGGAATATATATTGAATCATAACCAAGATTGGTTAATTTATTCTTAAAATCTACCTGATCTTCTAAAACAAAAGATTTGTTTACAAGAACTTTTACTGGAAGTATAGTCTTCCCCTGATCTTTATTAATTTCTTTAGCTTTATCTAAATCACTGTATAAATAAAGACCTTGGCCATATTTCTCATCATCAGAAACTGGTAGATATTCATTTTCATATAATCTATCTATTTCAATTTGTTCAGCTAAATAATATAATGTCTGCTTTACTCTACTGTTTACTGTGAAGTAAGGCGCTTCTTCAACTGTGATTACTCCAAGCAAAGGACTTTTTGAATCAATCTTTTTAACACCAAGACTTTCAGGATTTCTCCATCTTACAGAAGTTTGAACTCTACCATTCTTATAATGTATTACTGATAAAACAGGGATTAGCATTTTTTCTATTTTATCTTGTTGTTGCTCTCCATCAATTTCTACCTCTTTATTAGGAGCATCAGGAGAAAATGCAGCTTTTGAAACAATAGGCTCTTCTTTATCGTCTATCTTATGTTTTCCTGTATTTAAATCAACATATTGCTGACGAGCATCTAAACCTTCAGCATAACTATCACCAGTAGTATCCATACTCTTTTTAAGTTCAAATGATTCTAAATCTTCATCTTTTAGAACATATGATACTGATTCTGCAATAAATGACTTATTTATTTCTTTATCAGGTATCTCATCATCCTCTAAATATTTTAAAGTAATGTGTGGTGTATATTCAAATTTCTTAGAATATAATATACCTAGATTATCTAATTCTTTAGCAAGATTTTCTCTAAAAATTATTAATTCTTTTGAATCTACTAAAACAATATAAGGAGTAAGATTTTCTTCTTGGGGAAATGTAGAAGTCTTTGATAAGGTAATCTTAAATTTTGAAACAGTATTTGAAAACTTTTCTAAAAGATTAATTATTTTAACATGTGTATTAACTTTAGTTAATTCTTCTTGATCAAAATAAAATAATGTAATATGTAATTTACTTGCAGGTTCTCCACCTTTAAGTGCAATTTCTTCTGCAAATTCTTTTGTAGGATAAATTGCAACCATTGAACCCTCATGTACAGGTTCATTTAATAGTTTAGCTATCATTGAGTCTGGATCAATTTGAATATTCTCCGGATTTCTTCTAGTATACTCTTCTTTAGTAGCTTTGTGCGGTGTATTAATCAACGTGATTCTACCTTGTCGACTCTCTTCAATTTCCTGAGGTAGAGGAGAACCCACTAGTTTTGATATTTTTTGTTTAATTAAATCGATATTATCCATTATCTCATTGTTGAAACTGGAGCAATATCTCTAGTTTCTTTTTCTTCGATAGGTCTTTGATTTTGTCTTGCTTTATCTTGAGGACTCAATGTATTATCTCCTTTTTTACTAGGTTTATCACCATAATCATTTGCAGGATAACCCAACTCTTCATTTGGTGGTACATTACCTATCTGCATAGATCTAGGTTGTTCTGCTTTTGTTATAGTAAGCCATTGATCATTAAAAGGCCAATCAATTTCTGAATAATCGAAATCTAATAAAAACATAGCTGCTTTTGTATCACCTAATTTATTAATCATAGGTCTAATTGAACGATTAAGTTGTAATAATTTTTCACCAAAGATTTCAAGAGCCATATCTTTATCTGATTCTTTTGCTTGAACTGCACCTGCTATTAAAGAATAATATTTTGCTATTGCTTTGGTAAAATCAGTTGTATTAATTATAGGTGTTTTGTTTACTGTAACTGAATATTCACCATTTAATCCAGCTAATACAATTTCATCATCACCATTTTTAAACTTGTTCAACACCATACTTCGATTAATCATTGCATCTGGATCTGAAATTGATTTATCTAATGTCTGAATCTTTGTAATAATATCTTGTTTTAATTCATCTAATGATTTCTTTAGTTTTGGTGCAAATACAGTTTCAAGATAAGTAAGTGCTTCAGTTAAAGGACGTCTACCATTGAATATTTTGTAACCATCTTTTTCTGTATAGACAAATGCTGCATCATGATATTCAAAAATATATGCTTCAAATTTATCTTTTGAATATCTTTGTCCTTCAATAGACTGTCCTTTAAAATTAAGTTTTACGGTCTTAACATTTAACTTAGGATTGTTTAACCAACTTGACGATTCATTACCTTTACCATGAATCTTACTTTCAAATTTTTGTTTTTCATCGCGATGCTCAGCCATTTCTTCATCAGTTTTATGAGGTTTCTGAGAATGATGTATATTATGAAATGGTTTGTGAGCATGTAATCTTTGATGTAATTTATCAGGATCACTATGTGTAAAAAGATGCCAGTAATCTTCAAGTTCTTTTTCACTTGCAGCTCTGGTTTTCTCATCTGGATGTTTTAATGAAACTAAATGTGGTTCTGCTACACCGTCATGTGTATGAAATCTATCAAGATCTTCAGGAGTAGGAAATTTAATTCCTTTCTCCTTCATTTTATCTAGATTAATTTTAACTACTTTACCTTCAGGACCACCTTCAGCAACTTGCCTTAATGCGGTACCTGGTAAAACCCATTGCGGTCTCTTTACATGATAGGTCTTTCTGTTACCTTTCGTTTCAGTAACATCATACTCCACCTGAATACAAACAAGACCTGGATGGATACCACCTCTTCCTTTCTTTAGTTCTTCCACTTTTCTCCTCTTTACTTATCTTTTGCAGCATTATTCTTTTGTACCATTATTTCTGACTTTTCTGAAGGCTGTAACATTGAAGGATCAGCTGTAGTTGGATTATGTGAAATTTCGCTCTCGCCACCAAAATCAGAATCAGGTTTTCTATCTTTTGGTGCGAATTTTGAATCTATTGGTTCAGCGACAGCTTTATTTACTTCATATGAAGCTTGAATAAAAGCTCTGTTGAATTGATCAGTGGTTAATGTGCTTAAATCACTGGATCCATTTTCTAATTCTATCATAGATTTACATAAATGTAAACACTTCTCTTTAATCATTTTAGGATCTGCTTTCTCAATATGTACATCTAATTCTTTAGGTAATACATTCTTTACTGCTTCTGAAACTTTTGGTGCTGCAGCAGCCATAGCTGCAACTGGAAGAGCTTTTTCCATTTCAGTGATAGGTTCTGAAGATTTCTTAGGTTTCTTTACTTTATCCTCAATAGCTGTACCAGCCATACTACCTGCAGCAGCTCCAAGAGGACCTCCTAAAGCACCACCTGCTAATGCACCAATACCTGAGCCTAATACACCTTTACTAAATTCATCAAATTCTGCTTTTGTCCAAGGTACTAAATCATCTAATGATTTTTCAGCCTTTTTAGATTTACCTACTTTATCCTCAATAGCGCCCCCTGCCATTGCCCCAGCTGCACCCGCTAATGGACCACCTAAAGCAGCGCCAGCTAAACCACCTATACCAGAACCTAAAACACCTTTCTCAAATTTAGCTTCACCATACCATAGCTTACCTAAATATTCTAAAGGTTTTTCATCAAACATTGAAATACGTTCTAATGAATGAGTGAAGTATTCTTGAGGCATTCTATCGCTTTTTAATAAATCAGGTATTGCTTCAATAGAACCATACGCTTTAACTAATGTAATATCATCAACAGGAGCGAAAGATTTACCTAATTGCTGGTCTGTTAAGATAATAGCTTTTCTTACACGTAATGCAGCTCTTTCTTTTGTTGGGTTTACCTTAACTGGTGAAAAATTTGATTTTTCGTGTTCTTTAAGTTTGCTGAATTCTTCTGTGGATAAAATTTTCTTTCCTTTTCCGAAATCACGTTCATAATTTTTAGGATTATTTGAATCATCATATTCTGCTTTCTGCATTTCTTCTTCAAGAGCTTTAGTAAGCATTCCTAAAGTATCTTTTAGAGCTTTCTTCATCGGTTCAGGTAATGCTTTCTTTACTTTAATTTTATCTCCTATGACTCTATCAACAAATTTTGATTGTCTATGATTAAAATCTTCTAAAGATTCGCCTTCTTTACGCCATTTTGGTTTTCTTCTATTAGTAAATTCTTTACCATAATCAGGATCTTCACATTCAGGTCTATCACCATTAAAATGATCGTTAGAATGATCGGGAACTTCTTTTTCTTTCTTTATCTTAGGTTTCTTACCTTCTCCACTTTTACCTCCTTTACCACCGATAAAACTATCCCAAGTTTCTTGATCATCATTATTTTTATATTTCTTTTCAGCTGCTCTTTCTACAGAACTACCAGCTTGTCTACTATAATTTTTACCCATTTTTTGCACCTCTTCAGATTTTTCAATCATCTCAATCATAGAATCAATAGCTTTTTTAATTTTCTTTCGTTTCTTTTGTTCTTCTTCATGTATCATTCTGGCAACGTCTGCATTACCTGCATCATAAACTGCTTTATCATCTGATAATTGTTTTTTAATTTTCTTCTTTTTTTGCTGATCTTCCCATAAAGTTTTTTCATTATCTTTTTTCTCATCAGCTTTCTCTACTTTACCATGCTTATGTTCCCATAGAGAATCTTGTTCGCTATCTTCTTTATCTTTTTTAGCTTCGGACATTCCAGAACGTCTTTTTGCTTCTTATTGTTCTCCTTCTTCACGTTCTTGCGGAGATAAAACACCAGGATTTAAAAGATCTTTACCCCATGATTTATCTGCTTTCATAATATCTGGTTCCCAAGCAGGGGCATTTTGACCAGGAAATGCAGGCTTCTGAAAAGAAGGATCTGCTATAAATAAATCAGATACATCTGCACTCTTTTTGATAATTTTAGTCTCATCAATCTCTATCCGTCTAGGACTCTGTAAATCCATATTAAGCCTCCTGTGATTTTCGATATAAATGAATACCTGATTCTTTTGGTACTCTTTTTATATTCTTTGTATTTAAAGTTCTTTTAGGAATTTTCTGTACATCTGGAAATACAAGCCCTACTCTACCACAATTTTTACAAGTTGATTCTTGAGCTTGTTTAAGTTTTTGAGGCTTTTCAATAAAATTTTCACTTTTACAGGAAGGACAACCTTTATCTGTATCACGCTCTCTAATATAAAAAGCATGACGAGGTTTTCTTTCAGACTTCTCAACAAAAGTTTCTATCTTACTTATCAATGGAGAAAACATTACTTATTAACACTCTTTAAAAGTATTTCATTTTTAAACTTATACATTTCATTTAAAATTAATTTTCTTGTAGGCTTCCATTGTGAAGGGGGAATACCTAATGTTTCACAAATTGACATAACAGTATTTACATGAGGTTTGAAAGCTGCTTCCATTCCTTCTGCAGTCTTCTCATCTTTAATTTTATTATGAAAATCAATACTGTAATTTTTCATTAATTCAGCAGCAGTATTAATTTTATTAGAATCAACCACCATTAAAAGTATTTTACCTATACTTTCACTTAAAACATTAATTTGTTCCGTAAAATCTTGACTCATCTAATCCTCCTATTACTTTATCTAAATATATACTATACTTATTGATACTTAAAAATAAAATTACTTTTCTACTTTAACAACCGTTTTTAAATTATTTTCAAATTCTTGTGAAAAGTTATTAAACACTTCAGTTATTGAATTTTCAAGAAATTTTGTAGGCTGCTGACCTTTTGAATAGTACGAGTATGCTCTCACAGTTTTACCCGATCTTTTATGTGAAGGAACATTAATATTACCAGCTCTGGAACCCTGTTCAACTATAGAAGCATAATCCGCAGTATAATCTATTTCGATACCATTTTCTAAATCTTTTACAGAACCGCTTCGTTTAAGTTCACCTGTATCAACTGGACATTTTGATTGACTTAACTCAAAAGCAGTTTTACCTGCTCTTTGAATAGCTTTAACTAAGGATTCTTTGATTAATTTTTTTGCAGTTTCTTTGTCCACATAGATTATTATATCTTTAATAGTTTAATTTTTATAATAATTCAGGGTTTTGGTAAATATTACCTATTACTTTCAAAGCATAATCTTCTTCATCATTATCTTGGTATTCGGTATTACTAATAACCACAAGTCTAAAACCTGAAATAAACATAGATTCTTCATCATCTTGTTCTTGAAATTCTATAATTGCAGTTACAATATCATCTTCTGTACCATACTGTACAATATCACCTTCATAGATTTCTTTATCATCTTTATCTTTTACTCCGGTGTATTGCATTATGATTCTTTCAGAGCTTGCTTCCCCATAACCATGCTGAACGACACTCCACATAGAACTCTTAGTAGTATTACCATAAATTTCAATTGCGGGTGTCGTCATCTTTTCATAATCCCAAATTCTAAACTTTAACTCTCTCACTTTTCTCTCCTTATTTAACTAATTCTTTATTTTGATAGATATTACCTATTACTTCAATTGTTCCAAGAAAATCAGTAGAATAATAACCTTTCTTTGTCCATAATCCCCATTCTAAGTTACTTAAAGTAGGATCTGTATTAAAAATAACTTCACCAGTAACTTTATCACCACCTATATCTGAATTATCAAAATTAACAATATCCCCTTCATAAATCTCATTGTGGTTCTTATCTTTAAGTCCTATATACTGCATAAGTGTCCAACCTGAAAAATGTAATCTTAAAATACCATCCTTATGTTCATCCCACGACAGCTGAGAAACAGGATACATTAGTTCATTGATAGAATCCCATACTCTATACTTTATCTTTCTCATTCTTTTCTTTCCTTACTTATAATTTCTTCCATCTACTTTTTTAGGGTGCGCATTTTCAAGTTCATCCATAATTCCGTAGGCCAAAACTATCAATGCATCACCAATTTCTACTAATTTTGCTGCAGCACCATTAACTTTTAATTCACCAGGAGCACCTAGAATTGCATAAGTTATAAAACGCTTTGCATTAGTAATATCTAGAACATGTACTTGTTCATATTCTTCAATACCTGCATCATCAAGTATTCTTTTATCAATAGTAATACTTCCATCACAAGCTAAATCTGCTTCTAATACTTTAATCCCGTATATTTTACTTTTCAACATTATTCGTTGCATGTTTATCTCCCATCAACATATCTGGATTTTCTCCAATTCTTACAATTCCTTCAGGCTCATTTATCGGTACAGGCAGATATTTTTTATCTGCAAATAAATCATATTGGAATGTCCTAGCAAAAGTATTATGTACCCCAAAACAAATTTGCTTCGGTACAGAACCACTACCAACTTTTTCCATTGCCCATGAGTCACCAGTAACTAAAGGTGGACATACTGTAACGTCAGAAATATCATTTACAGAATTACTTGATTTACTGTGAAAATGACCCATATATGCAAAATGAAAATGGTACTTAGCTTGGTACTGCCCCATCTTTGTTTTTATAGAAACTAATGGTGTACCATGAGTTGAATAAAATTGATCTCCATGGATTAAGAAAAATCTAAATCCCCTAATATTTACAAGTTGATACCAGTCATTGGGCACGTCTACGGTAATGTTTGGTTGATTAACTAATGAAGACTTCAAAGCTCTTGCCATTGTTGTCTGCCAATTTGTTTTTGGATTAGCCTCAGGACTATAAATTCCATGATTTGAACGTACAGTTAAATATTCTATTTTAGGGATCGATTGATTTAAACTAATCATCATCTTCGAAAGCATGGGAATAGCAAAATCGTAAATCTGCTCTTCAGCACTATGAGAAACTTCTCCAACTTTTGAACCCTGATGAGTATTTTCACCTTGTATAGTATCACCTGCATCAAAGAGCCATAATTTCCTAATTGGTCGATGAAGATTTTCTACCTTCATAATTGCTTTTGTTAAATATTCAACTCTATTCTTTGCTATATCAATATTATAATCACTTGTAACTTTACAAAGATGCCAATCAGAAATTACAACAACCATATCTTCTTCGTCTCTTTCTGTCTTTGGTCTTGGGAACGGTACTAAATCAAACTCTGGATATGGTATATGCTCAATTATTTTTTCTTGTGTTTGTTCAGGTATAATTGAAATATCTTCACCTTTGTTTCTTTGTATACCTCTCTTTTGCATAATTCTTCTGTATGAAGTAGGTAATATACCTAGTTGAATTGCTCTTTTATCAAGAGCTTTTGGAGAAGCAGATAAATAAAATTTAACTTCTGTATCCCATTCAGGCGTACCTTTACTTGCTATTGACATTCTTTTCTTCAACTCCTTATATTTTCTTTTCGAAGTGCATACCACATTTAGTACATCTAAATAAATAACCTTTGATATGTATAAACAGCGATATATGCTGAGAAAGCCCACAACTTGGACAACGCGCGTACATGATTACTCCTTTTTCTTTGGTGCTTTTGTCACTCTTTCAGTACAATTGTAATTACTGACATATGCTACTTTTGTATTCAATAATGTATTTAATCGCTCATTAAAGAGTTTAAATGCTTTGATACCTACAAGACTTTTAATATGTTCTTGTAATTCTGAATCTTTAAGATGTTTTATATCTTCATAAAGTATATTTGGAATTGGTTTTTTCCAAATTCTGTAAGCAAATCTCGATAAAATAACGCTTCTCTGATCATTTTCTTCTGCACTTACAGGAAAAGAATAACCATGATCGATAAGAATAGGTTTATCTTTCATTGTAAACCAATTCTTAGAATGTCTATCAATATTTCCTATAAGAATATCAAATAAGCCTGCTTTCCAAATATATTGAGGTAAATAAGATTCTAAAGTTTTATCTGATTTTGTCGTACCTGTTACCCAATCCTGTAAAGAACCAATTTCATCATCATGTGTCTTTATTATTGTATGCGGTACTAATCCCCAAGTCAAGCATTTATCAACTAAATATGCTGCCCGCTCTCTAGTATACTGTTCATGAGGAGGCACATATCTCCATTTTGAAGTATGTTCACCATTACTGGGTTTAAATATAAATTTTTTATTCTCTTTATTTGTTAATCTAAAAGAAGAATTAACTCCTTTTACACCAGTACTACTGGACTCTCCTATCTCTTCTTCTTTCGTATTATCGTCATCAAGCAATGATTCTATATCTTTAATCATTTTTTCAATTTTGCTTACTAACATAAAAAATCCTTAAGGCTGTTTGTTTTCAAAAGGTGCATTTTCTTTATCACGAGGTTCTTTTAAATCAGTTAGATTATCTTCTCTTACCGCAGTATCTCCATTTCTAGGTGCCTTTTCCCAAACAGGTAATCTCTCTTCAGTCATAGGATTTTCTCTTCCTGTTTCATCACCTACACCTGACATTGGTAACCCTTGTGCACCACCCATTTGAGCTGCCATCATTCGTTGTTGCTGTTCCATCTGTGATACAGCTTCTCCAGAGAATGTAAAATCTAAAGTATCCATATCTTTATAACCTTGCTTCATTGCAACTTTAAAACCCATTGCTAACATTGCATTAGCAATTACTGTACGCTGCTGCACAAGTTGCAGAATTTGACCTTCAACTTTCTCTTCTGGTGGCCTTAATTCAAGAACCCAATCTGTAATACCGAAAGCAGTCATTAGAACAGGGAATACTTTTTCATTATAGATTCTTTGATCTGCTTGAACAACATCATTAAACACTTTTAATTGTTGAGTCTGCCCAGATAAACCCCCAATACCTTCCATTACATTCATATACATTTGGGGTACACCATAAGCAGCAGCGATTCTATCTCTAATTTCATTACGAACAGGTAGATAATCCATTTCTTGCAAAGTATGAAATAATCTTACAAAATCAGTCTTGCCTCTACCAGTTCTATTTGAAACTGCTACCCAAGGAATATAGGTAGGATCCTCAGCCATTTTTGATTCAACTCTTGCTCTTTCAAGTTCAAGAGATTGCGGGTCATCTGTCGATGTCATAATCATACCAGTTGGTGCCTTTCTTTCGAAGAAATATCTATATAAGAATCTATCCATACCAGATAATGTTAATACTTTCTGCATGATTGTTAATAAGATAGAATAACCATATGTTTCAGAAGGACTAAATTTACTAAAGTGGATTAACTCATCTTCAGGTAAGTATACTCTTCTACCTCTATGATTATAAACATACATTGTAGGTACTAAATCTTTTGAACAACCTTCTACTCCGCATTTACCAGCTTTTGTTTGTATGTTATCCCTATGGAATAGACAAGTCCAATGTGAATTTTTAGGAAGACCACCTTTATCAAGATCAATTTCAATTAAAGCAGGATGGATTCTTCTTATTTCTATAATTTTACCATAAATCTTTTCTTTACCAAGATCAAGATACTGCTTATTTAAAAGAATATATGCGTCATCTATCAAGTTAACATCATCTTCACACATTTTTAGAATTTCTTCTAATGATTGATTAAAGACATTACAGTTTGTCCTCAACTCATCAAACTTTTTGTATTGATCAGGATCTGGTTCTCTAAAGGTCGTACCTTTGCATTTATCACATTCAGCTACTTTTTCATTGAATTCTTTACCACATTCAGGATTTAGACATTTTAACTTAAATTTTGGCTTCCAGTCATCAAAACCTTTCTTGAATACTTGGTTTCTTAAATGAAGTAATGGAGTTCGGATTTCTGTACTATCATATGCTAAAAGATAAAGATCTTGAATAAACATTCTTCGATAAGCATAAGCTTGTCTTAACCATTCCCAATAAAGTTGCTCAATACCATAAGGTGATGCGGACGATTCTACACCATTACCATATGATTTTGAAAACTGACCAAAACCTTGGTCATATATTTTATTCAAAAATGAATTAGCTTCTACTAATTTAGCATCTCTATTAACTATTTCAGGGATAAAATCACCAATTTTCATAATTGACCTCCGTCATGGGGTTTACTATGTCTATTATATATTATATGGATTCAATCCTTAAATCTTAGAAATTATATCCCTAATCGCACTGATTGCTTCTTTAGTAACACTCTCATCTTTATTAGATTGTACAATAGCAGTGATGTTTTCTATTGAAACTTCTTGTATTGTTTTTACTTTAAAGTTAGACTCATTTACTGTATTTTGAATGGGCCCGATAAATTTATCTAACCAACCCATATTTTTTAACTGCCCTATTAAAGCATTAACTTCTAATTCATTGATAACTTTCATTGCTGGTGAATCATCTGCTAATGTAGCATCTGGAGGAAGATTCTTAACTGAATCATGCCACATATCAAGAATAAAGAACGCTCCTTTTAATCTATCAAAAGTAATTCTGTACCGCTCAGGTACCTCATGTAAATAATCAGCCATTTGACACTCCTTTTATAAAATTATAAGTAGATATTTTTTCTATTGTATTGTTTTCCCTTTATGCTTCACTTATATCTATATAGTAATCTTTACCGGGGACAAATAAATCATTTCTTACAGTTTGCACATCAAAAATTCCTGAAGGTGTGCTAGCAAAAAATTTATTATTTTCTTCAGAGTTATTTGTTACGGCAATGAATTTATATGAATATGATATTCCTTGAGAACAATTTCCCCCATGCCATACACCAGTCTCTCTCGTTACCTTTTCTTGACAATGAAATTTGCATCGTACCATTTTAAATCTCCTCATCTTTATATTTATTTACTGTTTCTTTTTGAAATTCTTCTGTGTATATGTCAACCACTTTAATATTTTTCTTTTTATATTTTTTATAGAAAGAATTAATTCTTCTTTCTAGTAAAGTTTTGTGTTTCTTTGTAGGTCTCTGTAGTTTAATTACAGTAACTTCTTTTATCTCAAAATTATTCTCATCGAACTCACCACCGTCTATTCTATAAACAATCACAGTAACAAAATTACTATTAACCTCAAGAACATTCATTGAATATGCAGTAACATGCTGGAGAAAACATTCTTTTAACATTACAATAGAATGCCAAGAATGAGTTTTTAATAAATCTACCTCAAGACATGGTTTGATATATCTTCTCCATAGATATTGCTGTCTTAAATTTCTAAACAATCTTTTCATTTCTTTTCTCCGCTTTATTTAAAATCTAAAATTGACGCCATCACTAACTTCCCAAGTAAGATGAATCCACCCACTAGGAATATAATGAGATACACCTTTTGCATCTAGAATACGATGACCATTACTTGCAGATACATTTAACCATAATGGGTTATTAATTTTTACTTTTACACCATTATTAAATGTATATTCTCGATATACTTCATGGTCAATACTTTTGAATTCCAAATCTTTGTTATTTGTTATCATCTTTCTTCTCCTTTACTTAGGTATTATTAAACCTGATTTTGTAACATTATCTTCTTTCATTCTAATCTGTGTGGCTATCCATAAAAAGAACCCGGCCATATCACCATGTTTTCTGCAGAATGGTGAACCACTTACTGTTACTTTTGCCTCTGCAAAACACGTAGGATAAGCACATCGTAGTACTTTATATGCAGGTACTTTTGTTTTTTGTAGTTCTACTCCAATTACTCCAATTTTCTTTTCTATCCCCATAATTTTACTTTCTCCTTACTAAATTTACATTCATCACATTCATCTTCATGATATTCTTTATATATTTTATCATAATGTTCATCAACATACTGCTTTACAACATCTGCTTTTGTATTTACTTTACTAATCAGACCACCTGTAATATAATCATATACTTTAGCGGTTTCTTGCATATATTGATGATAATCATACAGTTCTTTCTTGACTTGCTCAATATCAAGAGAACCATCTTGTTTTGAAATAATATTTCTCCAGAATTCTTGATAATCTTTTTCTACAATTGGAGAAGTATCCGTTTCTTCTTCATCAAAAACTTGTGTATATGTCTTATCAAAAATATCTGGTTTACATGGATAAAACTCACCTTCAATTCCTTTAATTATCCAATCATTAAGAGAAACTCTCATCTCTCCTTCTAATGTATTAATTATCAAATGACCCTCTGTATCTAACCAACAATTACAAGATTTAAGAAAATCTCCAGTTAATTGTGTTGAACTAGGATTATATTGAATTGCTTCAATAACTACAGGTAATTTTCTAAACTTCATCTAAACTCTCCTTTACCAAATTGTGTAGCATTTCAAACATTTCTTACGGCCATTCGGTAACACTTCAAAAGTCTTATTCTTACAGATTTTACATATATCTTCAGGAAGATTTCTTGAGGTAAGGTCAACTTTTTCTTTTCCAAACATCTCTTGAATATCACCTAAATCTGAGAACCCTTTTCTTCGATCTCTTGCAAAATAATCATTAAATGCACCTACCGCAAGAATAATAGAAATAAAAGAATCACCATGTCCTGAAGCAGTATTGGCCGCTTGAAGATCGTTTGTGACGCACGTGACTTGTGAGATGAATCTATCATCATCTATTAATTCAATGCGTTTTTGCTCAACTAATTTGGCTAGATTAGTAGCTAAACCGAATTTTGATTTACTTTTTGCACCATCAACTGAACCTAATGTTACAGGGATGATCTGTCTCGGTATATTTCTTTCTTCAAGTTCAGCGCGTGTATTATCATAATAACCTCGTTGAACTCCAAAGAAAGCTACACATGCAGTTAAATATTCAATTTGTCGTGTGTATGCCCAACCATCTAAAAATTTTTGATGAATCATAACCAATTTTTGAACTGGTAGTGACTTTTCATCAAGAGTATAATTATCTTCCTTAACTGCAAAGATAGAACAATGACTCGGATTTCCTTTTTTACCGACATCGTATCCGAGCACTGAAGGAAAACTTCTCCACCAATATTGTTCAGACATTTTATATTAAACCAAGCCTATCTTTTGTAATCTTAACATATTCAATATTATTATCACAACCCATAAAGTTTCTATTTGAATTTTTACATGCTAATGCAGTTGTACCAGATCCTACAAAAGGATCAAGTACAATATCATTTTCATTTGATGATAATCTAATCAATCTTTCAATCAACATAGTTGGTTTCTGAGCAGGATGAACTTGTTTATCTAAAATAGAATTATACTGTGGTGCGGTATATACCCACACATTGCCTAAACCTGTCCAACGTACACGTCTTCCTTCTTCATTAATAAACCACCCTCTAGGTACACCATCTTTAACATAAGGAGCCACCACATCACGTAACATTTTTAAATTATGCCATGTAAAATTATTAGATTTAGTGATATGAAGAATATCTTCTCTTGAACTTTTCAAATGTTTTGAAGACATTCTTCCTTTTTGCCTTGCCCAAACTACCCAATTTTCAAGATGAACAATACCATATTTTTTCAATAAAGGTACGAATTCTAATATTTGTTGATAACTCATAAATGACCACATTGTTCCTTGAAGTTTTAATATTCTAAAACATTCAGAAACCCATTTATCAGTAAATTCAACAAAATCTTTTTTATCCCAATCTTTATAATTTATACAATAAGGAGGGTCAGTAACAACTAAATCAATAGAATTAGATTTAATATTCTTTAAATAATCAAAAACATCTGCACATTTTATATCAAACATATTAAAATCCTGGTACTCTATAATTTTGTAAATCTTTTTTAATCACTTTATCTAATTCCTCACGAGGTAGAAATGCTTCGGTAGCCATTAAAGGAGTTAATAGAAACTCTGTCGCAAAGGCCTTCCAGCCTGTAGTAATTTTCTTTCCTTCAAGAACTTCTCGATTAAATTTATCTTCCCATAAGACAGCATGATCTGGAGTAGGATCAATAGCAGGTAACCATATCGATAAGAAGTTAGGATTATCTTTTAGAGTAAATAAAATATCAGAATAATCCATTACTGTACCAAAAACAAATAGAGGACATTCTGCATTAGGGATGTTCATAATTTCAGCATTGAAGATACGCTTAACTTTATCCATTTCTGTTAAGATTAAAGGATTAGCAAGATCACCTAAAATATCATCCGCTATAACTATTGAATCTGTATGAATACCCCTCTTAACAGCCATTATACCAGATCCAATCATTCTTACTCGTTTCTGCCCAATTTTATAATTTACAATATTATCAGATTGGTTACTCATATCCACAAAATAATTACTTAATCTTTCACTCATTCTAATGACATCTTTAATATGTCCTAAATGATAACCCGCAAGTTCATCTTTAAATGAGATATACATGCCGTCACCATATGAGGTTAGCATTCTGTAAATAGATGATGCTTCACCAAGAACAGTTGATTTTAAATGGTATCGAGGTAGAGCTGCAATTAAATATCTATTAGAGGGTTTTAAAAATAATTTATCCACTTGGGAACATATAAAATGAATATGCCATGTATTAAAGTTATACATTGGATAAGATTTTGCAAAAATATCTTGAACAAAATCTTCAAAACTCATTCCTGAAATAGGTGTTTCTTCATCTGAAAGAGTTAAACCATCTTGAAGATATTTACCTACATCCATTATAGGTGTCATTTCTTCAAAAAACTGCCCTTTTACTTTCTTTTGAGGCATTATTCTTTCCTAGGCTCTGGTAATTTTCTATTTTGATATTTTTCTAAAACATCTCTTAATCTTGTACCAATTTCTGATAAAAGATTACGGTCTTGAATTTTCTCTCTAAGAACTTGAATTACATCATTTAAGAAATTAGTTTGTAATGCATCAATCTTTAATTTGTATTCTATTTCAAGAGCAGATAAGTATGCATTTACTGCTTCAGGATATTTTTGTGGTGAAATCGGCGCTCTAACAGAACCATCTGGATTTTTACCGCCCATTAATGATTCAATTGATCTATCCTTAATTAATTTTAAACCCGCAAAATTTTCTTTTTGAGATTGTAGAGCACCTGTAAGCATCTCGCTTGTAGTAGTTGCTAATAATTTATCTCTTTCTTCATCCCAATTTTCTTCTCTGGCCCATTTCTGAATAAGTAATTTATTACCTACTTTCAATGCAACCATAATATCATCAGCAGTATGACCTGCTAAATACAAAGCTTTAATTTGAGCCTTTGCATAAGGTGAAATTCTTTTATCTTTATCTTTAGCACCTGTTGGTCGACCACCTACATTTTTCTTTACAACTACTAAATCTGTAGTGGTATTATCCTCATCACTCATAGACACTCCTTGGACTTACTTTTGATTTACTCGAAATAAGTTTTTTCACCCTTTTATAATCTAAACCCATATTACAACACATTTCTTCAAACCATTCAGATTCTAAAAAAATAAGGGCTTCTCGTTTAGTTTCTTCATCACCATATTTTATATCTTGAGCAGTAACTCTGAAAATTGTCATTACTAAATTTAATACGCATAGATATTTAATTGTTATAAGTACTTCTTCAGAAGAATCAAATAAGCTACTCACCATAATATAATAATCTCTACAAGCCAAATATTAAACTAATCCTTACGTAAAGGCTTAATCTTTCTTGCTTCTTGGTCCGAGAGATGCCCTCCTTTTGAGGTACCATCAGATTTTAAATTCTGAAACCAATCTCTATGTCCTTTGATCTTCCTATTAGAAATACATTTACAAATTAACTTATGACTAATCAATGACTCATCAACAAGTATCTCTTTTCGGGCACAATCTCCAGTATCATTGTGTAAACACCACAGAGCACCACAATTTCCTTTTATTTGATTACATACTGGTTGCTCACATTTTGTAGTTGAATCAATAAAATATTCAAAAGAAAATTTTGGTGTTATTGTACATTTACCTTTGACCACATCGTCTGGGAACGGCTCTGAATATTTACTAAATATGAAATGAATCGGTTTTTCTAAAGCTCTATAATAAACACATTCTTTATTAGAACAATAAATCATTTTTTAATAACTCTCCTTAAATTTACTAAATCATCTAATATCTTATAATTTTCTTGTTTATAATCATCTTTACCTGATAAACCACAATCAAGACAAGAAAGAACAAATGGATAATAACCATGGTCTTTAGGAGGAGTAGCATAATCCCACCACTCACCACCACCAGATTGTTCTATATGTACATGTTTACATACTTTTTGTCTTAATTCTATCAAATTATTTTTATCTAAATTAAGTTTACGTATTTTTGCATCTATGGAACTTATTTTATTATTTAAAATTTCAAAAGTAACCATTATAAATTCCTTTTACTGTATAATAACTATTTTTGAATCTATTTCAAACTTACCTGTTGAGGATTCTTTAGCTAGTTGAAATAATCTCTTTAGTAATTCTTCTGCCCCTGCTTCATAACTTAAAAAGACAGTTCTTTTACCACATGATAAATTACATAAATAACCATATGAATCTACTTCCTTGTCTTTACAATCTATACAAGGTTCTTTAGGCCAATCTGGCGGACGCCATTTATACTCCATTTGAGTACTCCTTAAATCTTTTTAAAAATTGTCTTTCTGCATTTCTCCATGACATAGGTTTTATGATTTCATCTAATGGAGTGGGTAAATCAGCCCAATCAGTAGTAGAAGGCATTAAATCTCTTGCTTCAGTAGCAAGTAATTTATCATCAGCTTTCTTAACTAAATAATTTCCCATATAACAATTGAATTTATTATTTATTCTTGATTGTAACTTATCCGCAATAATTTTATATTGTGGAATATCTTCTTTTATCGGTCTTGGTACGTCATGTAAGTATGCTTCATGTGCATCATGTAATAATGCTTGAAGTCTGAGTGTTTCGGGCACAATATTTGAAACTCTAATTGAATGCTCTGCTACTGAATAAAATTTACTGCAATGACCTCCAAATCGACAAGTTAAAGCCAAAGCGTGGGCAATATCTTCAATGCAGATTTCTTCTTCAGTAGGATTTAAATAATGAAATTTTTTATCAGTATAAGTTGAAATCCAATGGTCTGTGTATTCATTTAACATCTTTTCTTTTCTCCTCTTTTATATGCTACACTTATTCCCATCACATTCTGATAACTCACCCGTAACATTCTCAAGCATTTGTTCTGGTCTACAGCCATCTCTAAAGATTGTGATACCTTTACAACCTGAAGCAAAGGCTAGTTTAAAAGCTTTTGTAACATCCACTACTGTAGATTTATTATCTAAATTAATAGTCTTGCTTACTGCATTATCTGTGTATTGTTGAAAAGCTGATTGCATTTCAACATGTTTCTCAATTGATATTTCTCCTGCAGTGATTAATAAGTTATCATCAATTTTTTGGTATTTTTTCCCTAGATTTATCTTTACATTACCTAAAACTGTCTTTGTAAAATTCTTCTTAAATATTGGTTCTATTCCTGATGAACAATCAGCAAGAATACTTAAAGTACCTGTAGGAGCAATTGTGGTTAATGTTGCATTTCTTCTTTTTAATCTTTCTAATTCTCCGAAACCTTTCTCTTTACCTAAGTCTCTTGATACCATATGGGCCGTTTCTCTAATGTTCATCATTAGACGTTTTGCAAATTTAACCGCTTGCTCACTATCATATCTCATTCCCATTAAGATTAATGTATCAGCAAAACCCATTAAACCTAATCCTACTTTTCTTGTCCTTAATGAAGCTCTTTGAATTTTTATTGTTGGAAAGTTATTTGCAGTAATAACGTTATCTAAGAATCTAACTGATATTGCAACAACTTCTGCTAATCTATCCCAATCAAATTTTTTATTTTCTAATACCATTTTTGAAACATCAATTGAACCTAAATTACAAGACTCGTTTGCAAGTAAAGGATTCTCACCACAGGGGTTTACACATTCAAATTGTCCAAACCAAGGTGTAGGATTCTTATTATTCGCAGCATCTATAAAAAATAAACCTGGATCACCTGTAGTCCAAGCTTGTTTACATATTTCATTAAATAAATCATTTGCTTTTATATAAGTTTTTTCATGTGTTCTGGGGTTTATTAAAGGATAACCATTTCCCTGCTCAACAGCTTTCATAAAATTGTTTGTCATTGCTACTGAAATATTAAAATTTTGAAATGACTTTAAATCTTCTTTACATTTTACAAAGTCAAATATGTTAGGATGTGAGACATGAAGAATACCAATATTTGCCCCTCTACGAACTCCACCTTGTTTTACTACATCAGTAGCGGTGTCAAATACTCTCATAAAAGAAACTGGACCACTTGCAACACCTGAAGTTGAATTTACCATACTGTTAGAGGGTCTAAGATGGCTAAAGATAAGTCCGGTACCACCACCTGATTTATGTATCAAAGCTGTTTGTTTCACTTGCTCAAATATGTTCGATAAATCATCCTCAATATTCAGAACGAAACAAGCTGATAATTGCCCTAACTCTCTACCTGCATTCATTAATGTCGGTGAATTTGGTAGAAATTCAAGAGTATCTAGAATACTCATAAATTTATCATCCCATTGCTTTTTTAATTCTTCTGTTTTCTCTGCATTTGATATATGTTTTGAAACTCTAACAAGCATATTATCTGGAGTTTCAAGAACTACACCTTTTTTATCCTTTATAAGATAACGTGCTTCTAATATTTCTTTTGTATTATCTGCCCATTTGGCCATTTTATCTCCTTACTTCATTCTTAATTTTTGGATTGCTAACACATACCACATAATAACAGTAAGGAAGGTTGATCCAAATGACAACCATAATCCTAATGTTGCATAACATAATGTAAATACTAATAAAACTGTACCTGTGATTATACTTGAACTTACTGCTGGTTTATCTTTACCTCTTACTGAAGGTATTAAAGCAAGTGCAAATATAAAACTTCCGACCATCATTACCCAATCTTGCCAAATCATTAGTTAGTCTCCTTAATCCAATTTTCTCCATTCCATTTCTTTTTATACATTTCTCTCATCATAAAAGCAAGCCATAATTGCTCCATAGAAAGATAAATATCTTTCTCCATTCGTGCCCAATAGTCAATTCCTATTACCATATTAATTAATCCAGTATTATTTTTTGTGGTATAAAATAAATTATCAATCATATTTTGTAATTGATCTTGCTTAGGTAACCAAATATAATAAATTTGCTGTTCAACCCAATCCATTGCACCAATCCAATAGTTACCATTTAACCCAAGGAAAACCTTCTCATTATTTAAAGGTGCTAAACCCATCTCAGGCTGTTGATCTTGTATTTCCACAGCTTTATCACACATTTTGATATATAATTCTGTATTATCCATTTTTAATCATACTCATTGGGGATCCCTAAACCCCTTTAGCTAATCATCCGACTAGCCCAAGATTTTGATGAAGTATAATTTACATTTGAAGAAGTTACATCATTAGTTACAGAAGAGACTGTACCTGATGCACCACTATATATTGTACTAGGTCGTACAAGCCACTCAGGTTTATTGATGTACGTATTATCTACCCAAGTTGTTTGAGGTAGTACATAAGGTTGAACCCATTGTTTCTGCTGTTCTTGTAACTCCATCATATGTTTGTTGAAGTCAGTAATGGCCACTATACTTCTATCGACCGGATTTGATTTTCTCTCTTTAGGAAGTTCTATAAATTTCAAGTCTTCCGCCAAATCCCACGCACCAACTAAGAAATGTAACCTTTGGTCTGTTAAATCCACAAAACCAATAGCCATAGGATCTCGGACCTTAGGTCTTCTGAAATGCTCAGGGTTTGGATCATAGATTAAAATCTGCTGTTTCCCAAAGATAGGCTCAGCCAAATCAATCTGCTTTCTGACAATCTCAGGGATAGGTGCTAGATATTGCACTAGTTGCCCAGACGACCAATTTCTTGGTGGTCTAATAGGATCAAATCCCAGATCAAGTGCTCTGCAGATTGTACCTAATGACCTGATTGTTCTTCGCCACTCTTCTTTCTGAGATGAATTAAGTTTATCCTGCATCCAGATAAAGGTAGCAATCATGTCATTATATTGTGTTGCATACGTATTCAGATAGTCCACAAGAGCAGGTTTTATTTTTTCCTTCTCTTTGACTTCTATTTGTTGGAAATCTCCAACTTTTGGTTCCAATAGTTCGATCAATTTGATACCTCCATTTAATTAAATATACATTAGGATCTAGGGATCCGCCAATGACTAAATATTAATATCACCAAATAAAGCAGGTAACTCATCTTGTAATTCATGAAGTAATGGTAACATTAATGCTCTCATTTGAGGATGAGCTGCTTTTGAAGTTCTAAGTTTAAGAATATGTCTCCATTCTCTGATATTTGCAGTACATATAATCTCTGTTTTTAATGAATTTGGTAACACAGAACGTGCTTCTTGAGGAGTAGCTCCAAGACGGATTAAATTTTTGTAGGCCAACTCACTACATTCCATTGAACACTGCCAATTAAGAAGCATATCCTGATTGTTAAATGTCTTACTTGAAACTCCATCAACTTCATTCCAAAAAGTAGGTTGAATAAAAGTCATACCTTTCTTTGAATAATTACAATATCTTGTACTTTCTTGAGTATACGCACAAAGTCTATGCCTAACTAATTCATGTGTAACACCTCTATCAGTAATAAATTTTACTGAAATATTGCCATGCTCAAGTACTGACTCATGCCCAAGTACTATAATATTCTTGATAAATTTTTCAGCTGAATTTTCTGTAATCTTATCTTCAGACTTATAAGCAGTTCTTCCTGAAAGTTCAATTAATTTATACAATTGGACTCTATCAATACTTGTTAAAATTTCATGACTTTGATTAATTACCTGCATTACCTATTCTCCTCAAACCATATGCGGCTATGCAAGAAGCGTCAGCCAAATCTTGATTAGTAATTAATTTTTTACCATACTTTGCAATTGCAAAATCCATTATTGTATTCTTCTCCGCTTTACCATTCCCAAGCACATCTTTTTTCCATGATGTAATCTCTACTGTTTGACAAGGCACTTGGTTTAAGACACAAGCAAATCTTACTGCATCAACTACTGATCTGATTAAGAAACTTGTTTTTACATTTTGTAAGTAAGCTGCATTTTCTATATAGACGTAATCTGGTTTTTTACGTTTTAGATAATTAACAGCTAATAGGAACATCGTATCTATTCTAACAGTTGTGTCATCAGATTCTTTACCAGCTAATTCAATAGTACTATATTCTTTGTCATTAATAACAAATCCCGCAATTAATCTTGTACTGCAATCAAACCCTATTATTTTCATTTCTTTATAGTCTTATTATAATGATCAATACTTTCTACTAATGTTTTTAATGCATGATCCCAAGGACCGTATTTATCAGCTACCTCAAGAAATTCCTCTACATCATGATCTCTAATTCCCCATAAAATTGAACCATCTTTCTTCCGCATAGGATCAATATGAAGAAGTTCATGGTATAATAGGGCCTTCTTTGTGGCATGATCTGCTGAATCCCAGGCCACCTTCCAGACTTCTACAATATAATCTAAATCTGTAAGAAACTTTAGTTTCTGCGAAGCCTTTGAACATTTACCCATAAATTTACAAGAATCTGCATCTAACTCAAGATACTTGATGTTTGGGTATTCTGTTAACTTCAAATCCGGTAACACCTCATTTGCGACCTTTTCGATTTCTTCGACGTATAGATACTGTCCTGCCATTTTTCTATTTCTCCTTTTATTTATTTGCTAACTCTATTAATATTTCTGCATGACAAGGTTTTGGTGCACACCAACATACTAAATCTTTTCCACGTAATTCATCCAAAAAATGCGGTATCTCTTTTAATTGATCTTCAATAAAAACTCTATATAACATTAAAACATCTTCACGGGTCATCTTTTCAATAAGTACTACTACATTTTCATAAGATATTGTACCATTATCAAATTTCATATCACCTTTAGTATAAGGTTTACCTATTTCATAAGGATTACCCCATTTTGTTGGTCTCCCTACATATACTGCATCTTTAGGAATAATCTTATCTCTATGATAGTTATATACTTTCATCTTTATTCTTCTGCATTTTTATTCTATAATTAACTTCTGATTGTACCAATTGATTATGTAATGATCTATACCAATATGTTATATAATCTCCGGTAAAAATCGTTTCCTTTAACTCTCGCACAATTTCTTCACCAAGTGTTTGACCTATTGTTAATGAGAATCTAAAATTATAATTTCCCCATTCGTCTTTCGTTAT
>Ga0172381_10000870_pt1 | contig 37672 bp, 43 predicted proteins | sample Leawel6488metaG_FD_119754 | JGI IMG/M metagenome (GOLD analysis project Ga0172381, IMG submission 119754) | Leachate microbial communities from a municipal landfill in Southern Ontario, Canada - Leachate well 64-88 metaG | ecosystem: Engineered > Solid waste > Landfill > Unclassified | place... | reverse complement strand
TGCCAAGCTCACCGGCAAGGCATTCGATGTCGTCAACCTTGCAAGCGTCCCGGTCTTTGTCGGGGCACTTCTCGGCGCAATGCTCGTCTTCCTCTTTGCGAGCCTCGCTATCCGTGCAGTTTCCAAGACCGCACAGTCGGTCATCGAAGCAGTCCGCATCCAGTTCAAGAACCCGGCCATCATGGCAGGCACCCAGAAGCCCGATTATGCAGCCGTCATCGATATCACGACCCAGGGTGCCCTCAGAAACATGGTCCTCCCCGGCATTCTGGTGATCGGGTTCCCGATCCTCATCGGTGTCACCATGAGGCACGAGGCCCTCGCCGGCTTCCTCATGGTCGCAACCATTACCGGCATTCTCCTTGCCCTGATCCTCAATAACAGCGGCGGTGCATGGGACAATGCCAAGAAATTCATTGAAAGCGGTGCCCACGGCGGCAAGGGCAGCGAGGCCCACAAGGCAGCCGTCATCGGCGACACGCTCGGCGACCCGTTCAAGGACACCGCCGGCCCGTCACTCCACGTGCTCATCAAGCTCCTTGCGACCTTAACGCTCGTGCTCGCGCCGCTCTTCATCTAAAAAAATATTTTTTTCACAGTCCGGAATCCGGATTTTCTTAAAAGAAACTGGTACCGATACGGCACCGGCGTTTATTGTTCAACACCGGATACGACGCACGGATCCGCACGGGGATCCCGTGGTCGGCACTCGTTTCACTATCTCCGCCGGACCAGAACGCTTCCCGCCGGGACGGTTCCCGGTGCCGCTCTGGCTTAAAGGAGACTCCCGGTACTCAATGCGAATGAAGGATCAGACCCAACCCTCCCCCACGGAAGACTCCAACACCCTATTTTGTCCCGGACAGCACATAGTACCGTAACAATGGCATACGACCAGATCCCCATCGGCAGGTTCTCGCTCATCACCCGGCTCAGCCAGAAGGCGCTTCGCCTCTACGACTAACGCAGGCTGCTGGTGCCGGAAGGCAGGGATCTCTGCACCGGCTACCGCTATTATACGGGAGCCCAGATCGCACGGGGCGTCTCCATCAAGACCCTCTGCGACCTGGGGTTCTCCTTAAGCGAGATCGACATGCTCCTTGTGGCAAAAACAAACCATGACGCCAATACCATCCGGGAACTATTCGGGAGACGCCGGCAGGAGATCAGGTCCGAAGTCCAGAGGTTACAACAGATCGAGGCGATCCTCGAAAACGAGGATGCCTCCCTGGAGCTAATCTACATGTCACTCAATGAACCTCTCATCAAGGATGTCCCGCCCCAGCGGATTGTGGGAAAGAAAGGGACCGGCGCGTACAGCGAGACGATCTGCCGGCTCATGCCGGCGCTCTGCAGCCAGATCTTCTCGGAGGAGAACCAGAGGAACGGGCTGAAAGTAACCGGGCCGTTCATGACGCTGTACTATGACTGCGAGTACCGCGAGAAGGATGCAAACATAGAATGTGCTGCCCCCATCACCGGCAGGATCGTCCTCTCTCTCCCGGAGATGGAAGTCCGGACCCTGCCGGGCGGGAAGTGCCTCTCGCTCATCCACAAGGGATCGTACTCCAAGCTCCACGAGGCATGGAGCCGGATCGGGGCTTATGCTGAGGAACAAAATTGCATCCCCTGCGGCCTCCAGCGCGAGGTGTACCTGACGGACCCGGATGTTGTTAGGGAAGACGAACTTCTGACCGAACTGCAGATCCCCATCGAGACCGATGCCGGCAGGCCCGGGAACTAAACGGGATCACCCCCTGCTTCTTTTTTCCCGGATAAACGGGATTTCCACCGGGCGCAAGGGATCGGCCGGCACTATCTTTTAGACGGTGGCGGGCAGGAAGGACCCCGTGTCAGGAGGGCTGGGCGGCGGGGGTTGCCCGGTACGCCCCTTTCGGAATATGGATCACGAACCGTGCCCCTCTGCCAGGTTCGCCGGTCTCCCGGATGGTGAGATCGGTGATGGAGAGAATTTCCTGAGCAAGATAAAGCCCCAGCCCCGTATGCGAGCCAAAACCTTTTTCGAAGATTTTCTGTTTTTCAGAGAGGGGTATCCCTTTTCCGTCATCGGCAACGGTGACCTCGGCCCCATCCGGGGATACGGTCCCGCTTACCACGATCTTCGTCACGGTCTTGCCGTGCATCCGGGCATTTTCAAAAAGGTTGAAAAATACCAGTTTCAGGAGGGGGTCGGCAAAAACCTCCAGGTCAGTGAGGAACGGATCGACAGAGACTGTCGGGAACCGGTTATCCCGGCACACCTCTGTGACGAGTGAAGAGACATTCTGCCAGTTGGGACTCTGCACGCCAATGTCCTCGTACTGCTTGGTAAACGAGATCTGGTCGCGGATCACCTCGCTTGACTGGAACGCACGGTGTACCAGCGTCCTGATTGCCGGGTCCGTGATCTTTGCCTCGATCAACCCGATATATCCCTGAAGCCCGGTCAGCTGGTTGAGGATGTCATGCCGGGTTATGGATGACAACAGGGTGAGTTTCTTGTTCGCTTCGTGCAGGGCCTGCTCCGTGCGCTTGCGGTCGGTAACATCCCTGCCAACCGACTGGTACTCCGTCACCTTTCCGTTCCGGTCAAAAACAGCCCGGTCAGACCACTGCTGCCACCGGATCTCACCGTTGGGCATGCGGATGCGGTGTTCTACGGTCTGCACCGGGTGGTCGGGTGTGATCGAGGCCAGATTCATCTTGAGAATCGGAAGGTCTTCTTTGGGGATATCCGGGGCAAACCGGTGCCCGACGATCTCCTCGCGGGTCTTCCCGAAATAACGGCAGTACGCGTCATTCACGAAAATATGCGACCCATCCGGTAAAAACCGGCAGATGAACTCCGTCTGGTCCTCCACCACGTTTCGGTACCGTTCCTCGCTCTTCTGAAGCTCGTGCTGGCTTTTTGTGAGCTCTTCGTAATTCTGGCGCAGTTCCTCCTCGGTCGCGGTCAGCTGCTCGTAGGAGGCGTTCAGTTCTTCGTGGGTTCTTTTCAGCCGTTTCACGGCTTCTTTTTGTTCGGTAATATCCCTGCCAACCGACTGATACTCCGTCACCTTCCCGTTCCGGTCAAAAACAGCCCGGTCAGACCACTGCTGCCACCGGATCTCACCGTTGGGCATGCGGATGCGGTGTTCTACGGTCTGCACCGGGTCGTCGGGCGTAATCAATGCAAAATGCGCTTTGAGAATCGGAAGATCTTCTTTGGGAATCTCCGGTGTAAACCGGTGCCCGATGATCTCCTCGCGGGTCTTCCCGAAATAACGGCAGTACGCGTCGTTCACGAAAATATGCGACTCATCCGGTAAAAACCGGCAGATGAACTCCGTCTGGTCCTCCACCACGTTCCGGTACCGCTCCTCGCTTTTATAAAGTTCCTGCTGGCCTCGTGTCAGCTCGTTATAGTTCGCACGCAGTTCCTCTTCGGTCGCGGTCAGCTGCTCGTAGGAAGCGTTCAGCTCCTCGTAGGTGCTTTTCAGTTTCTCTTCGGCCACTTTCCTCGCGGTAATATCGCGGATCGATTCGATTGCGCCGATCGCGTTGCCATTGGTATCGCAGAGCGGGGATGCAATCAGCCAGAGATGAGCGCCCTTGCCATCATGCAATGCCGGACTGTAGAATTCAGAGATGAGAGAACTCCCCTCCCGGGTCAGGGACGGATCCGCCACTGCCTGTCCGGTATCAGGATTGAGAACACGATCCACCAGCGGAACCCTTGCTTCATTAAACCGTGCGAGAGCCTGCGCATATTTTTCAGTTCCGAGGATCGCACTGGCAGGTATCCCGGTCATCGTCTCCATCATCCGGTTCCAGGAGATCACCATATTCTCCCGGTTGATGGCAAACGTTGCATCCGGGAGAAAATCGATGAGATTTGCCATCAGCAGCCGGGACTCCGTTAAGTCATCGCGCGCCTGTTTGCGGTCGATAGCATGCAGGAGATTGGATTCAAGTTCGGCAAACTGGGACTTCGGGTTCCCGCCTTTCTGGAGATAGAAGTCGGCGCCGTTGTTAAGCGCCTCAATGGCGATCTCTTCCCTGCCCCTCCCGGTGAAGAGGACAAACGGGAGACTGGGGTGGTGGAGACGGATATGCCGGAGGAATTCAACGCCGTTTATCGCGGGCATCTCGTAGTCTGATATGATACCGTCGAACTTCCTGTGCTTTATCTTATCGAGTGCTTCCCCGACAGACTGGGCAGTATCGACCCGCAGTTTTCCTGACATTTCAAGAAAGATCCTGGCGAGATCAAGCAGCGCGGAATCATCGTCGAGATATAACACCGAGAACATCGCTTCACCACATCGCGATTATCTGATTTTGGTTGATACAGGATAAATGCCAACCGATTTGATCCTGAAAATGAATTATTTTACGACGGGTATGCAAGTGAGTACAATAAAACTCAGCTGCACCCGGTCCAGCCGCAGTGCTTGCAGATCCCCTGGTTGCAGCCCTCGCCAAAGTCAAGGGGTTCCCTGCACTCAGGACAAAGCCGCTGCTCGCCGGTCTTTTTGATATTCCAGTCGTTTAAGGTTGCGATGCTCTGGTTTTTGGCCGAGAGTTCGATACACCGCCCCACAACATCCGCACAGGAATGGCCTTCCGACGAGGGGTTCTTGATGGCGGAGATACAGTTCACTTTTGCGAACTGCTTGACAAACTTCCCGTAGGGCACGCCACTCTGGAGGCCGGTGCTGATCGCCCGGCCAAGGGCGCTGCTGTTCGCGTCGCACCCCCCGTTTCCGACCGTCCGGATAAAGACCTCCATGGGTTTTCCCTCCATCAGGTTTACCGTCACGTAGAGACGGCAGCACCCCGACTGGCAGAGATAGGTCCGGCCGGCAAGCTCCTTGGGCCTGTTGATAGACAGCGACGGGATCTTCTCCGGCATCGCCCTCAGGGTCGCTGCGGTCGTGGCATGGGCTGGTACTTCGGGGGAGGGGATCTTTTCTTTTAACGCGAGCACGACATCATCCCTGCTCCCGGTCCGGTAGATGGTGATCCCCTTGAGGCCGAGTTTCCACGCCATCATGAGCGCCTCCTCGCAGTCCTCTCGCAAAGCCGACCCGGGCATGTTGATGGTCTTACTTATCGAGGCGTGGACATGCTTCTGGAAACTGGCCTGCATCCGGATGTGATCCCGCCACGGGATATCGAGCGCCGTCTTAAAGAGTGCAAGGAACTCTTTTGGCAGCCAGTGAAGGTCCTGGATCGTCCCTTTCTCGTGAACGTGAGAGATGACCTCTTCAACCTTCTTTGCCCGCTCGTCGCCGGCAAAACCCATTACGGACAGGGAATGCACGAGCGCTTCCTTAAACACCGGGTTCACGATGACAAAGGTCTTGCCGACCGTATTCTTCCTCGTGTAGGCAAACGAGAAGACCGGCTCGATACCGCTTGAACACCCGGCAAGGAGCGAGATCGTTCCCGTGGGGGCGACCGTCGTCATCGCCGCATTCCGGACTTTAAAGTCCTTCCAGATGCTTCCCTGCCATGCCGGGAAGGTTCCCAGTTTTTCGGCACGTTTGTGGGACTCGTCGACTGCCGTGTCGGTCACGAGTTTCATGACCTGTTCGGACCATGCCCGGCCCTCATGAGTGTCGTAGGCAAGGCCAAGCATGAGCATCGCGTCGTGGACGCCCATGACACCGAGGCCGATCTTCCGTGTCCGCCGGGTTGCCTCCGCGATCTGCGGGATCGGGAACACGTTCTTCTCAATCACAAGATCGAGGAACCGGGTCGCCATCCGGGCGGTCTCGCGGAGCTGATCCTCGTCAAGAACGCCATCATGAACGCAGGCAGCAAGGTTGATGCTCCCAAGGACGCAGCTCTCGTAGGGCAGGAGCGGCTGCTCGCCGCAGGGGTTCGTGGTATCGATCTCCCCGAGCTGGGGGGTCGGGTTGTGCCGGTTGATCTCATCGTAGAACAGGATGCCCGGCTCGCCGTTCTTCCAGATCCCCTCGACAATGCCCGTCCAGATCGCGCCGACCGTGACTTTTGCTCCCGTGTGGGGGTTCGTGAGCCAGACGTCGTCGAACTTACGCTTCTCCACGAGGTCCATGAACTTGTCGTTTACCATCACCGAGATGTTGAAGTTGGAGAAATCCCCCTCCTTCTTCTTCGCGGCAATAAACGAGAGGATGTCGGGGTGCCAGACATTGAGGATCCCCATGTTCGCCCCGCGCCGGCGGCCGCCCTGCTTGATCACATCGGTCGCCGCGTTAAAGACCCGCATAAAGGAGATCGGGCCCGACGCGACGCCATCGGTGGACTGCACGGGAGAACCTTCCGGCCGGATATGGGAAAAATTGTACCCGGTGCCCCCGCCGGTCTTGTGGATGATCGCGCCTTCCTTCATCGCATCGAAGATCCCATCGATGGAATCCGGGACCGGGAGGGTGAAGCAGGCGGAGAGCTGCCCGATATCGGTGCCCGCATTCATGAGCGTGGGCGAGTTTGGCAGGAAACGCAACGAGATCATTGCCTCATAAAACCGGGCTTTCTCGGTCTCATCATCTGCGAGTGCCGAGGCTACACGGCGGCAGATATCTTCATAGGTCTTCTCCCCTTTCCGAAGGTAGCGTGCGGAGAGAATGCTGTCGACGACGGATGATTGATTCATGGCTGGACCTCTGCTGTTTTATTGAAGTGTTAAAAAGGACTATTCAACGGAGGAAATATTCATCACGGAATCTTATAAGATGTTTGTATGGTGACGCGGGGCGGCAGGAGTCTGCCCCCCCAGGGGAATATATAATGGGGGAAACCTCTAAACTACCCACCATGACCCGGTTTTGCAGTTCCTGTGGTGCGAACGTCCCGGATACGGCAAAATTCTGCAATGAGTGCGGTGCGAGAATTCCCGACGCTGTGACGCCGCAAAATCCGCCGCCCGCGCAGGACACCGGGAGCAAGAGCACGTTCCTTGCCCTCGCAGGCTCGACGTTTGTCCCCGGCCTCGGGCAGGTCTACGAGGGAAATATCCTGCGGGGATACCTCGTGTTCCTCGGGACGTTCTTCGGGTTCTTCCTCTTTCTCATCCCCGGGATTATCATCTGGCTGTACGGGATCTATGACGCGTACTCGACTGCCGAGAAGATGAATGCCGGGACCGTTCCGTTCCAGCCGGCGCCCGTGCTCCACATGGTGATCTTTGTTGTCGTGGCGATCATCGTCGCCATTGCCGCCTTCATTGCGATCATGTACCTTTTCCTCTCGCTCGCCGGCCAACCCGAAATCGCCTACTCGCTCAGTGACGCGGATGTCACGAACATGATCCGGCACGTGTACGGCGTTTCTTAATGCCGCAGTAACCGGTTACCGGGGGATGATACCCCGGCCGATCCCGTGGATCACGCCGTTTGTGCAGGCAATATCGGGGATTATTACGGGGGCACCGCCAAAGAGAACCCGGCCGTTGGCGGCCAGTGTCCCGGCGATTGTATCCGGGGGTGTCATATCGGTCTTCCCGTAAAATGTTTCAGTTCTTCCTTTGTCGCGCCCGGGTAAAAACGTGTTTTTGGTGACCGTCGCAGACGGACAGGAGTACGCCGGTATCCTTCAGATACCCGCTCCCAGGTCAACCGTCATATCGTTTGCGAGCCGGCTGTACCTCTTCGGGTTCTCATCGAACTGCTTCTTGCAGTAGTTGCAGCAGAAATAGTATTCAGTATCCCTGTACGTGCTCTTGAACTGGGCGGTATCTTCATCGATTATCATAAAACAGACCGGATCGGTGGCCATAGTATCTTCTCCCTTTGGTATCTCACCATCTGGCGCACCTCCCAGATAAAGGTGTGGAAATGGTGTGGGGGAACAGGATTTTCTCATCCGGTGCCCTTATGCTTTTCATGGAGCGGCAGGAACACATCCATATCGTTGCGGCGGGAGAGAAGATGGAAGCGGCCTGTGCGGCAGCGGTCCGGGACCTGCAGGACATTACCCGGATCGTCATCTTTGCCGACACGGAGATCTTTACCAACACGTCCCGGGACAGCGAAGAAGTAAAGACACACAAGGACGCAGTCAGGGAAGCGGTCACGGAGGCGAAGGCCCACGCCGCCACCCTGAATATTCCTGCCATACTCGTGTACATCGCCCCTCCGGCAGGAGCCTCGGTTGCCGCAGCCGTGCAGAAGATCAAAAGGGAGTCGCCCGGTGCCCGGTTCACGTTCGATCTATCAGGGGGCTCAAAAGACCTTGCCGTTGCCCTTTTCCAAATCTCGCTCTGGCTCGGCGGCGGGGCGTACTATGCATTCGAGGGGCGGAAAGGTACCGTCGGGCCGGCGGAGAAACTGGCCGTCCCCGCCATCCCGCTTAAAGAGATCGCGGCAAACCCAAACTATATGCGGATACTCGCGGTGCTCGCCGGGACGCCGGGAAAGAACGATACCGCCCCCCGGGTCCTGCCCCGCTCCTACCTCTTCACCCAGCTGGAGGCGTTCTATGTGCCGGTGAAGAAATCGGGGGTCAAAATGAATGTGTCGAAGACAAAGACCGATGCCGTCACCGGGAAGCGGGCGGCAATCCCGGTCCTCTCCCAGGGAACGTTTTCGAGCCTGTTAACTACGCTTGCCAGCGCAGATCTAGTGCAGGAAGTGCCGGGCCCGGCCGGAAACCGGAAGGAAAAATATTACCGGATCACTGCATCGGGCACCCTGGCATTGCAGCTCGTGTGAAAAAATCCCGGAAACCGGTTGTCAGTTGATCATTTGATTATCAGATGCACACTTGATTATCAAATGTACATCTGACAAAAAAATTTCTTTGCACGCCGGACGACCGGGCCGGAGGGGGTGGGGGGTCCCCTCTTACAAAAAAAGTCCGGGCCGGCCATTTTTTTTATTGCTCATCAGGCCGGCCCCCTACCCACCCGTCCCTTTGCATCTTCCGGAACGTGCCGGGCAAGGGCCAACACAAAATTTTATCATGTGTAAAAATAATTAAACACATAAGCATGCTGAGCCCAACATCCATTCCGGAACTCGCCAAGCTCCTGAGTTTTCTCGGGAACGAGCAGAGGCTCAACATACTCATGGCGATCTCCCGGGAAGAAAAATTTGCGCGAGAGATTTCCGAAGAGGTCGGGATCTCCCGGCCTCTCGTGAACATTTACTTAAAGCAGTTCGAGAAGGCCGGCCTTGTAGTGGGTACCAACCGCGTTTCCGATGACCCGCCGTACCTCAAAAGGTACTACAAGGCAGTGCCCTTTGAATTGATGGTGAACCTGGATTTAATCGAGAAAATGGGAGAGGTCTGATTATGGAATGTATGAAAACGATAAGAGGATTTCACTGGATAACAAAGATCGTGATCGTATTAATGATTATACTGCTCGGGCTGCTTGTTGCAGCAGCGGTTGCAGGATCCTACTGGATGTCAAACCAAGCGGATACAAAAGCCCTTCAGACGTATAATGGGCTCGGAGTTTTAGTCCTTTCACTGGCGTGGATCCTCACGCAGGCGTTTCTCGTTCTCCTTGTCGTTCTCGCAATCTACCTGGCAGTAACACGGGTAAAGGGCTGGATCGAAAAATACCTCGACGCGATGCTAGCCGAACGGGAAGCTACTGCTGCAACGATGGCCGCCATGAATGAAAAATTCACGCGGATGGAGCAGAAACTGGACAATATCGAACGTATTCTGGAAAAAGTCGGAGAGTAACAGTTATGGTGGACTGGAAATTCGGGGATACAGACGATCTCAAGAAATGGATCGAGAAACTTGCAGGGGCATCTGACGAGAGACGCGCGGAGATTTCAGAGATGAATGCGGAACTGTGCGGGATCCGCCAATCTGTCGAAGTTATGCAGAAACAGGTAGATCATATCGAGCAGATCCTTTCAAAGGTATCGGAGTGAGACCTATGGATACGCGACTGACCGGGATCATCAACGAGGGGGATACCCGTGACCTCAAAGACTGGATCGAGAAAGTGACGGGCGCATCAGCTGATAGGAAAGCGGAACTCTCAGATCTCAAGGGTGAGATCTGCCGGATCAGGCAGTCCCTTGAGTCTATGCAGAAAAAACTGGATCATATCGAAATTATCCTTGAAAAGGTGGGGGAATAACCCTGCATCACCTGAGATCCTGTTAAGACAGGATATTACCTGACCCACGTCACCTTCGCGGGATGCTTGTCATGCGCTTCGGGTTTTTCTTCAGGATACCCGAACACAATAGTCCCGACCGGACTGTAGCCTTCGGGGATCCGGAACCCTGTCATGAGCTCCCTGTTATCATACGCGACTTCCGTTGATCCCACCCAGCAGCTGCCGATGCCGAGCGCATGGGCGGCAAGCATCATGTTCTCTGCGCAGAGGGAGCAGTCTATCTCCCGGAACCGGCTCCCTGTTTTACCGATAACCATGATAACCGTCGGGGCATGGTAATAGATCGAGTATCCGGGGCTTTCGAGCATTGCCCGGAACCCATCGGACATCCCGTCATGAGCATCCTTCATGTGCGCAATCATAATGGGTTTGCAGTAATCGGAAACTCTGGCGAGGAATTCCTGATCCTGTATGACAACAAATGCCCACGACTGGAGGGCAAGGGCAGAAGGGGCATAGGTCCCCGCTTTGAGGATCTCTGCAAGGACGGTGTCCGGTATCTGCTGTTTTTTGTATTTCCTGACACTGCGGCGTGTCATGATGGCGTCACGTGCTTCCATACGGGGATCTCCTGTTTGCTCATTCATATACCCATGTGAACGGGCATTTTTTCCGCGTTCCTGACAGTACATGCTTCGCTCTTCCGGGCACCGTGGAATCACCCCACCCACCGGACCTTCTGCACCAGCTCCGGGTCATGGCGGGGTTGTCCGGCCGGCACCACTTCCGGGTACCCGAGCGGGGTGACCGCCACGAGCTCCCGGTCTTCCGGGATCGCGAGGATCCGGCGCAGCGCTTTTTCATCCCGCAAGGGGCCGGTCATCCAGCAGGTGCCAAGGCCAAGCGCCGTTGCGGCGAGCATGAGATTTTCCATCGCCGCACTCGCACTTTCAAGGTTTGCCCTGCGGAAATCGTCGGTATCCGCTGCATTGGTCAGGACCACGATCACCACCGGGGCACCGCCGTACGACGCCGCAAACCGGATGAACTCCTCGCGGGACAGGGAGCCCCGGAGCGGGGAGGGGTCCCAGTTCCGGGTAAATTCCTCGACGATTGCCCGGTAGGAGCCTCCCATCTCCCGTATTTTTTCCCCGGTCACCACCACAAACTCCCATTGCTGGAGGTTCATGGCGGACGGGGCCTGGTTGGCCGCATCGAGGATCTTCTGGATCTCCTCTTTTGGCACCGGGTCCGGCCGGTACTTCCGCACCGCCCGGCGGGCATGGATCGCTTCGAAGAGTTCCATGGCCGGTCACGCCTTCTTTTTTAGATGAGCCCCGGATTCTGCTGCCTGAACCAGCCGGACACCGAGGTCAAAGGCCCGTTTGCAGTCCTGCGGGAAGATCTCCCGGTGGCGCTTCCGCCGCTCCTCCGGGTCCGCGTAGGAAAAGACTACCTTGTCGTAGTCCTTGAACTGGAGCGTCTCGTTGCAGAAGAGGGTCTCGGACGACTGCCCGAATATCATCTTTAAGACGGTCGCATTTGCACCGATGGGCCAGCAGTACTGCTCCTTCATGATCTGCTCGGAGACGTTCATGGTGTACACAAACGCCGTCGGGATCATTTTCGGGAAGAGGCAGGAGTGGTTCTTGTCGTAGACAAGGTACGGGAACATCAGCCGCTCCATAAAGGAGCGCATCTCGCCGGTGACGATCCCAAAGTAGATTGGGGAGCCGAGGATCAGGACGTCCGTGTCCCGGATCCGATCGAGGATTGGCATCAGATCGTCTTTTACCGCGCACTTCCCGTAGCTCTTCCCTCCTTTTATCTTGCAGGAAAAACAGCTGATACATCCCTTATAGTCCAGGTCGTACAGGTGCACGAGTTCGGTCTCTGCATCCGCGGATTTCGCGCCTTCGAGTGCATGTTCGAGCAGCGTTGCCGTATTCCATTTCTTCCGCGGGCTCCCGTTGACTGCGATAACGTTTGTCATCTTCACGTTCCTTATCTTCGTTCTTCTCCAGGTTTCAGATGTTGAGATCTCCGGGATCCCTCTCCCGCATTTTTAGGCAGGATCATCCCGGAACGGGCAGGAGATCCCGTCCTCCGGGTGCTCCCGGCACGCATCGCAGGAGGTGCATGCTGCCGGCTGGTCCGGGTGTGCCTTCCAGATCTTCGGAAGATCGGGTTCGCGGAGGAGCGGGCGGGAGAGGGAGAAGTACCCGATCCGGGTGGTCTCCAGCAGTTTTACGAGGACCGGCGCACTCCGGTTGAGGCCGACCATGATGACCGGGACATCCACGCTTTTTGCGATCTCCGCTGCATAGTCACGGAAGACCGATTCATCGTAGCCCGTCCCTGCCGGGTCGAGCTTTCCGGAGGCGCCTCCCGTGATCTCGATCGCGCTGATCCCCCGGTCCGCAAGGGTGCGGCAGGCAGCACGGCAGGCATCCCACACCCCGTCGTCCTCTTCAAAGTCCGAGCAGTTGATCTTGACAAGAATGGTAAACGAGGGGCCGGTCCGGGCCCGGATCGCGTCCACGATCTCCACGAGGAACCGGGCGCGGTTCTCGACCGATCCGCCATACGCGTCGGTCCGGGTGTTCTTTTGTGCGTTCAGGAACTGGCTGATGAAATACCCGTGACCCGAATGAACCTGCACCCCATCGAACCCGGCCTGCTGTGACCGGGCGGCTGCATCGGCAAAGAGCCGGATTACGTGCCGGATGTCCTCCTCCGAGACCGAACCGGGGGTCCACCAGGCACCGCCGGTACCGACAAGGGTGAGCTGCTGTATCACCGGGCAGCCGTTGTCGTGGACGGCGGCGGCGAGGGAGGCAAAGGCCGGGACGGAGGCATCGTCATAGAAGGAGAGCATGCCCGGAAGGCCGGAGGCGTCTTTCGCGATCAGGGTCGCGCTGGTGATGACGAGACCGATACCGCCAGCAGCCAGTTCCCGGTACACTTCGAGAAGCCGGGGTGTCGGCCGGCCCGTGTCGTCAGCCATCGCTTCCCATGTCGCCGACCGGACGAGCCGGTTTTTGAGCCGCATCGTCCCTATGCGTGTCTCGTCAAAGAGGGTTTTCATGCGGGCCCTACTGCCACGTTACCTTCAGGGGTTTCCGGCGTGGGAGCCCATAGATCCTGTACTGCGGGGTGCCGAACATCATCGCATAGGCACTCTTCCGCCCGGCAGGAATACCAAGCTCCTTCTGGAGCGGCTCGTAAGATACGGCAGCCATGGCAACGAATCCCGCCCAGCAGGTTCCGACGCCAAACGCCGGGGCCGCGATATCGAAGTGCGTGAGGGCGATGATCGCATCCACGGGTGCGATTGGGTTGCCCTCAGGGATGTGAGCGACGAGCAGGTGCGGGGCGCCCCGGCAGATGACATCATACCCGCTTTCCCATGCCGGTATGAGGACCGACACGTAGCCGCTCATCGGGTGGTTCGAGTTTATGAGCGTCTTCATCCATTCGACGGTCAGCCCGGCGATCTTCTTTACCTTCTCCGGGTCGTGGACAACGATCCACTCCACGGGCTGCCCGTTTCCTCCCGATGCAGCGTACCGGGCGATATCAAGGAGTTCGAGGATCTTTTCTTTTGGCACGGGATCCTTCGTGAAGCGCCGTATGGATCGGCGTTTCCTCAGGTAATACCCCATATCCTCAGGGGCAATCGACCCGGCACCGGCCGGCAGGGATACCTTCTCGTCAGGGAGGTCGTTCAAGAGGAGTGCCTGCGAGGGGCAGAATGCCTCGCAGTGCCCGCAGTGGATACACATGCCGGTTTTTGCATCCGGTATTTTTGGCAGGGTGTTCTCATCGGCGGGGTCAATAAGCCCCATTGTACAGACATTTGAGCAGATCCCGCACCGGGTGCAGAGATCCTGGTCGACAAGTATGGTGGTCATGTCAGTGTCCTTTCTTTGTATTGGCATGCTGCACCAGGTTCTTTCCGGCGCTCCACGCATCACCGGCACATTTGCCAAGCGACCAGTACCGGTTGTCGGGCATCGTCAGGAAGAGCGGGTCGATGGCCGGGAAGTCCGGTTTCTGGTCTTTTAGTACCCTCTCGTCCGCGTATGCCCCGATAATTTCGCCGATAAACAGATTGTGCGTCGGGAGATCTACCGTCTGAACCAGCCGGCATTCCAGACAGACGGGGCATTCCCTGATCATCGGCGCGGTTTCTAGCGAACCATAGACGACATCAAAGACCTCTGATTTGTCGGTCTTTGCGCCGGAGACCAGACCGCAGTAATCGGTCTTCTCAAGAAGATCCGATGAGGGAATGTTAACCGAGAAGGTCTTTGACTCCTCCATTCCCTTCGGGGTATAGTGATTTTTCGCAATCCCGCAGGCAATCATGGGCGGGTTCCCGTTCACCCGGGCACACCAGCCCACGGCCATGAAATTCGCCTTACCCTCCACCTGTGTCCCGACAAGAACGACCGGCATCGGGATGAAAAAATTCGGTTGTATCGCCTTTTTCTCCATACGCTTACTCCCTGCATCCCCTGCCACGGGGAAGAAATTCCTGACAGAAAACCATACGCAGGCAGAATACACACCAATAGTCTGCAATGGCGATCTGAATCATTAAGATAGATTCTGCCACAACTGAATATATAGGTGATACAGGCAATATTGTAATAGACTTTCCTTGGAGTAACCATGCCCTATACGAAGAATGGCAAGACCTACCACTGTACCGTCGAAGCGACACTGGATGTGATCGGCGGAAAGTGGAAACCCCTCATCCTCTGGCATCTCGGCGATTCCGTGATGCGGTTTGGCGAACTGCAGAAATCATTGCCGGGGGTCAATGCGAAGATGCTCACCAAGCAGCTCCGCGAACTCGAAGAGGACGGGGTCATCCGGCGCAAAGTCTACCCCGAGGTTCCGCCCCGGGTGGAATATTCGATCACCGAGTTTGGCAAGACCCTCATCCCTATCCTCGAAGCCCTTTGTACCTGGGGAGCGCAGTACCTCGGTACCCAGAACGGCGGAAAGAAAGCGGATGCATACCAGTGCCCGGCAAAAGCGGGACAGAAAAAGAAGTAACCAAAGGGAAAGTCCCGGCAGTGCGGTCCCCGGGTTCCCTGTTCTTACTACCAGCACACGCTCCTGACGAGCAGGTAACAACCGGGTTTCACGGGAACGGATCTCTCACGGCAACAACGGATCCTTTTGGTTCATCCAGAACAAAGGTGCCGTACCGCAGAATACTGATGAATCCGGTGGCTCTTTTGGCAGGTTCACTTCTCCGTACCGGACGGGTAATTTCCGGGAGAGTCCCCCGGCATCTGACATACTGCCCTTCACTGCATCCTTTCTGGTTACCCATCATCAGTCGGCAATTTTGGCAGCCGCCGGTGAAGGGGGCTTTTGTATTACCAGCAGGATCTCATCCTGCCTGATGCGATAACCACCAGCCAGGGCATGATGGTTCAAAAAATAATACCTGATATCTGCTGAACGCTTTCGGAAGTCAGGGTCGATAAGTAAAAACAGCCCGATCTCGGTCATCTCATCCAGGGATTTTGAGAAGATCTCATTCTGGAAATACTCAAGACGGACCGCCTCGTCACCATAGTGATCGATGACAGCCCGCACCAGCTCGATCACGGGTACGTCATACGTGGTAAAAGCATTGAAAAACCGCGCAACCTCACCAAGCGGGGACTGCATAACAATAACAAGACATCCTCCCGGTAAAAGGTGACAATACATCTTCTCAATGGTTGCCATCCACGCTCCATCGGGGATATAGTACAGGACATGGGAGCAGAGGATCATGTCAAACCGATCACTCCCCGGATCAACATTTATCCAGCTGTCGTTATAGATGCGGAATCCGGGACAGCGGCTGCGGAACATACCAGCCTGGCGGGGATTCGGTTCAACAACCGTCGTCCTGTCAAACAGTTGAGAGATCGGGATCGTGAGGTGGCCACCGCCCGCCCCGATATCAAGGAATGCTTCCCTTTTATCGAGGGATTGCATTACCATCCCGATTTTGAGCAGTTCGATCCCTTTTTCCGTTGAACATGACGAGAAGAGTGCAAGCTGCTGCTGGTATTCTGCAAAATCATCATTCTCCTGACAGGGATCGGAAGACGGCTGCACATCCATGTGATAAAATCCTCTATTGTGCTGGTTGGATGCTGTGAGTCGTAAGGATATCGGGTAATTCATCCGGATTTGGGTGAGGTTTTTGGCAGGTCCACTTCCCGGTATAGGTCGGCTAATCGTCGACCGGGAGCAACCTGATCTATAACGCCAGATTCGGATCCCGCTGCTATGCCGGAGTACCGTTCACCTTTAGAGGGCCCCCCTGTCCTGTAAAAAAGTCCTGACCTCCGGATCCAGTACATACCGGGCATTCCTTCCCTCCTGCCGGACCGTAACCATCTGATCGTGGCAGAGCCGTTTCATGTGCCACGAGACCGATGGCCCGGACACGTGGAGATTCTCCTTAAGTTCCGTGGGAGTGCGCGGGGACTCAAGAAGCAGGAGCAATATGGCACGCTGCCGGTCATTGCTGTATGACGAGAGGATCTGCTGTTCGCGGTCGGAGAACTTCCCGCCGTTCTCAAAATACCGTGTGTAACCGGAACCCGGGATCGCAAGAATCTTGTTTGTCTGACCGAGCATGTCAAGGTGATACGTAAGGGTCCCCCGGTTGATACCGGTCTGCCGTTCCAGTTCCCGGAAATGGATGCCGGGATGATCCCGGATAAACGCGTGGATCCGGTTCCGCTCCGGGTGGACGAGAACATTTTTGGAGCTGACCTGCCGGAACCCAAGCCATACTCCAAACCCGACAGCCCAGAACAGGAGGAGATCCACCGGCTTCACGAGCACCGGTGAGATGAGATATGCCGCGTGCAGGATGATGACTTTTGGCGGGTGCTGCCAGAAGGGAATTGCTTCGTTTCCGGGCTTTACGCCAAAGAACGGGATATACACCAGTTCGAGGAGCGCGAGCGCCAGAAAAAGGATGAGAACAAAATACGTGAGGATTTTCTTTCCATTCATCCGCCCTGCTCCAGCGCACCGGAAACCCTGCCACGAAGACAGGGTGCCGGTATACGCACTGTTGTCGTTTTTTAGAGATTCTCTTTACCCCTCCCATAAAGGTTCTGTGACAACTGCCTCAGGCAGGAAGATAGATGAATGTCACAGAAACCGTATCATAAACCCGGGTCATAACCTGTATCAGGAAAAGACCTGCCGTGGCAGCTCCACGGGGGTCGGCCGGGGAGGGGTTTGTTTGTTCTTTTGGGACTACCGCAGAGTAATGTCCGGATGTTTTTGGCTGGTGATCGTTCTTGCATTCCTGCAGGTTATTTCCGGCATTGCCATCGCGCAGGGTGCCGATGCCGGATATGCCAGCGGAACAACGGTACCCCTTAATCCCCAATACCAGAGCGGGGATCCTGCCATAACATTCTACTACACCTTTGCCGGCGATCTGGTTGTTTTCCAGAACCTTGAAGCGTCAAAAGACCCCCGTTACCCCATGGGACTCTACCTCTATCGTATCTCAGAGAACCGCACGGAACTGGTACCGGGAACGGCGGATGACGAGCATGGCGCGAATATCCTTGGAACGAGAATAGAGGGAGACCGGATCATATGGCAGCATATGTTCCCTGATGATGTCACCCATATCTACAACAGTACGACAGGCACCGAACGGGTAGTCCCCGATTCGTCTGCATGGGGTGCGCTCAAAACCTATCACCGGCAGTTCGGGAACGTCACGATTGATACGGTAGAACGGACGGAACCCGCAATTGACGGGGACCGCATCGTCTGGTCTCAGGGTTTTTCAACGGCCACGAACGATCAGGGGACTGACCTGTACATGATGAACCTGACGACCGGGGAAGTCATCCCCGTCAGCGAGAGCCCGGGCGGGCAGGTACGTCCCTCCATCTCCGGCCGTTACATCGTATGGGAGGATACCAGAAACGGCATAGAGAACCCGGACATCTACCTGTACGATCTTGAAACCCGCACGGAGACACCAATCTGTACGGATCCCTCGTACCAGAGATACCCGGTCGTATCGGGCGATTATGTCATCTGGATCGATTTCCGGAACGGGTTTGATTTTTCCCAGATCCGTATGTACCGGATATCGACCGGCACCGAGTCTGTGATCGGTGGCGACCAGATAATGCGCCATGGCTCGCCTTTCATCTCCGGGGACCGGGTCGTCTTTTTGAAATGTATCCCCTATTCTGTTAACCCCCGGGGAATCTGCCAGGGGATCCTCTACGATATCGGGACAAATGAATACACGAGCCTTCCCAAAACGGAGGAAAGCCAGTCCCTGTGGGGGATTTCAGGAGACAGGATCCTGTATTCCGAGGAGACCGATACGAGCCGGCAGATGTACCTGTTCACCCTTGAGAACCGGACGCCGGCCCTGCCTGTGGTGACGGTCATAGAAAAATCCCGGAATACCAGCAGTGCCCTGCCGACCGAGACCCCCGTTACAGGGGAGACCCCTGCAGCGGAGAGCCCGGGATTTGATCTCCTGCCATGCAGTATTGCCGTTTCCCTTGCCTGCGTCCTTCTTGGATACAGGAGAACATGAGGATACTGGATATGCTCTGGAGACAGTTGACACAGAAATCGTTTAAGATCCCGCTGCCATCAGATCGATATGCAGAATAGAGCATACAGGACAGGGTACATGGTGCCGGCAGTCATGCTGGTCGCTATCGCCCTGCTGTGTATACCGGCAACAGCCACCGTGGCATTTACCACGAGCGTGCCCCAGACCCTTGCAAAGGGCGATACCTTCACCATCAGCGGCACGGGAGCACAGAACGGATCGGTCATTGTCTGGGTGATCGGGAGGAACTATTTCGACACGATTACAACGGTCCCGGATACGAACGGGAACTTTTCCCTCTCCATCCTGCCGGATGAGACCTCCCGGTTTTCCAGCGGGCAGTACGCTGTTGTAATCCAGGACCCCGGGACAAACGGGAGACCGGAGATCGGTTACCGTGTTGACGATGCCGGGAATATTTCCTTCCTGAACCGCCAGGCGATTTTCGCAGGTATAGGGCCAAAACAGGGTATTACGGCAAACGCAGAACCGGTTGCCAGAATCCTTGTTGAAGGGGCGGCACTGCCGGGCACCGATGACATCCTGACACCCTATTACTTTTTTATCGAAGAGCCTTCCGTCAATTTTGACCGGGGATCCGCCACCGGCCCCGAGGGCCAGCTCCCGAATGTGACTGTCGGCGAACGGATCACGATCAGCGGGACAACGAATATGGGCGTTGAGAACCTCCTGCATGCCGATCTCCGGAATCTTGATACCAATTCCCTCATTGGTTCGAGGACGATCCCGGTCACCGCCCGGGACAGGACGAACCAATGGTCATTTGAACTGGACACCACCGGTCTTTCACCCGGCGACTATTTTGTGACCGTGGGCTGGATGAAATCGAATACCACCGGAACCGGATCCGCACTGGTTCATGTCGTTCCGGAATCAGGTTCAAACGCCGTTCAGCCCTTCAATGGTAGACTGGCATCATTCACGGGAGGATTGTCCCTGCCGGTCATCTTTGGAGGGGCTGTGTTGTTGGGCGTTGGCTGTATCATCATTGTTCTGCAAAAGAAAAAGAACTGATACTTCGGGATTATTAGCCCTGATCGGTTTCCTGGCATGAAATTCTTTATCCCCACCATATTTACCTCACGAGGGGTGGGAAGATCTGTGGAATGGGGGTTACATTGCCGGGACAAGTACTTCGTCACGAGCCTGCCATTTCGGCGAGACTACACAGAGAAAAACCAGATCGCAATTACCGGTGTTATGGATATGCTGGACAGCACCGTGGGGGATCATAACAATCTGCCCGGGACGGACCGGGGATGTTTCATCATCGATATTCATGGTGCCGGTTCCCTTGAGGATGTAATAGAGTTCGGTGCTTTCCATCAGCCTGTGCGGGAGGGTTGATTTTCCTCTTGGCACAATCGCGTGGGCGATGCTGCAGGCAAGATCGCCGGCCCCGGCGACTTTGTCCGGGTGCAAAAGTTCGCAGAGCACTGAATGATCCATAACCTGTTCATGGGGGCATTTGGTACTGTCGCGGATAAGCATGATCAGATCTCATGTTTGTGGTTTTTAGTACTATCCTCAAAAGTAAGCCACGTGCTTTCTTTTTACCGTGGACTTTCGAACCGGGAGTATTGCACATCTTTATGAGGCCCCGGGCATACCACTACACAGGTGAATACTAGAGATGAAGATCATTGGTATCAACGGGAGTCCCAAAGGTGAAAAGAGCCAGACGCGCCGGCTGGTCCTTGGCGTGCTCGAAGGGGCACGTGCAACAGGTGCAGACATAACGTTTGTCGATGTCTGTGCCTTAAAGATCCAGTACTGCAAAGCGTGTACGACCTGTTATGCAAAAGGCGAGTGCATTCACGACGACGATATGCCGGCCCTGTACGAGAAACTGCTCGATGCGGACGGGATCGTGCTTGGCTCACCGGTCTACATCAATTCGGTGACGGCGCAGCTCAAGACCATGCTCGACCGGATGGCAGACAGCGTTCACTGCCTGCATTTTACCGGAAAGTACGGCTGCGCTGTTTCTACAGCCGGCGGGGCAATGGCAGAAGAGACAGCAGAGTACATGAACGCTGCGATGCGGATGCTCGGGGCGACCACGGTCGGCACGATTGGCGTGAACTTCATGGGCAACCCGGATGCGATCCTGCCCGCGGAGAAAGCGGCAAAGGAACTGGGCAGGAAACTCACCGAAGCCATCCGGACGCAGTGGAAAGATCCGGCCCAGCAGGCGTATTATGCGGACAGGAAAGCCCACATGAAGCAGCTCGTGCTTGCAAACAAGGATGTATGGACGCACGAGTTCGATCACTGGAATGCGATGGGCTGGATCTGATCTCTCTTTTTTAAAATGGCTTTTTCCTCGAATTGCGAGGGTAAATCCCGTCCTTGTCAAATAAGTTGATGGTGGCTGACACCCCCGGAGAGGAACCCCTGCGGCGGCTCTGGCAACTAAAGGTAATGTGAATCAATCGTTGAACGTAGCCACAGGAAAATAGCAAGTCGCCAAAAACACACGCGATACTTTCTTTTCCCCTTTAAAAAAATACCAGGATCCGATCCTCCTTATAAAAAATAACTTACAGGGTGCCGATATCTTCGTTCCACAACCGGGGGTTTGCCGCAATAAACTCCCGCATCATTTCTTTGCATTCGGGAGAATCGAGGTCGATCACCTCGACACCATGCTCTTTAAGAAACTCTCTGGCACCGGGAAAATTCTCTGATTCTCCGGCAATCACGCGGGGAATGCCGAACTGGACGACCGCCCCGGCGCAAAGATAGCAGGGCATGAGGGTGGAGTAGAGGATTGTGGTGCGGTACGTGCCGATCCGCCCGGCATTTTGGAGGCAGTCGATCTCAGCGTGGATAATAGGGTCGTCATCCTGTACTCTCCGGTTGTGCCCCCTGCCGATAATCCGGTCATTCTGTACGAGTACGGCGCCGATGGGAATGCCCCCTTCGTGTAAGCCCAGTCGGGCCTCGGCAATTGCAGCCTGCATGAACGGGTCCGGGGATGAAACCTGATGTTGTCTGGTCATATTATACCCCTTAAACCGGCATCTGACAAATAATGATTGGAAAAAAAGGAAAAGAGTGAGACTTATGGGGAATTTCTTTTCTTTATCATCTCGAGCGCTTCAAAAGCTTCGCGCCTGACAGATATGTTCTCGTCAGTTAAGAGACCGGCGAGGTGATCCGCCGCTTTCTGGTCGCCAATCTCTCCGAGAAGAAGGGCGGCACGCTTCCGTACATCGCTCTGGTCGTCTTTTAAGACCATGATGAGCGGCGTTGTTGCCGGCTGGCCGAGCATCCAGAGCGCCTCCATTGCGGCGGTCCTCGAACGGACATCGCCTTCACGGAAGACCTGCATAAGCGGGGCAATCGCGGGCACACCGAGTGCGGCAAGCGCCTTGACAACGTCTATCCTGACTGCCCTGTCGGGATCTGCGAGTATTTCGATGAGCGTGGGAATTGCCTTTGTGTTCCCGATCTGGCCAAGCACCGCAGCGGACTCTTTGCGGATACCCGGATCCTGGTTTGAAAGGGCATCAATCAGCGGCTCGACCGAGGGTTCCCCGATGGTCGTCAGTGCCAGTGCAGCCCTGCGGGAGATATCCTCGTTTTTGTCGACAAGGGCCTGGATGAGGGGTGAGATCGATGCCTTTCCCAGTGAGCAGAGCGTCGCCATTGCGGCCATCCGCACATGCTCAAGGGGATCGTTGAGACTCTCGATTAAGGAGGCTACTGCACGCGGGTCGCCAATCCTGCCCAGCGCAACGGCTGCCTCATGGCGGACCCACGGGTCGGTATCCTTGAGGGCTTCGATAAGATTTGTCACTGCACGGCCCTCGCCCATGACCCCGAGAGCCTGCACGGCCCCCCGGCGGATGAACGGGTGATTGTGCTTGAGTGACTGGATAAGCGGGGTGACCGCGGGCTCACCGATGAGCTGGAGCGCCCGGATTGTTTCCTGCCGGACATCCTCACCCGGGTCGGAAAGGGCCCCGATCAGCGGTACGACAGCCGGAACACCGATCTTACCCAGCGTATCGGCAGAGCCCCTCCTGATGATCCAGAACTCATCTTTAAGCCCGTTAATGAGTGGTTCGATAAATGGTTCACCGAGATCGCCGACAGAACGGACGGCGTTCCAGCGGGTATCAAGATCGCCGCTGGTAAGTGCCTTGAGGAAAGTCTCGTAGCGCTCCCGCTGGGCGTTCAGTCGTGCTTCCTCCTCCTCACGGCTTCCCGACTTGAAAATGTTAAGAAATTTTTTTACGATCGCCATAGAAATTCTCCCATTGGTTCACTGTTTGTATAAAATCATTCAAATAGGTATCGCATGCCCGATATAAAGGCAGATCTCTTATCGGGAGAAAAATATCGGGGCGCTTCCTTCTTGTAACTCCGCGAGGAGAATTTTTTATAAAAAATACGAGAGGACTTTTTTAATTCCTGCGATTCACGTACCCTTTAGCCATTCGTCACGGTGACAATCACGGAATCGGATCCGGTATTTTGTTCATCCGTGACTGACATGGTATATGTTCCCAGGGGTTTTGACTGGTCGAATTTGTATTTATATGTCCAGGATTTATCCGCATTGAGGGTCAGGGTGGCAATGTACACTCCGTTCGCATATTGTCCGGGCCCGTATAATGTCAGGGTGACACTTTTCGCACCACTTGTGCACAGTCCGGAATACGTTTCCGTATCCCCCTGGCTAATGATAGGATTTCCTGCAGCGATGTTGACGGATCCCCCACCGACAACGGAAAATATCGCCATATCAGATGCAGTTTTCTGCTTGTCATAGGCAATCATGGTGTACGTCCCGGACATCAGGGAATACCCTGGCTTCCACGTGTAATACCATGAATTATCTACGCCGACGGAAGGCTGGGCCACCACAATCCCGTTCTTGTAGGCGCCCGGCCCATAGAGTATCAGTATGACCGTATCACTTCCCGTGCAGGTACCGTAAAACGTCTGCGAGCTGCCAATGATCATAGTTGTCTGGCTTTCCAGAATCTTCACGACAGGCTGCGAGGATGAAGTGACAACCGGTCCCTGGGTGGATATTTCTACGGGGCTCTGCGTGGGCCGGGCGGTTACCAGGGATGCAAGCGGTGTCAGCGCAGCAGAATATGTTGCAGATCCTGATGCAACCGTGATATTGGCCTTCCAGGTCTCGTAACCGGAATAACGGAATTCAAGGGTATGTGCCCCGGTCGATATCCCGGAAAGAGTACTCGGGGTGGTCCCCTGGTACTGGTTGTCGAGATATATCTGGGCACCTTCCGGTGAAGTTGAAAACTGGAGCGTGCCTTTACCGGGTGCCTGGTCCAAAACGCATCCGGAGATGGCGACACAGATAATTAATACCGAAATAATGAAAATCCGCTTCATTCCGTTTCCCTTATTGTTGAGAGGTTATCACGATTATCAATTAAAATACTTGTGCAAATGTTTTTTGCGGGTTGACAGGAGTAGAGGGGTATTCCCCGGATAGACCCGGGCCGGGAGAACAATCAGTTCCTGTTTGCCAGCTGCAGGATTTTCTTTGCAAGTTCAATACTTTTTTCTTCCCCGGTCATCAGCGTATCCAGCCGGATCGCGTCTTTTACGAGAACGGGATCGCGGATGTCCTGGATAAAGAGATCGACGATATCCTTGTAGCACGCTGCGGTACCTGCCGAGGTTGCTTCAAAGCCCGAGGCGGTCATAAGTGCAGCGGCGGGGCCGCTGACAGGAGCATCGCCAATGAACGGACTTACAGCGATGACAAATTTGTCTTTCATGGCCTCTTTGATCCCCGAGCACTCAAGGATGGGCGTGATGCTCGTGATTGGGTTTGACGGCCCGATGACCACGACATCGCTTGCCCCGACTGCCTGAAGGACTTCTTCTGTACTTTCCGGGGGCGTCTTTGAACAGCGCACGACGTCATCGATCGGGATATTTCCCTTGCTCCGCACCCAGTATTCCTGGTAGTGGATGAGGCCAAGCTCAGTTTTTACCCGGGTCGTCACTTCAGTATCCGACATCGGCAGGACATTTTCCCGTACACCGAAACGATCGCAGAAGTTTTTTGTGATGTTCGTGAGCCTCATGCCGTCACGGAGCAGGTTTGCCCGCGCGATATGCACCGCCCGGTCACGATCCCCGATCGCGATAAACTCCTCAAGGCCCATCCGGACGATCTCATCGTGGGTGGTAAACGTATCGTTTCTTACCCCCCACCACGTGTCGGTATTGAGCACACCGGCAAAAAGGTACATGACGGTATCAAGGTCCGGTGATATGTGGTTACCGGAGATCCAGATATCCTCGGCTGTGTTTACGACAACTGATATCTCGTGCCTGTCCATCACTTTCTGCATTCCGCGCAGCAGTTTCGGGGTACCGGTCCCGCCCGAAAGGAACGTAATCATAACTAGAATACTTTTATGCGATGTATATGAAGATTCTTTAGAGTGAATCCCAAGATTATCAAAGACCCGGTCCATGGCTATGTGGAAGTGGACGAGGAGATCCTGCCGCTCTTAGACTCCCCTGCCGTCCAGCGTCTGCGGCATATCCGTCAGCTTGGGTTCTCCTATCTTGTCTATCCCGGTGCCAACCACACACGTTTTGAACACTCGGTAGGTACGATGCACCTGGCCGGTGTCGCCTGCCGTCAGTTCGGCCTCTCAAAGGAAGACCGTCAGCTGGTGCTCGTGGCAGCTCTCCTCCATGATGTGGGGCACGGTCCGTTTTCCCATGCAAGTGAACCCCTGATGGAGGCAAATCTCGGCCGCACCCACGACGATATTGCCGGGATCGTGGACGCGCAGTTCGCACCGCTGCTCGCACCGCTCGGGATAAAACCCTCTGACCTGTGCGCGGTCGTGAACGGCAGCCACCCGCTATCGGGCATCATCCACGGCGACCTCGATGTGGACCGGATGGATTACCTGCTCCGTGATGCGTACTATACCGGCGCACCGTACGGCACGGTCGATGCGCACCGCCTCATCAGGAATATCCACCTGACCCCGGAGGGAATCGTGCTTGACGAGAATGGGATCAATGCGGCAGAATCCCTGCTTATTGCGAGGACCCTGATGCGCCCGACCGTCTATTACCACCATGTGAGCCGGATCGGGGAGTGCATGTTCCAGATTGCGATGCTCGATCATATGGCAACACATCCGCCCGGGGGTTTTGAGCAGATCTGTGCACTCGATGATGCGGAGTGCATGCATGTACTCAAACACTCAAAAAGTGCTCTTGCGCGTGATATGGCAGACCGGCTCTACGGGCGGCGGCTCTACAAGCGGGCCATCTATGCCGGGCAGGATCAGATCAATGCAGCGGCGTTCCAGACCGGGTGGTCGCTTGAGCGATCGCGGGAGGTTGCAGGGGACATTGCCGGGCTGGCCGGGTGCCAGGCTGCCGATGTGCTTGTGGATATTCCCCCGGTTCCCGGGGATATGTCCCTCGAGGTCCAGGTAAAAAACCGGCATGCTCTTGTGGGTTTTGCCGAGTTGTCCCCCCGGCTCCAGACACTCAACCAGACCCGGCGCGAGCAGTGGCGGTTGGGAGTGTATACGCTCCCGGCCTATCGCGACGCGGTTGCCGACGCAGCAGCAGAGATCCTGCACATAAAAAAGCCCACTCGCCAGGACACGCTTTTCTGATCCAAATCGTCCCATGACCCGCAGGCTGCACCGGAAATCCCGGCGACAGAATAAAAAATCTAATATGCGGCTTTGGCCGGACATATCCTTATGAGACCTACCAGCAATATCCGATGTACACGACAGGCCCCTGCAAGATCGAGTTAAAAAGAAACCGGGTTAACGTTGATCTGGATGTTGCAAAGAGGCTTTCCTGAGGTGAAATGAGATGAGTGATATAATCGGCGACGTGTTTGTTATCACATGTGGTATCGTTATCGTCATAGTTATCCTTGTAGTGTCCTTCCTCAAACTCCGTACTGCGGAGCGCAGGATGCACGAGAGCAGTTACAAACTCAGGGTGTACACGGATCTCCTGAATGCCGTGACCGAGATCAACCTTGCCGCTGGTGACAGTTACAAGATGGATATCGCCAAAAAAGATCTGGCGCTCACGCTCAACCGGCTCAACCTTATCGCAAGTTCCGGCGTGCTCAAAAGTGTCAACGACCTGCTGGACCTCTTTAACGAGGCAAGGGAGAAAGATATCGATGCTCTCCGGCTCCATAATATCCTTAATACGATTGTCATTGAAGCCCGCCGGGATCTCAACCCGTCCCACGCACGCCGGGTCGAGGAGTCCAGAGTGCGGTACCGTTTCTTTGCCCCGATGCGGAAATAATTCCTTTTTTCCCGTGTTTCCCTTTTTTTTGGCATAAACACTTTTTACTTCTGGATCCGACATTGGTATCACAGGAGAGCGCGGAGGCGAAACGATGAAAAAGGAATACGTGGTCGGGGTAACTGGTGCTAGTGGGATCTGCTATGCCCGGCGCCTGCTTGAGGTACTGTGCCAGGATGCCCGTGTGCATCTCATCATATCGGATGTCGCACTGGAAATCGCACACCACGAGGGGGTGGACCTTTCAGGCTTTGATGCAACGTACCACGAGGTCAATGCGATCAGTGCAGAGATAGCAAGCGGTTCGCACCGGCACGACGGAATGGTCATTATCCCGTGCAGTTCAAAGACCCTCGCGGCGATCGCATCCGGCTACGCGGACAACCTGATCACGCGAACGGCGGATGTCTGCTTAAAGGAGCGCCGGAAGTGCATCCTTGTCACCCGGGAGATGCCGCTCTCACGGATCCATATCGCCAACATGCTCGCCGTCCACGATGCCGGGGCGACCATCATGCCGGCCTGCCCGGGGTTCTACCACCACCCGGAACAGATCTCCGATCTGGTGGACATGGTGGTGGGCCGGGTGCTCGATCACCTCGAAGTCGAGCATACACTTACCAAGCGCTGGAGTGGTTATGATGCGTGAATTTATTGAGAAGATGCGAAGAGCGGGCCGGGTCATCGATGTAAACGAGCCGTGCTCCCCCGAAGATATGAAAGTGGCACAACGGGCTGCGGCAACGGACAAACTCCTCTTCTTCCATGATATCGGCGGCGCCCGGGCGGTCATGAACGTGACGGCCAACCGGCACGCGCTCGCGCTCGCACTGGGGATCGATGAGAAAAATCTCGTAAAAAAACTTGCCGATGCAACCTTTGACGGGAAGATCGTAAACGACGGGAAACTTGCCATGAAAAAACCGGATCTCAGAAAGATCCCGGTCATGCATTTCTTCCCAAAAGACGCCGGGAAATATTTCACGGCAGGTGTTGTCTTCTCGAAATGGGACGGGGTGGAGAACGCGTCTATCCACCGGATGCTTGTCCTTGACGACACCAGAGTTGCGGCCCGGCTCGTTGAGGGCCGGCACACGTACGTGATGCACAAAAAGGCGCTTGCCTGCGGGGAGCGCCTGCCGGTCGCGATGGTGATCGGGGCCCACCCGGCAGTGACGTTTGCGAGTTGCACCCGGGTCCCGACCGGAAAGGAACTCGCCTACGCGGCAGAACTCCTTGGCGGGACGATCCATGTACGGGAGTGCAGCAACGGGGTGCTCGTCCCTGCCGATGCGGAGATCGTACTTGAAGGGTTCATCGGGCCGGATGTCACGGACGAAGGCCCGTTTGTCGATATCACGGGCACCTACGACCCGGTCCGGCGCCAGCCGGTGATCGAGTTCACCGGCATGTACACAAAGCCGGACTTCATCTATCACAGCATCCTGCCCGGCGGCGACGAGCACAAGGTCCTGATGGGATGCCCCTACGAGCCCAAGATCTACCGGGCGGTAGCAGGAGTCACCGAAGTCAAGAACGTCGTGCTCACCAAGGGCGGCTGCGGGTATCTCCACGCGGTCGTCCAGATCAAAAAGAGCACGCAGGGCGACGGGAAGAACGCGATCATGGCGGCCTTTGCGGCCCACACCTCGCTCAAGCACGTGGTTGTCGTGGACGAGGACATCGATCCCACGGATCCGTACGATGTCGAGTACGCGATCGCGACCCGGGTGAGCGGCGACATGGACATCATGGTGATCACCGGTGTCCGCGGCTCATCGCTTGATCCCTGCCAGAAAGAGGACGGTACGAACGTGAAGATCGGGGTCGATGCGACGATGGTTCTCGGCCACGAAGACGAGTTCCGGCGAGCCACATGGTGACCGGCATGCAGCTCGACCCGGAAGATGAGCGGATACTTGCCGGTGAAGAGGGCGAGACCCGCCAGAAACTCCTTGAACTCCTGGTCGCGCTCGGGAAGGTGTTCGGGGCTGAACGGCTTGTCCCGATAAAAAGTGCGCAGGTGAGCGGGGCATCCTACAAGACGATCGGGAAATACGGTCTTGAATGGCTCAACAGTCTCGATGCAAAGGCGGTTGTTCCCGCGGTCTTAAACCCGATCGGCATGGCCCGGACCCGGTGGGAGGAGATGGGGATCGACCCGGACTTTGCAGCAAAGCAGCAGGCCGTTGTCGCCGCATACGAGCGGCTCGGTATCCGGCTTGACTGCACCTGCACCCCGTATTACCTGTACGAGACCCGGTATGGCGATCACCTTGCCTGGTCTGAGTCGTCAGCGGTCTGTTACGCGAACTCCGTTATCGGGGCCCGGACAAACCGGGAGGGGGGTCCTTCCGCCCTTGCCGCGGCCATCATCGGGAAGACGCCCTGCTACGGACTGCATCTCGGAAAAAACCGCCTGCCGCAGATGGTGATCGATGTCCATGCCGATACAGCGAAGTGGACGATCGCCGATTACGGGGCGCTCGGGTACCACGCGGGAAAAATTGTAGGCAACCGGATCCCGTACTTCCGGGGCATAACCCCGGGTGCAGACTCGCTCAAGGCCATCGGGGCGGCAATGGCGGCGACAGGAGCCGTCGCGCTCTATCATGTTGAAGGAGTCACTCCCGAGGCACAGAAAAACCGGTACGATCTTTCCGGGATCGAAGCCGTGCCGGTCGAGCAGGCAGAAATTACCCGGCTGTTTTCCGATATCCCGGTCGATGCCGTTGCTCTCGGCTGCCCGCATTGTTCCCCGGCAGAACTCCAGGAGATCGCCCGGCTCCTTGTGGGAAACATCGTGACAAAACCGCTCTATGTTTTTGCCGCACAGGGCGTGATCGACAAAAACGCAAGAATCGTTGACAATATCGAGAAGAGCGGGGCCCGGGTCTTTGCCGATACCTGCATGGTCGTCTCGCCGGTGATGGAGCAGTACGGCTCTGTCATGGTCAACTCCGGGAAAGCCCTTGCCTATGTGCCCAACATGTGCGGGGGAAAGGCCAGGATCGGGACGCTTGAAGACTGTATCCGGGTCGCGACGGAGTAAACTCCATTCCCTCTTTGTGCCACCGGCCCACATCAGGACACGGGGCAAGCGGGGTATTCATTTTATCAAATTTCATGGAAATGGAGGGTCGGGTTATCGCACAGCTGTCGCGCATAGATTCCGCAGGTTAATTGCAGGAATGCAAAAAAAAAGAAAAAGTTCAGGAAATTCCCAACAGGATCTTTCTGATCTTCCCGATATCTTCCTGCGTCGGGTTTTTACCCGGCCGTACTCCTTCACCGAACGACAGGATCTGATCGATATCACTTTTTTTGGCATGCGCAAAGGGAATTTTCTCCCAGATCTCCTGATCGATCGTGTTCCATGTACACTGTAACAGGTGCCCGAGGAGGACGATCTTCTCCATGGTATAGGACTTCCACTCGGTTCCGAGGCCCTGCTGTATCAGTTTTATCGCCCGCTCGACTCTTTTTTCGCGCTGGATATGATACAGCCGCCTGCCGATCTCAGCCTGCGTCGCTTCCGGCATTTCAACCCCTCTTCCCGCTGTCCGGGAATGATGAATCAATCCGGTTGCCCGCTAATAAATTTTGTGGCGGGCCGCCCGTCGGCCTGTACCATGAAAAACTGGAGATTGCTTCAGGAAAAGGTGACGTGTGAGGAAATGATTATTAACCGGTGCGGGGATATCACCCATCAACGGTTCCTTATGTCCCACAGCAGCGACAGCGATCTGGGAAGAAGAATTTTTGTTGTCCAGAAGGAAAAGGCGGTGGAGGAGGCACTGGACAAGATACGACGCCGGGTTGGGGATGACTGGGGTTTGATCTCCCCTACAGACGGTGACGTGCTGAAAGAGACCCTCGGGGAGATCTGGACTGCGATCGACCGGCCCCGGTGGAGCACCTACCGGTTCTCGAAACTTACTCTCGTGGATATCCATTCCCTGGTGGAGACGGGAAAGGAGCTCCGGACAAAACGCTACATGACCGATGCCATGCTGCAATCGCTCGATCGGATCCTTAGTGGTTCAGAATAAATCGATTTTTTTTAATTTTGATTATTTTTAAAACTTTTATGCGATATTCCACAATATTCCGTGCAAAATGTATCGAAATGTATATATGGAAGCCTCATTGAGCATACTATCAGTGAGGAGGTCATTCACATGGTAAGCTGGGAAGTCCCCATGGGGGCAGCAATTGCCTTTGCCGCCGGCGCATTCGCGACCGGATGGGCACAGTCACGGATTGGTTCTGCCGGGGCCGGCACGATTGCCGAAAAGCCAGAGACTGCCGGTTCGATAATTGTCCTTGAAGCAATTCCGGAGACACTGGTCATCCTGGGCTTTGTCGTGGCTTCGATGATCATCCTGATGGTCAAGTAACCGGATGATGCAGATCGTCCGGTGATCTAAAAAAGCGTGTTCCCATCAGCAACAGGTTTTTTCTGTTGGCTCGCGTGCCGGGAACACCCGGGCGCTATCTCCCTTCAGACTGTACTGATGAACAGTTCCATGGAGTGAGCGGGTGAGACTGTGGCCTATGAGAACCTGTTAAAATCCGTTGAGGAAAATGCCGGCGAGCGGGAGCAGGAGATCCGCACCAGGGGACGCGCCGCGGTCCGGGCAATCCTGGATGCGGCAGAAGCCCGGGCAGCAGACCTGCAGCAGACCTCTCTTGACGAGACAAAAAAATCCGCCCTGATTGAGCGGAACAAGTTGACGTACCTTGTCAGGGTTGAGGAGAAGAAGCAGTTGATAACGAGAAAAGAGACGATTTTCTTGCAGGCTGTCACCATGGCAGAACAGCGCCTTTTGTCGCTTCGGACTAATCCGGAATATCCGGAAATTTTCAAAAAACTGGCACAGGAAGCGGCTGGAGCAATAGAGACCGGGAAATGCCATATTCATGTTGACAAACGAGACGGGCAGCTCGCTTTGGATACACTCACCGGGCTAAACCTGCCTGCCGTTGTGATTCCGGATCTCACGACTGCGGGAGGACTTGTTATCACGAATACGGACGAAACCGTTACGATCTCGAACACGGTCGAATCGCGGCTGGAGCGGATAAAAGAACACCGGAAACTCGAGATTTACTCGATCCTGTTCGGTGATTGAGATGGATTACGGGTATGTGAATGCACGGATCCGGGGGATGAAAAGTCACCTGCTGGACCGTCATACCCTTGAAAACCTGATCTTCCAGCCGGACATGGAGTCCCTGATCGCAGACCTTGAAAAGACGCCATACCGGAATGATATCATCGCAGCCAAAGTCCATTACTCCGATGTGCTCTGTATCGAATATGCACTCAGGAAAAATTTCACGCACACGTTCCGCAAAATCCTGATGTTTGTCAAGGACAGCGAAGCAGAACGGTACATCCGGATCTTCCTGCACCGGTGGGATGTCCAGAATATCACGACCATCCTCCGGGGAAAAAACATCCATGTCACCAATGAGGAGATCCTCGACTGCCTGGTACCTGCCGGGGAACTGGATGAGGCGACCCTCACCGAGCTTATCAGACAACCTGACGTCCGGGCAGTAATCGACATGCTTGCCACCTGGGAGATTGTGTATGCACGCCCCCTTACAGAACACTACCCGCTGTTCTCTGAAACCGGGGATCTTGCGATCCTTGAATGCGCACTGGACCGGTATTATTACGAGAATGCCCTTGAAACGGTCAGGAGCCGGTCCTACAACAATGCGCTCATCCGCGATATCCTCGGGACGGAGATCGATGTGGTGAACATCAAGACGATCCTGCGGATGATCCGGGATCACGTCAGGGAAGACCTTGTGCCTGACGTCCTGATCGAAGGGGGAAAGGAACTGGACCTTGAGGATTTGAAGTACCTCTTAACCCTGCATTCGGTAAACGAGGCCGTCAGAGCGCTCGAAAAGACCTCGTACCGGTTCCTTGCGGATATTCCAGAGACGGTTGTCATGGGGAAGATCTCCGTTCTCGAAAAGCATCTCGAAAAGTACCTGGTCAGAAAAGGCGTGGATGCCTTTTTTTCGGATCCCCTGAGCGTTGCCTCGGTGATCGGGTACTTCTGGGCCAAGTACAATGAGATCACCAATATCCGGATTATCTCGCGGTGTAAAACAGCGGATTTTCCGCTTGACCAGCTCAAGGAGGAACTGATATATGTATAAGTTCGTGGTCGTGACCGACAGTGACCGGGCATCGGGGTTCCGGCTCGCGGGAGTCGAGGTGCTGGAAGCGAGAAACCTGGAGGAGGCAAAAAAAGTGATTCCCCCGCTGCTGTATATGGATGATATCGGGATTGTCGCGGTGAACGAGGAGTACATGCTCTCCCTTGATGAGAAGCTGATGACCCGTATCGAACGGCTGGCCCGCCCGCTTATCATTCCCATTCCCTCGAAGTCCAAAGAGGTTGACCGGCAGTCCTATATCGAACGGCTCTTGAAAAAGGCAATCGGATACAACATCGTCCTGAGGAGGTGAAGGTATGATCCAGGGAACCATTTCGAGGATCTCCGGCCCCGTTATCACTGCCCGGGGTATGAAAGGGGCAAGGATGTATGACGTGGTAAAAGTCGGGGAAGAGGCGCTCCGGGGGGAGATCATCCGGCTTGAGGGTGACGAGGCGGTCATACAGGTCTACGAGGACACAACCGGTCTCACTATCGGTGAGACCGTTGAGGATACGGAAACCCCCCTGTCAGTCGAGCTCGGGCCGGGCCTCCTCGCGTCCATCTATGACGGCGTGCAACGCCCGCTGCCGGTGCTCCTCGCGAAATGCGGGGATTTTATCGCACGGGGGATTTCCGCACCGGGGCTTGACCGGGAGAAAAAATGGGAGTTTTCTCCATCAGTAAAAAAGGGCGACACGGTGAGTGGCGGTGACGTGATCGGGACCGTAAAAGAGTTCCATTTCGAGCACCGGATCCTCGTCCCTCCACGAGTCTTCGGTACGGTAACGGAAATCCTTGGCGGTTCGTTTACCGTAGAAGAGACCGTCTGCGTCCTTGACAATGGCACCCGGCTGTCTATGATGCAGGTCTGGCCGGTCAGGATCCCCCGGCCGATCCGGAAAAAGCTCGACCCGGTCCTTCCTCTCGTCACCGGGCAGCGGGTATTCGACTGCATCTTCCCGGTCACCAAGGGCGGGACTGCGATGATCCCCGGTGGCTTCGGGACCGGTAAGACCGTGTCCGAGCAGACCCTTGCCAAGTGGTCGGATACGCAGATTGTCGTGTATATCGGTTGCGGCGAGCGGGGCAACGAGATGACCGACGTGCTTACCGAATTTCCCGAGCTGGTCGACCCGCGGACCAATCTCCCGCTGATCGAACGGACCATTCTTATCGCGAACACCTCCAACATGCCGGTGGCCGCCCGGGAGGCGTCGATTTATACCGGCATCACCATTGCCGAGTACTTCCGGGACATGGGATATGATGTTGCCCTCATGGCGGATTCGACCTCGCGGTGGGGCGAAGCGCTGCGGGAAGTATCCGGGCGCCTCGAGGAGATGCCTGGAGAGGAGGGCTATCCGGCATACCTTGCCACCCGGCTTTCTGCATTTTACGAGCGGGCGGGCAGGGTCGAATGCGAATGCACCGGAGAGCGGATCGGGTCGGTAACCGTTGTGGGTGCCGTCTCCCCCCCGGGCGGTGATTTCTCCGAGCCAATCACCCAGAACACGCTCCGGGTGGTCGGGACCTTCTGGGCACTGGATACCAGCCTCGCGTACCGCCGGCATTTCCCCTCGGTGAACTGGATCAAGAGTTACTCGCTTTACCTCGACAGCATCGGGGACTGGTACGTGGAACACGTGGCAAAGGACTGGCGCGAGCTCCGGGAAAAGACCATGTACCTGCTCCAGAAGGAAGTCGAGCTGCAGGAAATTGTCCAGCTGGTCGGCCCGGATGCGCTGCCGGAGAGTGAAAAGGCGATCCTGGAAGTGACACGGATGATCCGGGAAGACTTCCTCCAGCAGAGCGCCTACAGCGACACGGACTCGTTCTGCCCTATGGAGAAACAGTACCTGATGCTCAAGGTGATCATGACCTATTATGCACAGATGAACGATGCGATGAACCGTGGCGTCACGCTCAAGCAGATCCAGGCTCTCCCGATCAGGACGGGCATCGGGCGGATGAAGGATATCGGGAACACAGATGACCTCAAAACAATGATCGGGGAGATCAGCACCGGGCTCACTGCCCTGGAGGTGGAGAAATGAAACAGGCACCCCTCGTCACCCGGGATTACCGGACGATCACGTATGTTTCCGGCCCCCTCGTCTTTGTCAGTAACGTGAAAGGGGCATCGTTCGGGGAGATCGTCCGGATCTTCTTAAAAAACGGCGAGGAACGATCCGGGCAGGTTCTCGACATCTCGGAAGACCTTGCCGTGGTCCAGGTCTTCGAAGGTACCCGGGGAATTGATACCGAGGCGACAACGGTCCGTTTTACCGGCGAGCCGGCGCGGATCAATGTGTCCATCGACATGCTCGGCAGGGTGTTTTCCGGTGTCGGTAAGGCCCGCGACGGCGGCCCGGAGATCATCCCGGATGCGATCCTGGATATTGCCGGGACCCCGATCAATCCATCGGCCCGGGATAAACCGTCGGATTTCATCCAGACCGGCATGTCCACTATTGACGGGCTGAACACGCTTGTCCGTGGCCAGAAACTGCCCATCTTCTCCGGGTCAGGGCTGCCGGCAAACAAGCTCGCCGCCCAGATCGCCCGGCAGGCAAAAGTCCTCGGTGAAGGGGAACAGTTTGCCGTGGTGTTCGTTGCCATGGGGATCACGCACAAGGAGGCCTCCTTCTTTATGAGGGACTTTGAGCGCACCGGAGCGTTGGAGCGGGTGGTCTTCTTCATGAACCTTGCCGACGATCCCACGGTCGAACGGCTGGCGGCACCCCGCTGCGGCCTGACCGTTGCGGAATACCTCGCGTTCACCCATAACCTCCACGTTCTCGTGATCCTGACGGACATGATCAACTACTGCGAAGCGCTCCGTGAGATCTCGACGGCACGTGAGGAAGTGCCCGGCCGGCGAGGGTACCCCGGGTACATGTACACGGATCTCGCATCCATTTACGAGCGGGCCGGCCGGCTCAAGGGAAAGAAAGGGTCCATCACACAGATCCCCATCCTGACCATGCCGGACGACGACATCACTCACCCGGTCCCGGACCTGACCGGGTATATCACCGAGGGCCAGATTGTGCTCTCGCGGGATCTCTTCCGCAGGGGCGCTGACCCGCCGGTCGACGCCCTCCCCTGCCTCTCACGGCTCATGAACCTCGGGATCGGTCCCGGAAAAACAAGGGAAGACCACCGGGGAGTGGCCGACCAGCTGTACGCCTCGTACGCCTACGGGAGAGACCTGCGCAGGCTCGTTGCCATTGTCGGGGAAGAGGCGCTCACGGAGCTGGACAAAAAATACCTGAAATTTGCCGATGAGATTGAAAAACGGTTTATCACGCAGGGTGACGAGAATCGCTCCATTGAAAAGACCCTCTCGACTGCATGGGACCTCTTTGCAATCCTTCCCGAGGACGAACTTAAACGGATCAAGAAGGAGTATATCGCAAAGTATCATCCTGCCCACAGGGAACCGGGACGGTGAGCGATGGAACAGGTCAAGCCTACCCGGATGGAGCTGATGAAAACAAAAGCGCAGATCAAGCTTGCCGAGCAGGGCCGGGATCTGCTCCGGGAAAAGATGGATGCGCTTATCCAGGAATTTTTTAAGATCCTCAACACGGTCTCCACGTCCCGTGACGAGCTCGATACGATCTCCCGCTCAGCAGACATGGCACTCCTCGTTGCACAGGCAGTCGATGACCCGGTCACGATCCGGTCCGCATCGTTTGCCACCCGCCGGGCGATAACGGTCGATATCACCGGGAAAAACATCATGGGTGTTCCGGTACCGGTGATCGAGAAGAAACGGGTCTCGAAAAGCATGCTCGAACGGGGGTATGGCGTGATTGCCACCAGCGGGCGGATCGATGAGACTGCCGAGCGGTTTGAGGCCGAGCTTGACCTCTTGATCGAGCTTGCGGAGACCGAGACTGCCATGCGGAGGCTGGGCTCGGAGATCCAGAGGAACCGACGCAGGGTCAATGCCCTCGAGCAGATCCTGATCCCCGAGCTGAAAAGCCAGGCAAAGTTCATCAAGAATGCAATCGAGGAGCGGGAGCGGGAGGACCTGTTCCGGTTAAAAAAGGTAAAGCGCATTATCGAGAGGAAGAAAAGGAAGGCAAAGGAGAAGAGAACTCTCACCCTGCAGAACTCTTCATCAGGGTAAAGATGCAGGCGCGAAATCCGGCAGGCTTGATCAGCTTGATCAATTTCAGAGTCGGTTGCGCCAGATATCGTCGAGACCGACAACGATAAAGACCGGAGTTTTAACGGAATTGTACTCCCATGAAAAGGAAAAGAACTCAAAACCCCGGGGAACCCGGTCTGAAAATCCCCGGATACTACTCCCGGATCTTTTCGGAACAAAAAAAAGATTGTTTTAACCGGTACCTTTACCTCCACTTTCCCACTACGGGCGTATCCCCGGCGATCCCCAACGTTACCGATTTGTCTACTTTTCCATCGAAGTTATAATTAAGGTACCAGGT
>Ga0172381_10000869_pt1 | contig 37693 bp, 35 predicted proteins | sample Leawel6488metaG_FD_119754 | JGI IMG/M metagenome (GOLD analysis project Ga0172381, IMG submission 119754) | Leachate microbial communities from a municipal landfill in Southern Ontario, Canada - Leachate well 64-88 metaG | ecosystem: Engineered > Solid waste > Landfill > Unclassified | place... | reverse complement strand
TGGTATTAACAGAATACTCGACATCGACAATGGGAGATCCCGCTGCTGTTGCGTCGGCCACGCATCTTGCCAAGGCACGACGCTTTAGTTCGTCTATGATATCTTCATTCGTCATTTCACAGAGCCGCCTGTCCTGACGATCCGCAGGTACTCGGTTCCAAAGATCCTTGCGGTCCCGAACTGATGTTCGATGGTGACGACTCCGGCGTCCTTGCCGATAACTGTTTTCCTGTCGACACTGTGGAACTTGTCGCGCTTTCGCGATTCCGATGGCATCGGCATGCTGTACATAGAGAATCTGAAATGGGTACTGCCGACAGTGATCCCGACATAACGAACAGACTTCACGTACTGGAAACAGAGCGTGATTCCGAACAAGATCAGCGACATGCTTGTTTCAGCGTGGTTGTTGAAAGCTTCGATACTCACGAATTTTTGTCTGCTTTTCTTTTGCATGGTGTTGTTCTCCGAATAAAGGATGGGAGAAAGCCTCCCATCCCAACGTTTCACTGGATCGTGGATCCAGTATTGTTATTCTTCCTGCGGGATCGCGAGTTCGTTTTCTTCAAGCAGGCTCACGTCCTCTTCGGGTCGCTGCACGTTGCGGTTTCCGGAAGGTCCGGCCTGGATGCCGCGACGGGCGAGCCTGCGCTTCTCGTGGTATTCCTTGTCGTGCTGTTCGGCCTTGGCGAGATCCTTTGCCATGTACTCTTCCCAATGCGTGCTGTAGTTGATCTTGTCTCGCATCGCGGCGTGGATGATGCGAACACCGCGAGCGCCCTTGAAGAAGCTGGGCAGTCCGGTGCGCAGGTAGTTGAAGAGCTTGCCGTAGTTACGTCGAATGTCGGCCTGCATCTGGAACAACCGGATGATTTCCACCACGACCATCTCGTACACTTCGTGGTTCTCGGCGTCGTGGCGAGCCTGATTGACGAGCTTCGTGGCTTCGTTGACCTTCGTCTCCTCGATGTGCGCTGCGATGTCGGACTTCCACGATTCCATGTACGGAGCCGTGAGTGGGATCTTGGCGAGGATTGCGTTGATGATCTCGACGCCCTGCACGGTCCATTTGAGATCCTGCGGCAGAAGATGCCCGAGATTGCGATGCGTGCTGAAATAACCATTCTCGGGAAGACGCGGACGGCTCGCCAAGATCTTCTCGGCGGCGGGATAGATCTCCAGCGACACCATTTCGGAACGTGCGAGGCGTGCGTCCTCGATCGCCTGGGATTCGCGAATCATGGCCTGGGCACGCTTGTATTCCTGGTGCGGCTTGGTGTTGGCGATGATGTTGGCGGCGGCTCCGGCGATGCGGGAGACATGAATGGACTTGAGAGGGTTGGACATGATTTCTTTCCTATGTCGGTTAGACAGAATTGTGTGTTGGACAAAGGACTGCACAACGCAGTCCCGTGAGGTCGAAGTCCTAGGCGAAAGACTTCTGGGTTGGTCGGCGCACGATCACAGGAGGAACATCGATATCGTTATCGATGTCGCCGCAAGCGACGTACACGGAACTCGCGCAAGCACCGTCCCGAAAGAGGTGCAGACCGAGTCGATGAGACACCGAGGAATCTTCCTTCACGATCTTGGTGAGCTTGCCACGGACAAGCATACCCGAATCGAGATTGGGAAGAGAAACCGCATTTGCGTTACCCTCAAGGCGAGCGAGATCGAACCACAACGTCTTCTTCTCGGGAGTCTTGGCTTGATTGCCTCGAACTTCCGAAACGACGACATCGCGATTGCGAGAAACGAACTCGCGCACTTTGAGAAGATCGGCGAGAATTGCGGTGGTGTTCATTACATCATTTCCTTGTGTTTACGGGTTTTGACACACGGCTAGCATCATCAGGCCAAGAGCAGCCACGTCTTGACTACACACACACCACGTTGTGTTGTTTCGCTTGGAAATGAGGGCTTGTCATCATCAGGCCGTGCGGTGCCACCAGCACGACTACGGAGTACAATAACTCCGTTTCGACAATATGAGACTTGCTGGCTTGCCCAATCCAAGTCTCTCAGTATTTGCGGAAATGCGGGGCAGGCTTCGCCACGCAGGAATCAACTTCCTGTGGGCGTCTTCTAGATTCGGGGTTTCGCATCTAACTACTCGTCGTCGACGACCTTCTGGTTCTTCTCGCGGAGCTTGCCGATGCGACGGGCGTACAAGCGAAGAAGCTTGACGGTTTCGGCCTTCACGTCCTCGTCCATGCCGGTTTCGGCTTCGAGCGCCTTGATCGCCTTGGCGATGCGCTTGCGCTTGCGGGTGATCTTGACGACGTTGGCTTTCGCGAGTTCGATGCGGATCGCGGTGGACTTTTCGGCTGCAGTTGGTCTGGCCATTTTGTTTCTCCTGTTTTGATGTTGTTCGACCTGTCTTCCTCAGTGTGCGGCGGTCAACCCAGCACAGACCTCCCGAAGGAGGTTTCGACTATTCGTTATTCAGGACGATGTTCTTCCTGACTTGGTGCGACACTCAATGATTTCGACTTGTCCCAATGGGGCGAGTATTGGAAAGGCACTTCGTACCACATCCGCTTGTCCATAGGACTTACGAACTTTGTGACGCCGAATCCCGTCGTTTCCTTGTAGAGCTTTACGAGTGCGTAGGCTTCGGGAGAATCCTGGATGTATAGATCACTCTGCCAATGCGACAGTACCAAGCCCAAGGCGACGGCTTTTCCATAGAGGTCGAAATCTTTGGCAGGAGTCGGCGAGGTAGCTAACTGTTCGAGTACGTCAGGCATGGTTTTGGTCCTTATTTGATGTGCAGGGCGTCGTGAGCATGATACAGCAATGAGCGCTCGGTCTCGACTGGTGTTGAAAGGAGCTTCGCACGCAAGTACAGCATGAAAGTATTGGCGATACGGATCATCATCGGCTCGAACATGGCATCGCGATCGGTTGGAATGTTGATTGGATCATACGGCTTCGACAGATCCGTATCGTCCTGGATCCACGCATGTGTATCGCCTGCGATGGTAACACTAAGCGAGACGTTGCTAACAAGCATGCTTGTCATGGTGTATGTCGAATAGCCTTCGAGATACGTGACTGTGATGCTTTCTTCCAGCAGCCTTCCTTGCGTCGCGATGTCCAAGGCGTGCGAGAAGAACATGATGTTGTGCTTGGACGGAAGCTCCATCAGATGTGAGCACGCGAAGCCGAACGTCCGGCCTGTCAGGTCCATGTATTCGCGCATGAAGTCGATGTACTTGGAACTCATGATTCATTCCTTTCATTTACGTTACGACGATTGTTCCATTGTGAAAAACAAACGGTGACGAAATAAAACAACCATCGTTTTCGCCACACCCATAATATACAACTGAATTTCCGAAAAAGTCAAACCAGAACGCAAAAAGGCCGGAAAATACGCTTTTCCGGCCCTTGACACGCAAATACTTGTGTTTTCAACAGCTAATCGCCTAGAAGGCTCTATTTGATTGGTATTTCGGCATTTGAATTAAAGGATAACGGCATCGTTCCACTGTGCGGTGACGCGGACTCTACAGTCCTTGGTCGTGAATACTTGCGTCGTGTTCGTATCCACGGCTGAATTCACCGCGTCCATGAAATCTGAAACTTCAACATGCTTGAACCAATCGCGCATGCTGTCAATGCTTATACGAGCTATGCCTTCGCGTTCCGTGCGCTTCGCGGTGTTCTTGGCCCTGTGGGCTTGTTTGATGTTATCATCGTGATCCTTCTCCACGACGCTGCGGAGGCGTTCCATTCCGAACGACTCTCGCGTGTACGGTACGAGATAGGACACTGTGAGATTGCCTGTATTGTTGGGCTTCATCGTGGGAAGATCGGGAGGCAGTTCGCCAAAGACGAACTGGAACCTCAACACATCGCGTCTTGGCAATACCATGATTCCACCTCAGCGCGATTGACCTAGTCCGATGTCTCCGTGGATCTCGTGTGTGGCAGCGGTCGCGTTAGGCAGCTGCGATGTCTTGCGAATCTCGGCGGCTCTGGCGAGGACTTCGTTGTCACTCTTCTCGGGAGTCTCTTCGCCGGTATGGTTAAATTTGGATGCGTGGTGTGTCATGATCGTTCTCCTGTATGGGTGTATGTTCGTGAGTCGGTGTGTATTTGGTGCGGTTTGAAATCTCGGCGACATGTTGCGCGTAGCGGCTGGCGTCCAGTACCAGCAGAAGTACATAACCATCGATGCTGACAAGTCCTGATCTGCTTGGATGCGGATCCCAGACAATCACTCCGGACTTGGCCACGCAAGCATGACGTACCGTAGGGTGCCTGTCGGTATGGCCAGTGGCGATGCACCAGCAATCGGTTATGTCGTCGTCACGGCACAACTCGTCAAAATCGTTGCTAGCCTGTACCATCGCCAATCCGTACTGTCGAAGCCATGTATTCACGACACTGCGCCATTTCCTGGTGTGGTCGTTCGGCACTGTTTCGATGTCGACATGCAAGATGCTCGCCAAACATGCCGCGAAGCAGTTGCCCTGCACGCCTTCGGGAAGATCGCCGTGCAGCGTCTGCGTTACTTCAATCATTGTTGGCCTCTTTTATCTTCGCATGCTTCTTAATGACAGATTTCATCCAACGCATGTGTTCTTTGGACAGCGACGCAGGATCGGTCCCGGCTTCCAAGCGTAGAGCCTTGACATCCATGAGCTTCCCGAGACTGTCCTTGATCGACTTGTTGAGTTTGCGTCCTGGTTTGTCTCCATCGCCGCAAGGAAACACGATGTCGAAAAGCGCGGCCAGCAGTGTCGCTTTCTCCGGCGACCACGTGTCGACTCCGATGTTCGCCATGGCAGGAATGCCGTTCTGCATCAACACCAAAGCATCGGCAGGTCCTTCGACAATAACACAGAAGTTCCTGTACGATCTCTCTGCCCATTTCTTGGACAATACAAGGGCTTCGTCGAATCCGTAGAAATGCTGTTTCGCCCAATCACCTACGCTGTTCAGATACTTGGGTTCCTGATCCTTGGATAGCGCAGCGCCGATGTGTGCAACCACTTCTCCGTGTTCATGCACAGGAAGCCATAGGCGTATGTCCTTCACGACCTTCCCTGTCTTGGTCTTCCTATAACGCTGCATCTTTGCACCGACGCTCTTCAGTGTGGCGTTGGTGACTACCGAATCCTTGCGCACCCAATCCCAGTCGGGCTTCAAGTCCCGAAGCCATCCTTTTTCAGGATGCTCGTATGGTGTTTCGTAATGCTGTTCGGTGACAGATGTCGCCATGTCGAAATTGTCGTCGGCGTACAGCTTTGCCATACCTGCCTGTTCGGCCAGACTGTTCCAATCGCCGCTGACTCCGCAGCTCCAGCAGTGGTATGTCCCTGGAGATATCGTGCGGTTCTTGTTGTCGGTGTGCGATTTCAGATTCACTGACAATGTGAAGCTAACATCATGAGTGCTGTCAGGATCCTTGTGGAAGCAACATTGAACGACGATGTTTCCGCCTTGCAACTTGTGGTATCTGAACCTTCTCTTCAGTTCGTTTCGGACATGAGCCTCTGTTTCAGGACCGTCCGGAATTATCTTTCGGTTCTGTCCGAACTTGAACTCACGATGTTCGGCGAAACTGAGTCCTGTGTAGTTTGGTGTGTATGTCATTTGGTCGATGTTTACGGTTTGCCGTGCATGTACAGAGCACCGTTGATCATGTTATCCAAATCGCTGTACACGAACGGTTTCTCTACAACGTAGGCATCCCTGTGCGGCTTTATCATTTCGGATATCCTCGTATGTGCTGTGAGGTATATGAACGGCGCATTCATGCCGGAAATGCGCAATGCGAGCATGAGATCGAAACCAGACATTCCGGGAAGATTCATGTCCGTTATGACTATGTCTGGCCTCGGAACATCCATGGCCTGGGCTTGCAGAACATCATGCGCAGATCGAAACACGAACACGCGAAAGCCGATATCCCTGAGATGTGTCTTCAGGACGTTTCGCACTTCGTTGTTGTCTTCGACAACATAGACAACCACCGAGCTTGGGTTTTCGGATATGTGATTGTCGTTGGCTTCGATCGGCTGATTGGGGCTGAAAGCGTCGACAACGCAGAAATCCGAACTCAGGCATGTTGCCTTTCCTAGTGTTATCTTGAACGTGGATCCCGATCCTATGCTACCAGTCACATTAGAAGTCACGCTTATGTGGCCGTCATGTTCGAGGACAATCTTCTTCACAAGCGACAGTCCTATCCCTACGCCCATGGCTTGGTTTTGATGCCGGGGCGCTTGGTAGTACTTGTTGAAGATGTTCAGTATATCTTCTTGTGTTATTCCAGATCCTGAATCCTGTACCTCGAAAATCAGCGAAGACGACGAGTCGACACTGACTCGAAGGAACACGCGACCGCCGAACGGCGTGAACTTCGCGGCGTTGCTCACGAGATTGTTGAGCACTGTTTCGAGCTTGTCTGGATCGAACGAACAGGTTATTCCAGGAAGCATGATGCATTTGTACCACAGACTCTTCTCTCGGCACAGCATGCCAAGCCTGGGGGAAAGAGATCTTATCCAAGTATCTACATCGACAATTATAGGTCTTATCGTGTCTAGAGTGTTGAGGCGTTCAAGCTCTATGAGGTCGGATACCTGGGTCTTGATGGATGACAAGGCGTGCTTGAGTCGTCCCACGTGCGTCGGCAATTTGTCTGTGTTCTTGTCGGCGATGATGTCCTCGACCGCTATGGTCGCGACAGACAGGGGTGTGCGTATCTCGTGGACCACGCTTGCGATGAAATCATCCTTCTTAACATCATATTCCTGGAGCATGCTGTACGATTGTTCGAGATCCCTCACCTTGCCCTTGAGTTTGCGTTGCAGGCTACGGATGTAAAGCATCGCTATGCCACCGACGCATATGGTTTCCGTGCCTATCAACATAACCGAGTTTCTGGTGCTTTCCGGTTCCGAAGGGCTCGACATGAACACCAGTATGTAAGCGAATCCGAAAAGCGCAGCCAGGAAGATGTCGAACGATTTCAGGAACAGTATCATCGCCATCAGGCAGAAGACGAAGCTGTCATGCCAAAGCGAACTGCCGTTGTTCAGCACGTAGAAATAACGAGGTAGGATTATGAACTGCACAGCCCCGAATCCGATCCATGCGTACCTGTTGTATGATCGCGATGTTTCCCGGTACTTCGTTGAGAACGAGGCAGCATAGAATATGGAGTACATGACTATGTTCATGACTCGAAGAACGATGTCTTCCTTGAGTCCGAAGGCGTAAGGCAGATAGAAGTAGTAGAACACGTGGGCAGGCACACCGAGCCAGAATCCCCACTTTGCCATGTCCAGGTATTCCGCCTCCGACATCTCGATGTCTTCACGGAACCAACGCGCCAATCCATCGAGCTTGGATCTGCAACAACTCAAGTATTCTGTTATGTTTCGTCGATTGGGCAACACATGTCACCCATTTCTTGGTGTCTGTGCTGGTGTGCCGCTCGGCCATTGCGCTTTGGCATAGTCCAGCGTAGTTTGGTCCTCGTACATACCGTCCCTGTAGTTTCTGATCAGTTGGTCCCAGTTGCCATAGGACAGTGGAGGATTGGTTTCTGTAACGACAAGGTCGAAACTGACATCGAAGCTGTGTGGATCCTCTGCCGATTCGGTGTATGATATTCCGGATTCTCCGAACCATCCATACAGAACAAGGCGAGGAAAAGCCAATGTCGACAAGATCAGCATAACGCGATTCTCGGTCTGTCCACCACGCTCCGATGTCTTTCGTATCCGGCGCTCGTCGGCGAGACTGAACAACGCGTACAGATTCTGGATACCGATGGGGACATGCCGGTTGGCGTAGGAATATAGATCAGGCATGTTGCCTGATCCTTTTTCTGCGTTGCCTGAATCAGTGAGCATTGGATTCGGACGTATGGATTCTCCGACCTTTTCGTATAACGTTCCTTTGATGTAATCCTTGGTCTGCTCTGGCATGGGAAGCCTGCCGCTGTATTCCTTGAGCCTGTCGTCATAGAACGCTCTGGATATCGCGATGTCAGCTTCGAGACTGGCGTATGGATTAACCAAATCGCTTTGCTGTTCCTGCGATCCAGCCTGTCCTGAATTGCGTGTATTGCGCATCGCATGCACTTTGTCGTTGACCAACGTGTTGGCTTCGAGAACATAACTAGGATCGAAGCTTGGAACGATGTATCCGGAATTGAAGCGCATGCTGATGGTTGGCTTGACCAGCATGGACGAGTTGCCAAGGTATCGCCATACGTAGATGATGTTCGCTGCGCGAGCAAGCTCGTTCGATGTGCGCACTCCCAAGTCGAAGCTGATCTCTTCTGGATTGAGCGGCAGTATGATGTAGGCTCCTTGCGCCATCCACGCCTCGCATGATATGATGGCAGCATCGCTGCGTTGCGATCTGTCGTCATTTCCTGAAAGTTCGGACATGGATGATCCCCCCCAATGCTGTTAGTGTGGCGACTTCAATACTTCGGAGCGTATTCGTTCCAGGCTCGTGGTGTTGCCGTTTATTTCGGCCTTGTAATTCGTCATCATGTCGTTGAACTTGTTGTAGCCGTACGCCGGACTCTTTGCTGTTATGAACAAGCTGAACGATATGTCGAACTGTCCGTAATCATCCACGCTTTCGGTGAACTGGAGCCCACCGGCGTCCGGCCATCCGTAGAACGTCATGGCCGGAAGTTCCAACGAGTTGAAATGCACTATAACTTGGTTGTTGCGCAGATTGCCATGCTTGTCGGTGAATATCTTCTGTTCATCCAGCAGCATTATGAATGCGTAGAAGTTCTGTATTCCGATCGGAACATCCGCGACGTACAGACTCGGAATGTTGCTGATCGCGGATTCGTGGAATCGATAGGCTCTGGAACGCGTCCTGTAGTCCACAACGGTGTCTCGTGACGGACGCTTCGCTTCGAACTTCAGAGCGGATGCCCGATACGAATCTATCTTCCTATCGGTTATTCTGCGACGCTGCTCCGCAGGATCACCACCCAATTGTGTGTTTACGGAATCTGTTGCCTGAGCATTGCGCAACGCATGCATGCTGTTCGTGAACTCGTTGACAAGACCTCTGGCCTCTCGTATGTAGGCCTCGCTGAATTGGGGAAGAACCAAACCGCTCGGGATCGTGAATGTGTAGTTGCACGGCGCGATCACCGTCTTCGACAAAGGATTTCTGTGGACGTACATGAACTTGCCGCGCTGCGTCTCGCCTTGAGTGCCTCGGAGTGGATTAACCACTTCGAACTCAGACGGATTGACAGGGAGAACTATGTACACATCTTGTTCAGCCCAACGAGAGCATGTGAAGCACCAAGCGTTGGAACGATCATCCATGCCATTTTCAAGCTGTGCCATGTGAACTCCATGAAGCGATTGGCAGAAATCAAAAAGCGCGTAGATCTTGGCGTTATGGCATGGGATCTACGCGCTTATAGTTGTATTATCGCGACTGAAGCCTGGTTTCGACTTCGATCATCATCTCAGCTGCCTGTTCCAGCGCCTTGGAATCGCCCTGGCACTTTTCCTGGAAATACGCGATATCGGCAAGATTGAACGTGCGAGTGTTCGCGTAGATCTTGTCGAGCTGTGCGACCTTTCCGGCATCGCTGGTCTGGGCTTGGTAATCGATAACCAGAGCCTTCATGCGATCACTGACTTCGTGGTCGGGACGCGGAGTCAGGATCGGAGCGGCCTTGACATCAGCCGCCTTGGCCATGTCGCTCTGGAACTTCTGGAGTTCGCGCTGTCCACGAGGCGTGGCGTATTCCTTCTCGACGGTGTCGGGATGCACGAGAACGATGCTGCGCTTCCGCAGGTGGTCGCGAAGGCTTCCGGAGGATCCGATGTCGCGATGCGTAGCCCAATCGTTCAGGCGAATGGCGATCCACGTGTTGGGAATGTTGATAACCTGCTTGCGGCCATTGATCGTGAAGTCGATCGCGATTCGGCCTCCGCGATCGAGGTTGTTCCTGACGAAGATGTCCAAACCGGACTCGACGAGATTGTCGAGAGTTAGCTGGTTCGGATGATCGGCGAAAAACTTTCGGGCTTCTTCCTTCGCCGCCATGTTCTTGGCGAATGCCGTCGATTCTCCGGCTCCCATCTTGTCGATGAAGCTGAACGAGGAAGTTGCCTTGGTTTCGTTGTTGTCGCTGTTCATGTTGTTTTCCTTGGATGTGTGCATCCTGCATTGGCAGGAAGTTTTCGTGTGTTGGTGTGTTGTTGTGAATCGGTGAATAATAGTGGGGATTTTAACCCCCACCAAGAACGGTCAGATCTCTACGGGTTTTCGTGTGTTGGTGACTTGGTGTGACTCGGTGAATAATAGTGGGGATTTTAACCCCCACCAAGAACGGTCAGATCTCTACGGGTTTTCCAATAATGACTCTGAGACGTTTTGCGACGATCTCGGAATTCAACACTGTCAATCCTGCTTTGCGGATCCTTGAGAACATGGTATTCAATTGCTTCTGAATGCGCGAGTCCTTGTCGAAGTCGACACGCAGCATTTCGATCCTCTTGAATCCGATCTTCCGCAGCATGGCCTCGTTGCGACTCTCGCCGACGACAAGGATACGCCGATCGAAACAGAACAATCCAATAATAACTTCCGACTTGGCCTTGGATGCTGCGGCTGTCGCTTCCATGGTGTGCGTAAGTCCGGCTTGCAGCAGATCGAGCTTCGAGAAGTTCGTAGGTGCCTTGATCCTGAACAAGGCTTGGAAGCTCGGATCGGTCAGGAACGCGAACTTGGAAGTCGAGCCTTTTCCGACTCTTTCGACATAACCACCAGCGGCCTCGACGGCGTTGGCGATGGCAACCACTTGCGACATGTCCGACACTGGACGATGGTAGACCCACATTACCTTCTTCGTGAAGAATGTCGTTCCACGCCCCATGCCAAGATTGACCCTGGCGAGCTTGCGCAGCATCTTCGGATCGTTGTTGGTGCCTGCAGGTGCGAACACGTACACGGAATCGTTCGTAGGAATGTTTCTTGTAGCGCCTTCCTCGACATCATCAACGACGATGAGTTCGGACACGCCAAGATTGATTCCTTCGACATCTTCTTCCGGATCGATATCATCCTCTTGCGGCTTCGCTGGCTTCTTGGCCTTGATCTTATCGGCTTCTCGCTCAACGATGTTCTTGCGAGCATCTTCGAGCTTGTTGCGTTGCATAACTTCTTCAGTCGGAGTCGGAGCATTGGGCTTGATGTCGGCTTTGCCGATGATGCGCTGAAGCACCATGGCGTTCTTCTTCATCAAGCTACGATCGTTCTTCTTGTCGAAGCCGATAACGTCAACAGCATCTCCTGACTTGTTGTACTTGACTTCCAGATCTTCGTCGATGGCAACGCATCCCGGATAATTCGAAACCACCTTGTTGTAGCACATGCGAGCCAACGTCATGAGTTCGGCTCTGGTATCGTGGTTGGATAGATCGTTGCCTGCATCGGTCGCGAAGTTCTTGCCAGGAAGTCCGGAGCATCCAACAAGTCTGTAGTCGGCATCGCGAAGAGCCTGACCAAGGAACAAGCTGAATCCTCGTGTGGATCCTTCCGGGATGAACTTCTTGAATCCAGGATGCTTCTCCAGAACCTCTTCGAGGGCTCGCTGCATGTACGAGATCAACAGAGCGTTAGCACCCTTCGAGTTCAACGCGTTCACGGCGTCGTCGCCAAGCTCGTAGGCAAGTTCGAGATCGCGAGCGCGTTTGATTTCAGCGCTCATTGACTTCTTGTTGACCGTACGTGCGTTGATGATGTTGTCGCCGTTGAAGTACATCATGTCTGCGTATTTGAATGTGCCTGGTCCGACTGGATTGCCGTCGTCGTCCTTGGGACGCAGACTCGCATCCAGCGCGTCGATGATCTCGACTCCTGACGCCACGTCGATGCGGCCAGTGTTCGGATCTCCATAACCAGCATCCTTGAATAGCTTGATGTATTTCTCGGCATCATGCAGTTCGTGTGCGTAGATGCTGTCATGCACTTCCAACAGATCCAGGGAAACAGAATTTCCAGTTTCCTTGTCTTCGTATGCGAAGTTCCGCAAATCATCTTCAGTCTGCAGAACTTCGACAGCCGATCCTTTGCTAACCGCACCGAGTGCGTGGTTCATGTTGTATGGATTGGTGTAGTCCGAGATCAATTTGCGGTTCGAGTTCTGACGAATCAGGAACTTGGCAAGCTTGGCGATCTCGAACGTTCCGTTCGCCATGATGTTGTAGATCTCGCACTTCAGCTTCTGTCCGTTGCGATAGATACGAGCGACAGCCTGATCGTAATCGCCGGTGGTCCAGGGAATCGTGATCTTGATCATCATGTCTGCGGCCTGCATGTTCTGTCCGTAGATGACAGAAGTTTCGGCAGCGACGATGATGCTGGCGGACGCGTTCTCAGGATCCTTGAAATCGCGAAGATTGTCTGCTGCTTTTGCATCGGACTTCAAATAACGAACAACGCAATCGCTGTACTTGGATTTCTTCAAGAATGCGTAGATATGCTCGACCGTAGCGATGTTCAATGCGAAGATGATGACCTTGCCACGCATTTGACTCGGAACCGCGAACTTCTTGTTCTGTTCCGACATCGCCATATAACGATTGCCATCCAAACCAGACCAGTGCTTGGTGATCAGCTCTTCGATGCGGGTGTCCTTGGCAGTGAATTCAGGAAGTTGTAGGTTAAGATCTTTGAGGCGAGACTGTGCCTTCTTGCTGAACTTTTCAGGCACCAGCGATTGCGGAGACGAAATGAACGCCTGCAACATCGCTACCTTCTCGCCCATGTTGCGTTTCTTCTCGGCAAACTGTGAGAGCTTAGATCCAGACGACCTGCCTGCCTCACTGAGGCTACTGTCGTCATCCTCTGTAACGTCACCGCACGCATCGGCACGTAGCTTTTCCAGATCCTTAGTGACTGAATCATCTTCCAGGTCCGAATTTGTGCCGGTGAGAAGCTGATTCAAATAGGTGATGGCTTCTTCGTCCGTTCCTGCATCATCCTGAAGGTCGTTCATCAGAACTCTATAGACAGCGCCATGTAGGCCCTCAAGATCCACGAACTCGAAATGCTCTTCCTTCTTAGGAAGCAGACCCATCCACATGGAACGACGAAGCTGCATAACTCCAGAAGCAAGCATATGCAAACGGACGCGTCGCTCATTTCCTTTCTTGATTTCTGTGCGCCTCGCATCCTCACAGTACAGTGTCTGGAATCGTCTGCGCGTCCCCATCATGGTTCCGTCGATGAAGCTAGTCTGAGTGAACACGTCGTCCACGTCGCGTGTCACCATGGTACCTGTCATGATGCGCTTAACAGGAATGCCGGAAAGAACCTGCACAGCCTTGTGGAAGCCCGAAGCTGGATTCTTGATCTTCTGAGACTCATCGAGATACAAAACATTGATTCCAATATCCAAAAGCAATTGCGCGTTGGGATAGATCTGTTCCGTATGCGGAACCTCGATGATAATCTTCATCTTCTTGCCCTTGCTATTCTTCCTAGCAGAGGTCTTCTCGGCAAGTTGAGTTCCAGTAATGACAGGATAGCTATCAAGCCCTAGCCATTCATAACTAGCAATGAATACAGTGTTGATGGGTGCCGATCGAGCAAGAGATGCGATCTTGTTATTGTCCATCTTCGCCCACGTGCGGGTCGCCGAACTCAGGACAAAGAAGTTGACATTCTTGCCAAAGAAGTTGTTGTGCAAGTCGACCATGTAGTTTTCAATAAGACTTGCAGGCATGACAACACATACACGTGATGGCTTGCCGTGAACACCTTCCTTGATCCAACGAGTCCCATCCAGCGCCGACATGAACGTCTTACCGCCACCCATATCGCAGTCGAGAGCAGCAGTTTCCTGATGCTTCATCGTGTACAGCGTATAGGCTTGGTGCGGCATCGCTGTTGGATGCTGATTGTTATCATTTGTCGTGAGTCCATCGAAATTGCCGATAATCTCAGCCAGATCTTCGGCGCGTGGTGGTTTCACTCTCGCGTCTTCGGCGCGTGCATGCAGCACCTCAAGTCTAGGCCATTCCTTCTCGGACTTGGCTGCAATGTGCAACATGATCTTCAAGGAAGTGATATCGCGCCCTGTTAGACGTGCCTTTCCTCCACGCGCAGCATAGCTTACTGCTGTGTTGTAGTCGAGGTCGGTAAGGCCATCTGATTTACTAAGAAGCAAATGCGCGTTTCCAGCAGTGTCATTGCTATCCCTATCATTCTTTGTGGGAACAGCACTAACATAATTGTCAACGGCGTCATGGACGGCATCGTAGTAGATGCGATCAGAATTGTAGCTCTCACGCAAGTGTTCTGGCTCCACAACGACGAACCTGGGTTGGTAACCCTGGAACCCTGGGAATCCGGCAACGCGCTGGCTGTTCAGAACATGGAGATTTTCGCTGTTGAAATACTGTGCTGGAAGCTTGGTTACACATCCGTAAGGGGACATGTCCTTGCGATCCTCGACACTTGTGGGATCGTATTCTTCATCCTTGACGCCAAGCATATGCGGCGTCGACTTCATCATGTCGGCACGGTCACGATCGTTCAATTCGCAAGCACCGCTGAAGATTGTGCTTGTGAGTTTTCCATCCTTGGTGTAATAGAAAGCGATGTTCGACTTCATGTCGACATACGCGATCGAGCCTGCGAACTTGTCGAATTCGGTAACGCCCTTCTCATCGATCAGTTCGCGATCCAGGTAATCAGGAAGCTTCAGTGATTCGCGGAAGCTCGCGAACTCATTGCGGCGATCGACATCGGGAAGATAATGGATGTGGCCGTTGGCAAGTTTGATGAGCTTGTCTTGCTTCGGAGCACCTTCTGGCTTGGGAGGCTCAAGCAAGCTTCTTTCTTTCTGTGAGAAACCGAAGACCTTGCCCTGAGACATCAAACCGCTTGTTAGGATGCTGTACGCGATATATTCAAAGAGCTTGTCGGTCGTGTTCTCGAAGTCGCCCAAGCATACAGTGGTAAGCTCCTTGTGGGACAATCCGATAATTCCGAAAGGAACGGTCAGGATCCGGCATCCCGAAGTGCCTTGAGGTGCAGGAGCAACGAAGATAGCAACGCCATACACGCCGGTGTTGTCAGCATTCTTGCGATACAGGTAACTACCATGCGTTCCGAATCCATGCAACTTCAGGAACTGCATGGCCTTGCGCGACATGATGTGGTTCAAGCCGAGATTTCGTGTGATCTTAAGCCCTGAATGGCGGGAAAGATTGACAACGAAATCATCGAACAATCCACGATCATTGAAAAGATCCAGCGAGCTGTTTCCCGCCAGGACTTCGTTCGTCTCCTCGTTGTTTCTGGCCACACCGTTGGCATCAATAACGACAGTTGAAGTGTTGAACGTGCCGTACTTGTCGAGGGCACCGGCAGTGAATCCCACAACGGCGTTGCGTTTGGCTCCGCCGAACAAGTCGCGGACGGGTTCGATCCTGTGACTCATGTAGGCACGATCGGCGTACCGAAGACGTGTCATGCCCAGGATGTTGATCTTGTTCTGCTTCTTGCGCGTAACTTTCTTCTTAGGATCACCGGAGGACTTGTCGTCGCTTGCAGAATCCGAAGACGAATCGTCCTGGAACATTGAGTCGTTGTCGTCATAACCAGACGATTCGCCATCATCTTGCTCGGTCTGTGCGGCATACGCACGCAAAGAAGCCGTGGCTTCTGGAGATTCCGGAGCTTTTACATGTGCGGCCCTGAAAGCATTCGCGTCGGAATCGTCATCGACATAAACGCCCTCTTCATCGAGAGGAGCCGCGAGATCGATTTCGAGTTGCGAGCCAGCGGATTCGAAATAGTCGTAATCAGTGGCCTCGTTCAGACTGAATGCCTGTCCGACATTCGTTATTTGATCACGAATAGTATTGGCGAGCTGTGGATTGCTGCGGTCCCAAGAGTCTGCGGTATCCTTCAGAGCGATTGCGCTGAACACGTTGAATTGCGTGTAGATCTTCTTGATGTTTCCGTAGATCCCAACAAGACGGCGATTGATGCGCAGCTGCATCGCCTTGATAACCTTGGATGTCTGGACTTCGCCACGAGCCGCCTTGGCCTGCTCGATGGCTGCAAGGATATCGGAGGCGTCCTTGGCCTTTTCGGTATCGACAACGCGAGTCTTCGCAGCGAGATCGGCTGCTCTCTTGGACTTGACGGCTTCGTCTTCGATCCCTAGGCCGATCTTCGTTTCGACAGGAATCTTCTTCAGGAAATTTGGGAACTTGGTTGCAAGCTTCTTGATCTGCTTGGCATCGAGACTGACGTTCTCGATAACACGCTTGCGAGACAAGGCAGGAAAGACGCTCTTGAGCTTTTCAAGAACCTGCTGTTCTGTTAGGAACTTGGCTACTGGTGCCTTGCGCTTCGGTGCATCGTTGTTTTTCTTGTGTACGACAGGAGCAAGCTTCTGATCCAGGACCGATGTGCGCTTCTTTGGAAGCTTGACAGTCTTGCGGCTGATGCGCGGTGCCTTCTTCGCTGTCTTGCTGGATTTCGACGCGCTGGGCTTAACAGTCTTTGTAGACTTGGCCGATTTCGCGGACTTCTTGGTCTTCGCAAGCTTTGCAGTCTTTGTCGATTTGCTGGACTTTGCGGATGTCTTCTTGCTTACGCGAGCAATCTTTGTTACAGGCTTCTTGGCCTTGACAGTCTTCTTGGACTTAGCAGAAGTGGTCGACTTTGCCATGCTGATGTTCCTTTTGTAAAAACAAAATGACGTTGCACTTTGGTGAATTTTGACCAAAATACAACGTCTTCACCTACAGAGAATTAGGTGTCTGTTCCGTGATTTCTATTTACGGTTAATCCTTGAGTACCGACTTCAGGTAATCTGACTCGTCGTCGATCGTATCGTCCTCGTTGGCCAGAACCATGAGTGGATCGTTAGGAGTTCCTGGCTTGATGCTCGGTACATTGGATTTGATCTCTTGGAGATATTCGTAGATGTTGCGATACGCCGTGCCTTGCTCTAGGTTGATCTTCGTGATTTCGGAATAGTCCGGCTCGATGTTACGATCGAGAGCAGCTTCGTAGAAGCTTACAGGATTTGCGATCATGCTGTCGATGTAGTCCGGAAGTTCAACATTCAGCTTGTTGGCGAAGAACTTCATCTCTGTGCAGATCTCGCGAAGTTCCAGGGGATGGATGGAGATAAGCTTTTCGTAAGTGTATTCCGACGACATGTAGTCTTGGAACTTCGTCTTGTCTGAACTCACTCCGTAGAACCAGCGAGCTTGCATGTTAGTATTCTCCGTCGTATGGCGTTGTCATTCTTGATGGGTTCGACTCTGATTCCTTGGAATACTTGCTCGAACTCATTGGTGAAGTTGGTAGATTGAGCGATGCACGTTCTTCCTTGTATCCAGACTCTCCGGGATAGTAGAAGTAACGATCGCTGTTCGAGAATCCTGCAAGGGAGAAGTTCACAACGATCACGCTGCGCACGGACTTCATGTGCTTTCTGTGCTCCAGCGGCAACACGTAGTACTTGTCTCGATCGTCCACTGGAAGAACGTAACGAATACCGGATTCTTCGTACTCGTTGTATTGTCCCACGCCCTTCACGAGGTAGGATACATCCTGTCGATCGATGTGCTTCACCGGAGTGATGACAAAACAGCCTTGAAGGCTGTTGGCCTTGATCTCGCGGTCGATCTTGACAAGCCAGAACTCGTCGTGTCGCGGAGCTGGTCCGTCGTAGTCGGTATTGATGAAACCGTACTTGCCCATCGTCTTCGTGACAAGCCTGTTGGGTGACGACTGGACAGGATTGTCGATCATTTTAACTACCGTGTATAGTCCACGTATTCTTGCATTCTCTTGCATTACGCACCTTCTGTGTGTATCGGTGTAGCGCCAAGTCAATCAGGCTCGAACATGCTGCCGAAGAAATTGTCGTTGCCTACGCCAATGCTGGCCAGGCTGAACTTCTTTCCTCCAGGCAATGTTACGTTGTAGCGAAGCCTGAATGCTTGCCTTTTGGGTGTTGTTGTTTCGATGAGACTCACCAGGAACGTGCCTGCCGAGACAGGCCCGCTGATCGTTCCTGATTTCAAAGCGCGTTCGCCTTGCGAGCCTCTGTATTGAATTCCCGTGTTAATAACAACACCAACGTCCATGCTGATTCTGGTATGCAGCGAGGTAGCTGGGTCGTCGTTGTTGTTCGGAATGACTTCAACAACGAACTTCTGAGTGGTGCTTCCTGTGTTATTGAATACAAGCCAGTGCTCGTCGTTGACGACACTGTCGGACACGACCGTAGTTGTCGTTATGTTGTCGACACACAATTTCAGCGTGAAGTTGGGAGAGCCTGCGGCGTACCATTGGTCTATCTGCTGTAGGCTTGGTGGATCTAGCCTGACAGGAATGCTGCCCAGTATGTCGCGCACGTTGAAGAAACTCGAATACGCGAACAGCCTAGCCAACTGCGCTGGATAGAAATGCGAAGCGCTGAGGCTTTCGTTGTTTCCTGGGTAGGAGATCCAGCCAACGACAAGGACATTGGCGTCGTCATGCACGCCGATGTGTCCTGGTTCGATGCTCAGTGTCGGCGTGAAGTTGAGGTTGCTGTCGAGCCTGTAGAGCACGGTGCCGTCGTATGCGTTCATTCCAATGTTGAAATAATGTGCGGTGTTGATGTATCTATGAGCATCCTCGATAATGGTAACGCCTGATCCGAACATACCAGCATGCAGCGTGACAAGTATTTCCGTGCTTCCTGGAGTTACTCCGAACGTGCAAGGCGTTGTCATTCCATGCATGCCAAGAACGGAATTGTTGGCATTGAATCCGGAGGCCGTGGCCATCTTGCCTTTCAAGAACGAAATCGTAGCTGTCATTATTTGCTCGCTATCTTCTTGATTGTTTCTTTATGCTGTGCAATATCCTTGGTGGATTCAAGCAGTGCTGTCCAGGCTTTGCGTTGGGCTGGAGTGATGTCGCCGGTCTTGGTTACTCTGAGAGCCATTCCGTATTCCTCAATCAAGAACTTCTGGAACTCGTGGCACTTTCCGTAGACCTCTTCGAGATTCTCTGGGGTTAGCATCATTACGACTTGCGTATCGTACTTGTCGTCCATGCGCCTGCAGTACAAATAGAACGCATCACGATTTGCCTTCAGCATCTTGTGATGTTCTTTTGATGCAGCATCAACCTTGCCTTGCAAGGCCAACAACGCGGAGCCTCTGAACTGCTGATCAAGTTTCACGAACAGAGAAGTTATTCTTGCATCGATCTCGTGTTCAAAGTTGAAGTATTCGGACATACTTCCTGTCTTCTTTGTATTTGGAAGCTTGCCAGAGCCATATGTCTTCTTGAATGAATCGACAAGATGCCGAAGCTCATGTTCCACAGCGATGTCGAATCCTCGCAGATAAGGAAGAAAGTCCGTCACGTGTTTCGATTGGGCACCGAGCATAGAAACGGCGTACGAGATCTGGATCATGTTTGGGTATATGAAGTATGCCATGCCAGCGTCCTTCGATGCTGCAGGCACCAAAGTAACGATAATGTCGCCATTCATCTCCTTGTACTTGTCCGAGATCTTCACATCGGAAGCCGTGCCTAGATTCTTGGCCAGATACTCGAACGTCTGTGCATAAGCAGGAGCGCCTGCCTTGAACGAGCTGTCCCGGTTCATGTATCTGGGAGCATCCTTGAACGCCATCTTTATGATGCGTGACATGGAATGGATGTCTTTGATTATCTCGCCTTCGTACTTGTAGCTGCGCGCAGCCATCGAAGTTACAACATGCGCCGAAACACCATTCTTGCGTAGATCGCGACACACAACGGAAAGGTTCAGATTCTTCATTGTCTTACCTCTTTACGACTGGGAGACTGTAATAGATGTCAATGTCGGACGAATTCGTGAAGTATGCTGCGAATCCAGAGCATCGTCCTGAGATTACGAAACTAGCGCTTCTGTAATTTTCTGAAGTGTAACCAATGTAGACGCGATTGTCCACGGAATCCTTCATTGGCTTCAGTACGACTTCCGCGATTCCTTTTGTCAGCATGTTTCCGGCATTGTCGAACGTGGGATCGTTCTTCATCACGACACGCACGCTTCCATCATCCATCACGGAAGAGTCGGCCCCATTCAGGATGACGATGAATCCGCAGAGTTCCGAGTCGTATTTGCGCAGCGGCAGAAGCCTTGATCTGTAACATGTCTTGTAGGGCGACGAGTCCTTGATTTCCTTCGGAATGACAGGACAGTCGAGAATCTCACGTCCTTCCCACAACACTGACGAGGCATCCAGGTAGCGAGGCTCCCTGAAATCTTCGGCGCATATGAGAGTCACACGCTTGTAGTTCTGTGTCGTGGCGGCTGTTCCGGAAACGATCTCGTGCGCACCTACAAGTATTTCTGCCGTCGATGTTACTGCAGTGAGTCCGTAGATGCCGTCACGCACGGTAGGCAACACGCGGCGAGCATCCCTGATGTTCATGGCTTCGCGGCCATTCCAGAATCCTTGTGCCACACTGGCGTAGCGATGCTTGGAAGCGTCAAGCTTAGCGTAGGCAAGCATCACCGCGCTGTCCTGGACGCCGTAGAACGGATGTTCGTCGTCATCCATGATCTCTATGGATGTAACTTCCATGTAGGGCTTGGAGGTGAAAATGACCTGTTGGTCGTTCTCGCGAATGGCAGGAGGCATCTCGGTATCGCTGTACGTGCTGTTGTTGAATACCAGTATCTCCGTGGCTTCAGTACCATCCACAAGTGTTCCAGTAACACTGATGTGCATTGTGAATAGAGAATTGCTTCCTACGTTGTGACATCCGATTCCGATGAATACAGGAGTCTTGGCGGAATACGAAGCAGCAAGTATGTTCCTCGTCTTGTTGTCTCCGATGTTCAAACTCTGCACGAGAATACCGGGATCACCAATCAGGAATCCGGCATCGTCGATGAACACGCGGAAGTTGCGAGGTATGCTTCCGTATCTGCGCACAGGAAACAACGACTGCACGAGACGCTTAACAGCTGTTCCGTTCGAGATGACGATTTCCCTGTTCGATATACCTGCAACACCAATCGTTCCTGCCGATACGTCTGTGATTCCCAGACTCGGAGTAACAGTGTACGAGATGGCAAGGCTCTCAGGTCGAACCAGTCCGTAAAGGACGACGATGCGTGTGCCAGGAATGTGGTCGACAGAAAGCGGAACTTCGAGACTGGTGTCGTAGGCTCCACAGATCACATTTGGGATGCGCTGCAATTCCACGTAAAGCACGTTCGTTCCGCCGAAGAAGCTATTCGACGTAACCGCTCCGGTGAGATCGATCTTGACTTGATCCGATGTGAACGCATCGCTGCAATAGTATCCAGGAACTCCGGAGATTGACGAGTCTTTCGACAACACCATGCCAGAACTTGTGAGCTGGTCGTAGATGCTCAGACCTGCAACCTTGACATCGGAGAATCCGATACCATGAGGGTTGGTTTCAGTTACATCACCGGAGCCTAGCTTGCTGCGGTGCTCGATATCGACCATCGAGAACCAACGACGCAACCACGGACGAGTGTCAGTGGGAGCGAAGTACTCCTTGTTAGGATTCACGCTATCGTAGACGACACCGCCGATGACGACAGTGTTCTTTCTGGTTTCGTAGTCCAGGGAAAGGTAAGCCGACTCTGTGAGGCACATCAATTTCGTTACGCTCACCTGTCCGTTCGGAACCATCTGCCCCGAAACACTCAACGCGTAATCCTTGGAGTCAACAAGCTGGTTCTGCAAAGCGAAGAGGTTCATGCCTCCATTCAGATCCACAAGAACCAACGAAGTGATGGGAGTCGACAACATGGCGAAGTCTCCAGACGGAGTTACAGCCATGCCGGAATGTATGTTGTAGTGCGTCTTGTCGACAGCATCGAACCACAAGGGTTTCTGTTCGGACTCGATACGTACGCTTGGGTTCTTCGTATCAACGACACCGAATCCGTAGTCGGAAAGCAAGGACACGGATTGCTTGATATAGGACAACAATAACGAAAAATGCTCCCTGAGAGCATCCTGCGTCAAGACTCCCGTACTGAAGTTGATGCTCTGTAGTGGATTCATGTTCAGTAAGCCTCTTGCGTTTCCGTTGTCTTGTTTGTCACGATTGTCGAAGTTGGCGCGGTGCCTTGGGATTCCGTGGCTTCGTTCTTTGTCTGTGGTGGCTTGCCTGCTGGAGACGCCGCCAGCACATCCGTCCTGTACTTCTTGTAATTGACGACCTTGCCGCCGAACACGTAAGCAAGGCAAGCGAACAGCACTTGCATCATGGTGTCGGGAGGATCATCACCCAAGACCCAGAACCTGAAAAGCGACGAGAAAAACGTTATTGTAAGTAGAAGCCTTCCAATGCTTCCCGGAGTGTGTTGTGACATGAACGGCTTGATGACGTATGTCTTGCCCGCGTATTTGATTCTGTCCCACATTATTAACCTCCAAGGAACGAGCTTCTATTGAGAATTAGAGGTTAGAAACTGTTGCCTAGTTTGGGGCCTATGCCGAACGAGAAGCCATAGAACGTGATAGAACAGACTGTTCGTGTCGGCGGTTCCGGTGCTGCTACGTCAATCATATATGTTTGGGATTCCGAATCGTCGGCGTCGTACGCCACGACATCGACTTGGTACGACCCTGCTGAAAATTGCAGATCGACCGACGTGAATCCTGACGTTATTGTGGTGTACAGCACGGTATCGATGTAGATCTCAACACTGTCGACCACACCAAGTGTGCTTGTGACAGACAGTCCACATGTCTGCTGCACTCCGGGAATGAACGGATCGTATGTAAGCTCGAGTTCGGTTATCATAGCGGCCTGCGTGTGTTGATCGCGTACTCGCGAACATGTTCCAACAGCTCAACAAAGAACTTCATGTTGTTCCTGACTTTACGATGCCAGGGTCTGACTTCCTCCATATCGTGAATCCAAGCGAAGTCCAGACTCTCGTGCGAAAGCACTATGCCGGGTTCTTTCATAACCACCTTGACGAACACGAACACAGGAGAGTTCTTTATCCTAGCCACCATGTCAAACACGCGAAAATTAAGACCTGTTTCTTCCTTGACTTCGCGGATACAGGCTTGGCGCGGAGATTCTCCGGCATCTATGGCCCCGCCGAAGAATCCGTAATGCAGAGGATCGCTGACATTGGAGCTTCTGAGTTCGACAAGGAATCGATCGGTAACCATGCTGTAGATGATACAGAAACTGGCACCATGCGACTTCTGACGCTCGGTGTCGGTTTGTGTCTGTTCCGATGTCTTTGTCATGCTGTCACATCCTGTTTGACTTCGAACATGTATCGCGTATCATGAAGCGTAACCAGATTGTGGCTGAACAACGTATGTGATTTATCAGGCGTGGAGAATCGTCCAGACAGTCTGTAGTTCGCCTTGTACCCTGGCTTTATCGGCGGCATGTCCAGGAGTTTCGTGTCCAGCGCGTACATGAAAACATGAGTTCGCAATGTTTCGGAATCGTCGGTTTCGACAAGGAACTCCGGAAGTTCTATCTCGAGTAGCTTTCCGAAAGCCGTGATGGCAAGGCTCCTGTCGGATCTCAACACCAAAGTAACAACAGAACCGTCGCGTCCATTGTACAAATCGAGTCGGCATGTTGGATCGAACGCCTTGCGCATGTCGAAGCGGAGCATGACGGCAAGACTTGTGATTTCATCTCCTGTGATGCCAGCGAAGATTGGCCTGTCGGCATTGGTCCGCAGAATCGTGGAGCTGTCGAGCAGGACAGGAACATTTACCTGTGTTGTTAGGGTTCCGGTATTCAAGGACAGATTGCCGTCTTCGATCTCGAAGTTGTCGATCACGACTTCGGATAAGTACGTCTTGTCTGGCGGGAAATCCGCCGTGGATGGAATGCTGATGGCTTCCCAGAAAGACCGAGGCGCTGTCGAATTCGGCGTTGCAGTTATGCTCAATGGTTGTTCGTTGTCGTAGCGCATCAGTTGCTTTCTCCGTAATCGAACGTGTCGGAAAGCGGAGCTTCCGTGAACGCAGGTGAAGACGGCCCTACAGTCGGACCTCTGGAAATGCCAGCAGGACTGAAGTAGACGCTCACTCCAGAACAGGGCTGCATGACTACGATTTGCATGTCCGTGAAGACGGAATCGACAAGCACGGTACCGATGGCTATGCCTTTCGTTATCGTACGTGTCATGCAAGGCATTTCAAGGAAATCTTCTGTGCCCACGCGCAACGGAGTGATCATGTATTCCTGGCTGGTCGCATTTGCTGCTTTGCGCCACAGATACATGCGAACCGAACCAGGAACCAAATCGTCGGCGTTGTGCAAAAACACCTGCGCGTTGATGCAATCGACACCTGTATCGAATATACCGCGTATGTCAACACGCTTCGATCTATAACAAATGCGAACATCACGCGTGTCTGCCAGTTTGTGGTCGGACACGCGTGACTGGATCGGATAATACCAATCACACGAGCGGCTGTCGAGGTGTGATGGTCTCGACATCGAGTCGGAGAAGAACAGTGTGCCGAATACCATTGTTACCTCATATCTGCAGCAGTGCGGCTACGTTTGACAGCGCTTCCGCGCCCAGTGTCGAAGTCGAAGTGTTCGTGTATGCGTCTATGAACTTGCGTCGGTCCTTGATGTTCTGGATGCGCGATCCTGTCCAGTCCAGCTCCACGATGTCGAACAGGTCGCGTGTTCCCGAAGCTGATTCGGCGACGATTGTCAGGACGCTCGAACCTATGTTCCTCGAATCCAACACCGCCCAGCTAGTTATAGACGAGTAGACGTTCCCGGAACGCACGAATCTGTAAGGATTGAGCGCCCTGAAGTTCTGGATATTGCAGAAGTTCGAGTTGTCGATCTCGATCGTTTCGGAAATCGCCGAACCTTCAGCATCGGTTCCATCGATCTGTATGTTCAAGTACAGTTCCTTGGAAACGTCGTAGGTATCGGCGCTTTCGGCAATACCGGATGGTGTCGCCGTGGCCACGATCTCTCCGGACATGTTGTCCTTCACTGTTATGATCCTGCGGTAATTGAGCTTTGCTGATTCGCTAGTGTCTTCGTCCAGATTGCACGTCGACCACACGGAAAAGAAGGAAGCGTCGTCATCACCAAGACGATCGTTGATCTCGACGCTCAATCCGGCAAGATCTCCATACTCGAATACATGAACACTTCCTCCTGAAAATGCCATAGCGCTCAGACTCGTGTTCGTGGAAGACACGGACATGTTCCAAGCATTGGCTTCCACGCCATCCCGCAGCGCCGTTATTTCAAGCGATGTTGGATTGGTCGAGGCAGCTGCATGGGCAATGAAAACAGGATCCAACTCTAATGACGCTTTAATGTTGGCCAGAGTCGAAGCCGTTCCGGCTCCTTTGGTGAATCCGGTGTACTTGTTGAATCCGTCGGTATCCTGCAGAGTCTTTGTTACAGACTTGTCGCCGAACGTGATCGTGATGCTGTCGCCAACACTCAAGCGATCATATTCGGTGATGCTCAATGTTGCGGAAGCATGTGTGCCAGCTGGCTTTGGTGCTGTTCCGACTATCTCGATGTAGCCTCTGCGATTGCGTGGCGATTCTGCCGCCTGTCTCCAGATCCTGTACGAGCGTCCGGTTCTGTACACGTCACCAGCGATTATGACTTTGCCTTCTTCCGAACTATAACTCCATGAATCGCGTGGTATGTGGTTTGTTCCTTCAAGCAACACCGCAGGATCCAAATTGTAGATGCCATCGATACTGGATATCGGAGACATCGTGGCATGCACCGTCATCTCCTCCAGACCGTAGGTGTAGAAGAGCCTGTACCTGCCGTGGATACCTGCGCTGAGCACCGTCATGTAACCTTCAGGCTGATGGATGTCGTACGTGATTGGTGTACGCGCCAACGTGAGTTTGATCTGCGCTCCAGAGCCGCCAAAGTCAACTCCGAAGTTCTTTGAAGAAGATCTGCGCGTGCTTAACGATGTCTTGTCGCAGATCATCGTGTTGGCCACAATCTCTCCGTTTCGGGAATACGACAATGTGAGCTTCGGAGCCACGACATCCTTGTAACCATTCAGGTTGAATATCTTCTGTGTCTGTGCTTCCGATGGATCGATTACATGACCTTCAGATACAATCGCGCTTGTCGTGTTCGGTGCGACGTAGATGCTGTTGTCGGCGATGCTGTATTCGAGATCTTCGATGTACGAGTAACCAACAACCAAATCCAAACGCTTGAGTTCTATGAAGTACGAAGCATCGAATCCGTCGATTTCCGATGATCCTGGATTGTCCCAAACACGTATGGCTTGGTAGAGCTTGTCGATCCCTGATTCGACACGATAGACTCTGTCTCCGACAGCGTAGGATCGTGTGCGCAGGAAAGCGTCGTACGTGCGGAAGCTGCCGCCTACGAAATCCGGACCAAGAACAACGATGTCGTTGCGCAGCTCGTAGGCTATGTTGTTGCCGGAAGATGTCTCAAGCAGATAGGAAACGCTCACAGGAACATGGCGCATCCTGATATAACGATTTCCAAGTACTCCTGTGAAAGTTCCGAAATAGTCGATGCTTATGTTGATGTTCATGACAGTTTCTTCGGTGTGCTTGCCGAGAATGCCCTGCGTGTCCATGGGAGACACGCCGAAGCCGGTATCGAAGATCTGCCTATGCAACGGCATCACATCATAACCGATGTCGTTGAATCCAATGCCATGGATGTTTCTGGCATCTCCGAATCTGGACGCATCTTCCCTGTGTGCGACATCCCTGCACGAGAATACAGTGCGCATGAAACCATAACGATTGGAAGACACGTCGATCTCGATGTTCCAGCCATTGAGCTGTTCGATGTATTCCTGCGTGAGCTTGTGGTCTTCGAGGCTCGCATTAACCCAGTGGTGTGTCGGGTATTCGATCCATCCTACATTCTCGTCGGGATCGACAACATCCGGAATGCTGTATTGAAGCATAGCCACAGGGCTTGACAGGTCTCGCGATTGCGCCCAGATTCCGTAGGCATCGAACGTGGCATGTTGAGGATCTGGGTGGACAATGTCTTTCAGAAGAACAGGATCATTGATAACTTCCCATGAATAGATGTACATGTGTTCTTCCGAGACAAGCTGTCCGGAGATCACGACATCGCTGTAGCTACGCACGACCACGCTGTCTCCGGTGCGCAGCAGTGAAGTTACGTCAGGCTGGCTGGCGGCTTCAATGCTTGGAAACACGCCAAAGACGTTGCGTGGCAGTTGGACAGTGTTCGTTTGGTATGCCGGATCGTCTGGATATCTCGAATGCGCGGTGTATCTGCAGTGGGCAAGCACTATGGTGTTGTCTGATTGTACATACTCCGACAAAGGAACGACACGAAGGTTGAACACGGGATAGGATCTCGCAACAATGGATTCGCCGTAGATGTTCGTTGTATTCTCGACAACCTCGGACATTTCGAGAACGACGAACACTTCCGCAGTGTCATATGGCTGCGCAGGCACCAATCCGTCGTATATGCTTTTCAATTCGAATACCGCACCTGAGATAACAGCAACTCCAGGAAGCACACGAAGCGCCAATGTATCAGGCACACGTTCGACTTCCAGACCAGAAACAATACCTGAGTTGGAGAACCCGCGTACCGAGACGGCTTTTGTTGCTAGGTCATCGTTGTTGCTGATCATCCAACCCATATTGTTCATTGAAGTATCACTCCTGAGTCTAGTTGCATGTTGTCCGTTGAAGAGTACATGTCGTCAAGCCGATTGAAGCACGGCTTCAATATCAAGCTAGCGCCTTCCCACGATTCCGCTATGTCGATGCCGACGCAGTAGGAATACGAGATGAAGCCAACACGAGATCCGGCGTCGGAATTGACTGCACGGATTCTGGCATTGGGAGACGCTTTGATGTAGACAGCCACATGCTCCGTCGTTTCCGAAACGCTGAAACTGAGCCGTCCTTGTTGCGACGCGTACTCTTGCCGTCCCGATGATGTTAGTACAAGAATCTTGAAATCATCCAAACACTCCAGTGTAGTGCGGAAGCTTACGAACTGCTTTGGTACAATGCGTCCGAAACACATGTGACCGTCGGCATCGCATACGAACGTGGCGTTCTTTTCCTCACTGTGTATGTAACCATCACCACGGTTCCACAACGAGAAGTCGCATGCAGGGAACGACGATATCACAAGAACATCGTTCTTGGAATAGACAGCCGAGCGTAATGTGCTCTTGTTCGCATCCATCAACACCACTGAGAATACCATGTCGTCGGAGCCTGTGCCGAACGTCTTTCCCGTGAAAGCATCCACGAAGTAGGAGCCGTCAAGCTCAACAGGTATCACTTGTGACTGGTAGGCAGGAACCGCCTTCATGTACACGCGAGAGTTAGGATCCAAGTCGCGCTGGAGCGGCTTTTCAAGCTCGACATAATAACGACGAATCGATTCAGTTTCGGACGAGTATTCCGTCCTGTCCAGGACGATGCGTATGGACTGCCAGTCATCAAGGACAGGTATGTCATCCTCGTACCTGAATCTGGCGAAAGCATCGCCAGGGACGCTCATCATGCCAGTATCGAACATGAGATTCGGAGATCCTGAAGCGTACGGACCAACTAACTGTATTGGAAATCCTGCAAGCACCAAGGAAGTACCGGCAGCGTAGGATCGCGAAATCGGCATTTCGACACTTAGTACTGTGATCTTCTGCGTCGGATCCTGCGGTATCCTGGTATGAAGCGCATTGGTTACGACAACGTATTCTGATCCGCCAAGATTCAACAAAGCCCCATAAGGAAGATCGACCCAACCGGAAATCGTGATTTCCTTGTCGTTGATGTTTATCTGTTCGGTGCCCAGGATTCCGAGGCTGCTTACCAAAGTAACATAATCGCCTTCCATCTTCTTGCAGAATCTAGCATGGCCTTTGAGTTCGCTGTCGATGATGTCGAACTTTCCGTGAGGCACGAAATCGATCGGACGCTTCACAGACAAGAACTCCTGCACAAGCTTCGTCTTGGATCTCCAACTCATGGTAGATTCACGACTTTCTTAAGAGCCATCATGACTCTTGTGTAGTTGGAGTATGACTCCGAAGCCGCATCGCGGATCCTGCGCTTGAGCTTACCAGCACTCGTGGTTCCAGGCTGCTTGCCTGTGACTTCGGTGTAGAGAGCCTTGACTTGCCGCGCTGTTAGATTGAACGACGCAAGTTCTTGCTTGCTGATGCCGAAATTCTTCGTCGTCTTGTCGGCGAGTTCGGCGTACAAAGCCGCAGGATCGATGACGTTGCTGCCATTGAGTTCCTGATTGCTTGCCGAATCTGCAGGATCTGTTTCTTCGTCTTCGGCCAGGATATTGTCGTCCTCCACGACGATCCCAATATCGGCAAACACATTCATAACGTCAGCTCGTTCTCGCATCGTGAATCCCTGGAGATTGTTTTCCTCCTCTACGACCTCGCGAGCGATTGGCAATTCGTCCTGCACGACCTGGACAGTTCCCATGATTGTCTTCTGTCCGTGATGCGCAGGATCGTAATAACGAACTGCTTGGTGGCTCTGCTTCTTCACTATGAGCACGGAGGAACGAGCCAACGTATGCTGCCCCATGACGATGGCATTGCCAGTGTATTCTCCAGGGAGATCGACACGCGCTTTGGCGATGCCTGAAACCTCGTTCATTCCGGCCTGCGACTGTAGGAACAGTCTTAGATTTCTGTCGTGCATGGCTTCGTGTCCTTTCCTCAGAACTGCATGATGATGCGCTTCACAAGCACGGCTCTGTTGTGCTTGGCATGCAACGGAGTGTTCGCGAACGCGTATACATGCAATGTTCCAACTTCTTCTGGAATGCTGGAACTGGTTATCTCTGCTATCACGGCAAGTTGCCCAATCGGCTTGTTGCACTCATCGAAATCCAAACGCACGACCAGACTCAGCGATGTCGGATCCGGGTTTTCGACTCGATCGAACGATGCGTAGGGAGATGTCTCCGGCCACACCTTGTTCAACACACCAAGTCCAGTCTGGCCGTTCGCGAATCCGCTCACTGTACCGAACGTGCTGTTAAGGTCGAATCCATTGCCTACAGTGCCGAACAGCTTGGAATAGAAGAACACTACGTTGTCAGCGACGACACAGTAGCAGTAGGCATTGAAAACGGGATCGTTTCTGAAACTGTTCGCGATGTTCTTGCATGTGGCTGCTACATCGATTCCGGCCTGCCATCCGCCTACAGTATTGTGCTGTTTGGTTATCGTGGTAGATCCGAAACCAACTGCGATCTGGTCCGAAGATCCAAACGTGTTCGACGTGACGATCACGCTGCCGTAGGCTTGGCTTCCGGAGCCTGCGAAGCCCAATACTCTTTTTGGATCGTACATGAGATAGCCGGAGGATCCCAATGCATAACCAACGATCCTGAAACCAAGACCGTCGATGTCGCGACGAACATTCAGTGAATATCCCTCGGCAGTGATGCCTGCTATCACAGTGTCGGAATTTCCGAGATATCCAGCAGTGCTTGTGATCGCACTTGCTTCAACAGGTCCGGCATCATAGTAGTCCGTACCACCAAGAGCTGTTTGCGCACGAAGACTGCGCAAGGCATCGTAGTCGATTCCGAAAGCAGCCACGGCTTCGTCAAGATCGGTCTCATGCACGATGTTCAACGCGTCTCCAACAGGAGTGAAGTCCGTTATGACAACAGACTCGGACGAGATTGCTTGGAAGATCTTCGACAGCGACAACGAATTGCCACTGCCAACCACTCCTGTGAATCCAGCGGCATATCCGTAAGCAACGTTGTGATCGCACAGAACACTGGAATTTCCAAACACGCCTGTGTCCGCGCCTGATGTTCCGGAGAATCCAGAATAACCAACAATTCCTGTGCTTCCGGAAGCGTATTCTATCCCAGAGACAACACGCGCCTGCGCTCCAGGATCGATGATGTTCGCGAAACCACAACCAACACTTGCGAAATTCCAAGACGATCCGACACGAACGCAAGCACCGGCCTGAGACGCATCCTTCACAGATACTGCGGATCCGATGTTCGTGATTATCGTTATTGACGAGAACTGAGATGTGAATCCGACCACTCCGGGAGCCACAAGAATCGCTCTGCAGCCTGCCACCGCGAATCCAGTGTCGGAGTTGAACGCGTTGGTGATGTTCTGGGCGTACGCGTTCACAGATGTCGCCGGAATGATGTTTCCGGGAGCGACGCCGACTGTCTTCGTCACACCTGCAACAGTTATGCTTGACCCATTGGATATGCTTGTCGTGTTGACCACAAGGCAGCACATGTCCTTGTGCCAGAACACGGAATTGAAAGCTCGGATGCTCGATCCGAAACCTTCGCCGTGCAGATTGATAGTTGGTAGATAACCACTCGTCTTTGTGATCACGGAATCGAGTTCGAGAATCAACCCATAGGAGTCCGACACGTCCAACCACGAAGACGAATCCGGAGATTCTACGTAGGCCAGACTGAATGGATTCTCGGAACGGATGCGGATGCTTCCGGTAGGCACGGCTTCGATGCCGTTCAACACAATGCTTGCAGCGTTGTTCGTTGAATTGATGCAGTTGATCTCGACAGGTCCGGCAAGCTCGGTGTCTGTGCCGTTGAGTCCCATGAGATACGTGCGCATGTCGAGATACGACCAGCGATCGTTCACAGTTCCGGCATGTCCTGTTCCGGATCTGGCGAAGTCAACATAACGATACTGTGTCTGAGGTACGAAGTACGAATACTCGTAAGGTCCGGCATCGTACAAAGGAGCGCCGAACGGCGTGGCGTCCCTGACAAGATCTCGCATGTCCTTGGAGCATTCCGTACGCAGCTTCTGCGGGGCATCGCTCATGCTCAGGATGTCGAGCGGTTTGGTAACCACGCCTGTGAACTTCCAGGAACTCAACACCAGATTCGATGTTGGATCTTCGAAGACGTTCTGTACGGATTCGGTTCCTTGCGTGTTGTGTGCAAGAGAAGCGCCTGCGAAGTTCCAGGAAGACACGCCGTTTATGTAGTTGCCTACAAATTCTGTGGATCCGGATCCAACCACTCCGATAGCACCGACGCCGGGAGTGATAATAGTGTTCAGTCCAATGGTGTTGTTACCTGAACCTAGAATGAAGATTCCGCCATTCAGTCCGGTTGTGTGTTGGATATTGAAGACGTTGCCATAGATTCCGAAATCAGGACCGGCGTTTCCGGAGTCGACAATGCTCTGGGACACTGCCGATTCGGATTGGATGATGCTGTTGCGCAAAACGAAAACACTGCCAGTGTTGTTGACGCTGGCGTCGTTTGTTATGAAATCCTGACCGGAAGTCCACGAAAGCTTGAGCTTTTCAATGACGACTCGGCACGCGTTCGATGCCGTGATCCTGTTGACCTTCAGTACAGGAGGTGTGAGTACGTGCGTTCTGTATCCCGAAATGGTTATTGAACCAGCACCTCCGAAATTTCTATCCTGCGCAGTCGTGTTCTTGGAAAGAGGTCCGAGATTGAAGTCGGGAATGGCAGAGTATGACGTATTGTTGTTGCGAAGGATGAAATGGATATCATCCACAACAGGAGCAAGACGACGGTAGACATTCAACATGTCAGTAAGCGTCATCGGGTCGTTGACTTGTCCAGTGGCTTCGGAGATTCCAACTGCGGCAAGATCGACATGCCACGTCTGCTTCGTGTGAACGTGAGACTTCTCGAATGCTCCGGCGTCATAACCTTGACGTTCGAATCCTCGCATGTCCTGTGCGCCCACGCCGAGCGTATAAGCCAGCGTGGTATCGTGACCAGGGCAGGCGTTCAACAACAGTCCAGCGTTGGTCGGCCAGAACACGGAAGTACGACGTGCCGAATAGGTTTCGGAACCACCGAACAGGATGTCGTTCTCGACACCTTGCGTTGCGTAATCCAGGATGTTGTCGGCGTAGCCTGTCGAAGATTTTGCACCTGTTCCAATATAACGATTGATGCGATTGGGATTGCCGCCGTATCGATTGCCACCGTAATGAAGGATCGAGAATGCGGAAGTTTCGACAACGCTGATGTCGATCGTCGTGTTGTTGTGGTTGGCGATATAGTTGGCACCGAAGTAGGCCGAAACGGATTCGCTGCTGTCGCTTCCAAGGAACGAAAACATAGGCAATGTCGTAGCCGAATTGGCGTTGACCATCAAAGTATTGAAACCGCACGCCGCAGCCGAAGACATGGAGGCGTTGTCGATGCGGACAAGACGTGTGGCTTCACGACGCATCAACACAACGTTGTTATGGAACTTTACCTTCAGGCTGTGATGATGGTTGAAGTCCAGGATGTTGCAGGCGTTGACCGAGCTGATGTCAAGGATGCAGTTGCGGAACTCGAACGTTAAATTGTTGCACTGGCTGACTGACAAGAAGCTTGAATTCGCGATCAAAGCGTTCGCAGTGCTGTCGGACAAAAGAACAGGACTTCCGTACTTGGCAGGGTCGTCATTCGTGAACACGATCTTCTGGCCAGACGTGAAATTAACAAGTCCGATGTCGATGCGTCCGGTCTGCCCGAAGACTTCGCCGGTTCCACGCATGCGGAATTCAACATCGAATCCGTTGCTTGTGAATGCGTTCGTACCGTCGAAAGTTCCTGTTCCCGTTCCGGAAGTGGAAGCAGTGACGAGCCAGTTTTTCACGTCGGCCCACGAGAACGGATCCAAATCGGATCCGGCGTAACCAGATCCGGAGCGTGATAGATCTACGTGAAATACTGCGCTCATGCTTCGATTCCTTTATTGTTTGGCTGAAAGGGCATTGTCCAGCAATGCCAGTTCCATCGTGATGTTCTCGTACTGATCAACCAAAAGCGTCTGAAGCATAACCAAACGCCTGCGATGAATGCCGATCGTGTAGCTTGGATCGTTGAATGGAATGTCTTCGATTCGCTGGTAGGGTGTTTGCTGAGTGTTGGGATGTGGATTCGCTTTCACGTCCGATCCGACAGCCTCACTGCTATGGGCTTGATGCGTTTGTTCTGGAACGACTTGAGGATCTTCGGCATCTTCAGCGTATTCAGTATTTGGCATCCTCTCCAAGATGGCAGATGCCAAGGCTTCTTCTTCGAGTTCGATGTCGGTATCTTTCTTCTCTACCATGTTGTTATCCATATGTTGGTTGTGTTGTTTGTGTTGTTTGGTTTGCGGCTTGCCTGATTTGACGCAATGAACCACACCTGTAGTCCTTGGCGATATTTACGGAATACACCAAGTATCTCGAAATAACCCATTAAACAAGGTAATCAAAAACGAAAAGGCCCTGAGACTGTGAATAGTCCCAGGGCCGAATGGCCTAATCGGCCCGATTTGATGGCTTACACCATCCGCTTCTTCTTGGCAGCACCCTTCTTGGCAGGAGCGACCTTCTTGGCAGGCTTCTTCGCAGGAGCGGCCTTCTTGACGGTCTTCTTGCCAGCAGGCTTCTTCGCGGCCTTCTTGGCGGCTTCCTTGGTGTCGATGAACTTCTTGGGACTCTTCCACGCCTTCTTGATGGCGGCGGAACGCTGCGGGAACTTCTTGCCCGTGGGCTTCGGCTTCCAACCAGCGGCACGCTTCAGACGCATCAGAATCTTGTAGTATTCCGGTTCGGGAATCTGCTTCTTCTGATTGACGGTGGCGACCCAAACGGTCTTGCCTTTCTTCTTGGTCTTGGTAACCTTGGTGGGAGTTCCACGCTTGGTCTTGCCAGTCTTGTCGTACGCCTCGGCGGTGTGGTCCTCGGTGTCGAGGATGATGTTACCACCGGCGGTGATGATGTGGGAGATACCAGCGTCGGAAAGACGCTTGGAAGTAGCGATGACTGCAAACGACATGCTGTTTTCCTTGTTTCGTGTGTATTTGTTTGTCGGTGTGATCTTTAAGAAGTCCTTGAGAAGGCGCTTTCCGCCCTCACAAAGAATTAGACGTTAATTACCGAAGCTTTTCAAAAATCAAGACTTGGTAAGCTGGGCTTTCGCCATCCAACGGAACCTGGAAATTTCCTCGGACATGGAACCAAGCATGCTTTCGCCGCTGATGTCGCTGTTCTCTTCGGCAAGCTTCGCCATTTCGACAAGTCGCGAATTGATTTTACTCAGCGAGAGATACATGATCTTGACATGAGCTTCGGTACTGTTCTTCTTGTTCTTGTAACGAGGAACCAAACTATCAACTCCAAACAAATCTCCATCCGGAATGGCGTATTCGGGATAGAGCGAAAGGATGTGTTCTGCTGTACGGTCCTGCAAATGGAACGTGAGGGCGTAGATCCCTTCGAAGAAGCTGTGCAGTTCCTTGAAGTTGCTTCCCTTGATGTTCCAATGTGCCAATTGCGCGAGTTCTGTGAGAACACGATAACTGGCAAGCAGTTCCAGCCAAGATTTGAAGTATCCGGCTTCGCTGTCGGCGGCGACGATCTTGAACTTGATGTTGCTGCTTTGCAGCGAACTTGCCACGGCATAGATGTTTCGTCTGGCCATAATTGGCCTCCTTTGTCTGTAAAGAATTAGAATCTAATTTGTGTTACCTTAAAATTCCAGAAATCAGGCACGCTGTTCTGTCGTGCATCATCTTTGGCAGTTGTGTTTCGTAGACAACGCTTTTCAAGCATCCGAATTTGGAAAGATCTGATGCTGGAATTGACGGCATTGATTGTACTCTCAGAGCTTGATGTCGTTTCAATCCAGCATACACGAAATCACCAGAGCCTGCCAATACTCGCGAACATTCTATGTTGTTAAGTCCCAAAGAAGCCGCTACCAGTTCGATGATTTTCGGGACATGCGTTTCAGTCGTGGCTGGACAAGGCATCGCATTGGAAACGATGGAAGTGTTGAAAACACGAAGAGCCTCGGCAAGGATCCTCACGTGGTTTCGCGTCCTGTGTGTAGTGGGATGGTAGTGATGTATCACGTGCGACTTGAGTGGATCTACGTTAACAAGCAGGGCATGAAGCCTGAACAGTGTTGCGGCGAGATAAGGATCTTCGCCGCCCCATTGGCCATCGAAGACATGCGCGAATACTCGGGATTCGCCAAGACAGATGCGATTGGACGATCTCGCCAATTCGAGCGCCTTGGCATTCAAGCTCAGGTTCGCCCCTATGCAGCTCGGCACCATGCTGGATCCGACGTATAGGTGTTCGTCCGATGTAGTTACAACATCCTTGCCAGGACACAGTACGTACGGATTCTTCAACCGTGGATCGCAAAGCATCGTTCCATCGATGTCTTCCTCCATGCGTGCCGAATTGACCAGACATGGATACGGGAACACGACAGAATGCGCCGTCTCGTGTTCCTTGAATAGGTCTCGCGATGGAGAGCAGTCTCCATCCAAGAACACGAAGATATCGGGATTGTAGCCCGATGATCTAACGTAATTGATTGCGAAATCGCGTGGTCTTCCTGCCGCGAAGATCGAATCATCCCAAGTGGACTTCAACAACACGTAGTTCAGACGCGATTGCGAAAGCACAGATTCCAGGATAGCTTCCGTGTCGTCATGGCACCGATCCAACACGAAGATGCTCAAGTCGGGAAGCCGAGAGGACTTCAAATACGATTCCGCTATAGTGCGTGCCGAAGCGGCTTGATTCTTCATTGAAGTTATGGACACCAGGAGCATGTTGCCTACTTTGTGCAGATGTGCAGAACATCGGAATCAAGAAGTCTTTGCTGCTTCATCCAGGTCGGATTCGTGGAAGCATCGAGTGTCTCTATTCTGGCATACCGTGGCTTCAAATAACGATCGCTGAAATCACGACCATACAGGCGTACGTGATCCTCCCACAAGTAATGCTTCATCCTAAGCTCTCTTGTATTCACGTCGGGAGATTGGAACGTCGTGGGATTCTGTGATTGCGGAACACTGACGACGAGTTTGCCTTGCGGTTTCAATACACGCGTCAGCTCATCAAACGCTCTGATGTCGGATTCTATGTGTTCGAGAACATGGATGGCGAACACGACATCGTACGTATCGGAAGCACAATCAATATCGGTGATATCATACACGACATCCGGTCGATGCTTTGGGTTTATGTTGCTGCACTTAACAGTATTGCTGGACTTGAGGAACTTTACAAGGTACTTCTCGTATTGCGACTCAGGACTGATGTACAGGATGTTCTTTTCGCTCCAATTGAATAACGAATGTTCCTTGGCGTAATGCATCAATCTGTGTCGTCCCGACGCCTGGCATCTTGGACAAGCTCCGATGTCTTGGGGCTGTTCGTACGACAACACGAAGAATTGCGTGTAAGGTTTCGATGTTGTCGGCCAATGCATGTTGCACACACAGCAATAGGTTTCTTCATTGTGCTGGCCTATTGTTGGTTCTATATGTCTTGGGAGTTTGTTCCAATTCAGCATGTGAAATCATCCGGTAAGTCTTCTGTGCTTATAACAGTATGGCGAAGTCGTTCGTAAAGCTCCAGTACTTCCGACTGCTTGAAAGCACGAGTGGTTCCGGACAAGCTGCTGCGAAATGCAGGATTCCTGGAGAACATGTAATACACCAACTTGGCTTGGTCTTCCGAGCATTCGCTATTCTTGAGCATCAAATCTGCCCAGGGATCGCGTTTTGTTATTTCTGATATGTTGTTGTAGAACTCCAGCGTGTCGGGACGGAAAGTATCCAAGCTGC
>Ga0172381_10000868_pt1 | contig 37696 bp, 43 predicted proteins | sample Leawel6488metaG_FD_119754 | JGI IMG/M metagenome (GOLD analysis project Ga0172381, IMG submission 119754) | Leachate microbial communities from a municipal landfill in Southern Ontario, Canada - Leachate well 64-88 metaG | ecosystem: Engineered > Solid waste > Landfill > Unclassified | place... | reverse complement strand
TTTGCTGGCAGTTATATCTAAGCAAAAATGCTTAATAATTTTTTTAATTTGATGATGACTGATTTTGGCTTTCTTTAGCATAATAACTATATTATATCATAGTCTTTGCTAGTCTAGAGCCTTCCCTATATTTCTGTTTCACCGATTCCCAAATCTTTAAATAATCCTCCACTCAAATCATCGAAATTAATATTCGCGCCTCTTATCAGTTTGATCTTCTTCTCTCTCCGCCACCCCTTTATCTCTTTTTCTCTGGCAATGGCGCTGTGCACATTTTCAGTCTCCTCGTAATAGACTAAACTATTGAGTTTATATTTTGAAGTAAATTCAAAACCAAAACCATTTTTATGCTCAATCGTTCTCCTGATGATATTATTAGTAAATCCCACATAAAAAACATTCTTGGCATAATTAGTAAGGATATAGACATAAAAATGATATTCTTTTCGCATATGAATATTACCAGAATAAATACTTTTTATAGTACATACCCTCCCTCGATTTGTCATCCCGAAAGTCGTACCCGGCGGAGGGATCTGGGAAATATAAGAAGCTTACAAAATGTTATCTTATGAACAAACCATTCCACCTCGTATCGTACCTTTCCCAGATTCCTCAATCGCAGTAGCTCATTTCGGAATGACAAATCTATAATATTTTATATATGACATGCCATAAACTAAAACCCAAATCTCTCCCCTATTATCTCCGCGACCTTCTCCGCACTCAATTCAGTATTATCTATCCTAATATAATTTTCCCGCTTAATTTCTTCTTCATTTGAATTCAGTCTATATTTTTCCGTCGTATCTCTTATATCTTTTTCCCATCTCTCAATGTCCCTTTTGGTTGGCTTATGCTCCAACCGATTCGCAGTCCTATTGCGAGCCAGACGCGTTTCCAAATCCGTCTCAAGCTCTACAAAATATACCTCGTTCCCTTTCGATTCGAATATACTGCAGACATTTTCGACAAAATCCCATTCCTTTTGTAAATCAAAGCCCATACCATAGTATAAATTAGTCCGCTCATATCGCTTTTAGCAGCTTCTTCGAAAATCTGCAAACGAAAGGATTTAACCAATTTTCTTCCCGCCTCAGTACTGAAATCAAAAATCGGTGTAACCATCTCGATGGTCATATGATTATGGAAAAGTTTGAATCCGGTCAGCTTCGACAATTCCTGCCCGACTGTCATCTTTCCTACTGCCTGAGGTCCGAATATTAAAATAAATTTCATGATTTATGTTTACATACTTTGAATTACGAAATACCTTGCTTGTCATCCTGAGGTACTCCGAAGGATCCCATTATCAGATTCCTCGCGCTTTATCACGGGATTCTTCGGAGTACCTCAGAATGACAGACTTTAACAATATTCAAGCAATTCCTCAATCGCAGTAGCTCATTTCGGAATGACAGTGACAAGAAGAAAGTTTCCTTACACAATCATGACAACACCCCTTTAATAATCAAATCCTCCGCTTGGATTTTGGAGAGTCCTCGCGCCATCAAGGTTTCGAGCTGGCGATTATCAACCCCGCCTAAATTTGCCTCGTGCGTTACGCGCGCGAGTGGGTGCAAGACCTCCACTTCCGGATAGGCTTTTACTTTGCCGTTTCCTTGCAAAATCTCCGTACAATCGACATGTCCGAAAGAGCCGGCTGCTTTGGCTGTGATTCTATTATAAACCTCCGCCTTAGTCTCGTCTCTCGCCGCAATGCGTGACCTCAAGACTGCCTTCGCGTTTTCTCCCAAGAGAGTAGCGCTTTCTCGAATATTGATAACATCTTTCCCCCTGCCGTAAATCTTGGAAATGAAATCACTAGAACTATCCGCCTCGCAAAAAAGGTCGTAGTCAATATCAATCAGCCCAACCCTGCCGCCAATAAGTTCAAAATCCGTGCGGAATCTCGCGCCTTTGCCGATTTTCACCACGGCGTGCGGATAGACTTTGCTCGTCCCCTTTGCGCTATGGATATGCTTTTCAAAATATCTAAAAGTTGACCCCTCTTCCAATTTGATTTTCCCTTCCATTAAATGTTTACTCGGATCGTTTTTGGGAAATATACAATGGCTGAACACATTTATCACCGCGCCTTTGCCAACCACGATATTCATATTGATTTTCTGCACTTTGCTTCTATGAAGTATTCCGAAACAAAAATGCACTGGTTTCTTAATCACCACGCCAGGCAAAACTTTCACACTGATATCCACCCCATCTTTTTGTTCTTTCAATTTCAAAACCAATCCTTCCACGCCATTAGAAGAAAGCACCCGATTATTATCGATAAAAAGACTAGCTGTTTCAGGGTCCCCCAAAACGCCTTCAGTCTGTGCCAATTTTATAAGCTCGTTTAGTTCTTTCATATTTTTTTGATTTTATCCTCGTCCGGTTTATTCTTGCGCGGACACTTGAGGCACCGATTCTTGAAATATTCCGCCACATCGCCGCCTTTGCTCTCGTCAATAAGTCTGCCATCGCAAAGCAAAAACGCCGAATCGGCCCGTTTTAAAACCTGCACATTATGTGTAATAACGATTACGATCGTACCGATGCTCTTCAAGTATTCCATTACCTCGAAAACTTTTTTAAGCGCTTCAATATCCACACCAGAATCCGGCTCGTCTAAAATCACCAGCTTTGGCTTCATACAGATTATGGACGCCAGCTCGATTCTCTTTCTCTCTCCCCCCGAAAGCGTCTTATCGACTGCGCGCGAAAGATATTTTTCACTTTTAAGTCCGACTCGCTGGAGCGCGTCAAGAATACATTCCTCATCGCCACCGACAGAAGCCCCGAGATAATCCCCGACTTTGAGCCCCTGGAATCTTGCCGGTTCCTGCCATGCAAGCGTCAGCCCCAACTTCGCTCTCTGCGAAACCGAAAGCTTCTTGATCGACTTGCCATCGAAAAAAATATCTCCGGAAATATCCCGATATTCACCCAGCCCCATCAAAATATAAGCCAAAGTCGACTTGCCCGACCCGTTCGGACCCACTAACGCGCAAGTCTTTCCTTTCTCTATTTCCAGAGAGACACCGTCTATGATTTTTCTCCCAGCCTTTTCCAGACTAAGATTTTTTATTGAAAGTATAGCCATTTATGAAGTTTAACTGATATGGTTTTATCTTAACTTTTCCAACCCAAAAAGTCAAAAGGACAGTAAAAAAACGGAGTAGCAGACTTCAGCCTGCGCGGTTACCCCATACGAACAAGACACAAATTATACGCCGTGTTTGCGCATCCAAGACAACAGCGCAGGTTGAAACCCGCTACTCCACAAATGCACCCCTGGTCCTAAAGACTGCTCCCCACCCCCTCCGCAAACATCCGTGCCAATTCAAACTCCTCCGCATCCGGATGATTCTTATTGATACCACCGAACCACTTGAGCGGACCGAAAGTTGCCATACCTTTGCAAGAAAAATTTCCCACGACATCATAATCCTTGTCGCGCAATTTATCTGAGAGAAACTTATGATTTTTATCCATTTGCATCAGCCCCGTCCAGCTGGTCGAAAAGATAAAAACTTTTTTACGATTACCGAAAGGAAGCTTATCTACCAAGCTCAAGATACGCTCATCGTGCTTACCCATATAAATTCCAGATCCAAATCCGACCAAATCATATTCACCCAAATCCCCCGCCTTCACCTTGTCCGATTCCAAAATCTTTGCGCTTAGCACGATTGCCATAGCTTCAGCAACCTTTCGGGTATTCCCCCGATGTTTCGAATCACAGATAATTATTGCTTTCATATTTTATGATAAAGTTATAAACCGTTCTCTGGGAATAATCATGAAGATGATCCCATACTTTGTTTCTCAAAAAACCTGCGCCAATCATCCAGTCCGGCAGATTAAGCCTTTTTGCGCATCTTCATACCTCCATCATCCAAGGGTCTTCTGAGATTATTTGTTTTATATACTTTTCGTCTAGAATCATATATAAATTTTATATACTATCATATTTAATTACATCCTCCAGCACAAAATCTTCAAGATACTCTTTATATTTTTCTAAATCCTCACGGACTTTTCCTGCCGAGACAGGAACCTTCATTCGCGCCTTGTCTACCACAATATTTTCAGCCCCCAAAGCTTCCGCCAAAAATTTTCCATAATCTTCCGAAGAAAAGACAAAATCGATTTTCACATCCAACGGCAATTTGCTTTTTGCGTAATCGATATGAAGTTGATTTATCTCCGGTGTATTGCCCATCTCTTGAGGACCGATACCCGCATTTACGACTTCCGCCTCGGGATATAGTTTATTCACCCACCCCATCCGTACCTCCACCGGCACATTCGTAAGTTCCGGCACATCATAAACCAGCACGATCAGATGATCGACTTTTTCAAGCGCACTTTCAATCAAAAACCGATGCCCCCGATGAAGCGGCGCGAATTTTCCTATAATGAGCCCTGTTTTTTTATCATCTGTCATTTTACCTTTTCTATTTTCTTAATTCCTTTAACTCCTAAAATAAACGAAACTAAAATTATTAATTTTAGGATATAATAACCATCAAGATCCAAAAAATCGCGGGTCATTGCAGTTATATTCCCTGCCAGAAAATGCGCCCCAACACTAATCGGCAAAGTCAGAAATATCCAATTTTTCTGAGGCACCTCAAAGCCCAATTTTCTAAAAAGCTTAGAAAGAGATGGAGCGAGCAGATATATTCCCGCAAAAGCCAGCACAAAATCAAAAATAGCATAATTGCCAAAATGATATTGTCTCAAAAAATCGATTATTCCCATATTTTTTTATTAATATGTAAAATCAACAGAAAAACCACTTAATATATAGAATTCACCTTTTGCACTAGACGATTTTAGTATAAATTAAAAACCGCCTTTTCACAAACCGAAGCGGTTTTTCAAAAAATTATTTCCCATCTGCCATTGCAAACGCAGCGACAGCGAAGTGCGGCAATCTCGTTACTATACAGATAAAAACACACGATAACATATTGTAAATTATGGTTAAGGGATTGCCATCTCCGCCTCCGCGGGGATAAACTTGGAGCACCTCCTCGCAACGACAAACTTAAAATTGTATTTGCTACTTATAAATTACGACGATCTGCCGCACAATCAATTCTTCTGGCTTTATATATTCTCCCTCAAAATCAAACCACACTCGCATAAAATCATCGCGTGCAATTTTCCTGATTTTCCCAATTTCAGGATCCTGCAAATAAATATATTTTGTATCCAATCCCGCCACAACAGAATAATGACCATCCGCAACTTCACTCTCAGAATAATCATTTCGCCCACGCGTAAACCAATCAACAATTACCGGAACTTTTTTATCAAGCCACTTTTCAATATCTTCAAAACTACTATTATCTCTTATTTCTACTCTTAAACCAAAATCTTCTGCCACTCTTTTTATCGATTGACTATCTATCCCAAGCCTATTAGTCACACCCAACAAATCCGCAAGTCCCTGTTCACTTTTTTTAATTCCATAATAATCCAAAACAATCAAAAGACTAGCAGCTCCGCACATCCCCTGATGAAGCGTCTCTCGAAAAGATTTTAAACTTAATATTTTATTTTCTTTCATAGTATATGCAATTGTTTTTTTATGTCATTCCAGGCCCGACCCAGAATCTTCTTTATATTTAAAATCTTTTAACCATCATTCCCGTGAAGACGGGAATCCAGTTCCCAATTTCTATACATTACAATTATTATATCACCCACAGACAAAATAAAAAGGCATTAAGAAATTATTTAATCCTTATGCCCTATCGTTTAGTTATTCTTCATCTGTTCTTCCCTCCTCTTGTCCTCCAGCTTTCTTAAAAATTCCACCTTGAGTGCCAAGACGGTAGGAATGGTATAAATTAAGGACTGTTTTAACCACTCCTTGACATCCCCTAAACCGCTTAAAGGCGACACGACAAAGTCTGGAATATATCCCCAGACAGCAAGTGCCAAAGCGGCTATCTTTACTTGGTGCGTCTTATTGCAATATGCGACAGGAACATACTCATTCCAGACCTTATGTTTTTCCAGAAGTTCTTTTATAAGCTGGACATTGCCACGAGTCGTTTTGGCCTGGTCCTCAATATAGCAATCAATTACAGGAAGAGCTTCTCCTTCTCTTTTTTGAGGATAATCTCCACAATGCGATTTTATTTTTTCAAGATCACGCACACTGAAACCTTCATCTGACCAAAATTTTGGAACTAACCGATAGCCTTTATCAATTAGATTTTTATAAAGGTATGCAAAAATAACCGCTGCTTCGCTTAACTCAGGATTATTTTTGTGACTAGTATATCCCCCGCTAATAACTATAGCAGAACTCCCCTTGCTAACAATCACCTTTACTAATTCATTCAAAAGAGCTTTTCTTTCTTCTGAAAGTGCTAATCCATATCCAAAGATTGCAGGCATTTTCTTAATTACTTCTACTATCAAAGAACATCCCTCCGCTTTTTGTTCCTACTTTTTTAGTAAGACCAATCAATATAAGCCAAAAAACGAAATAAGTCAAGATTAGCCAATAAAAAAGCAGACTCCAACAGCCTGCGTTTTTAATTGCTTCAAAAGTACCGCTGGGTGGGAATGGTTAGAACCAGTATCCTCAATGGAATTGAGGATTTCATAGATACATAGATAAGAACTGCACAAAATCGATGACGGAAATGACGGAAAAAATCTCCTCATATATCACTATATTTCCTGAAATTCCAACATCTAAGCGATTGCTTTTAATATTTTTTTTATATCATCTACTCGACAATCATATTTAACGCCTTTTATATTCATTTTAGATGCCTCCTTAATGTATTCTATTGAGTCGTCAAAATACAATATCTCCACATCATCAGGTAAAATATCTCGTGCAATTTCATATATTTTAGCATCAGGTTTTCTTAACCCGACCTCATAAGACTTTATGCATCGATTCTCCGCAAAATATTTATTTATATTAGAAAATTTAGAAACTGCTTCCCAATGCATCGGATTTATGTTAGACACTATAACTTTAGGATAATCGCATATTGACTCTAGCATTTTAGAAATCCTGATATTTTCCGTAAAGATATCAGACCATACCTTCACAAAAGTATCATAATCCATATCCAACGCTGCTCGTTTTTTTATCTCTTTATAAAAACTTAACGAGTCAATTTTGCCCAGCTCATACTCGTCCATAATATCTACTCCATCAACCAGCTTGAAAATATTTCTTTCTATCCTCACATAATCGTAAGCTGAATAATTCGTTAATCGTTTCAATGCGATGTCAAGGTCAAAATCAACCAAGACCCTGCCAATATCAAAAATAAATGAGAGTTCCTTTTTCATTCAACTATAATTCAACAAATAAGATATCGCGAAAGACTAATTATGAAAATAATTTGAAAGAAATTCCCTGGTTTTTTCTCTCAACCTCCACCAAGATATCTCTCCATATTTCTTTTCTTCTTCATTCAACTCAAAGAAATTCCTCCCTCCGAACTGCGGATATGCCCATAAAGTACAAAGCCAGATCCCTTCTTTATATTGCTTGGGATCATAAGATTCCTGGAGAATTCCTGTGTCCCCATCCACTTCTACAGAAAAGACAACTCCATCGGGGGAAGCTATCGCTATGGATTCTTTCCACGCTATGATTCTTTTCTTCCCTTTTTCATTCTTCATGAGCTCCAACAGACATTCCATCCTATCAAAATCCGTTAGGTCTTCCCTACCAACGAACCTTCTCGTAAGTAATTCATTCCAATTCTTACCCAATGACGGAATTATAACCCCTCCGTCCGTTGCAATGGCGTATGAATTGTTCTTCTTTGCCACAGTAATCGCCTTGATTCTTGCATTTGCTTCAAAAGTATCCCCATCCTCTTCCACATTCATCTCGCCAGCCATGTCCTGCATATCAGAAAAATACCCCTCTATAATCCATCTCAACTTTTCCTTTTTATGCGGATTCTTTGTTCCCAAAACTATTTTATCACGGCTTTCCATATTTATTATTATTTCTTAAACATTCTACCAAAAACAACTCGACTCATCCCTTAAAAATCCTATCAATCCCGCCATGGCATCTTTCTTTGTCCAAGCCTGCTCATATTCGCTATTTTGAACTTCATCCAATAATGAAAGAGGCTGATTAGGAAACATTTCGTGACAAAAGATATCCCTCAAATCGGACACATTTTTACTGTCATTATACCACATAAAACCTTTTTCATCTCCTACAAAAGACTTTATATCATTTTCAGTATCCAAAAAGACAATCGCATAGACAAACCGAGCATGAACTTTCCGGCTACCTAAGATTTCTCCGAATTTTTCCAAGCCAATCATCTCAGTTAATATCTTTATATGAGACCCTGGAAATTTATTCAATTCTTCAATCTCCAGTCCGCTATCCTCCACAAAAACAGGACGATCCTGAACGATTTCTCTAACTGTCTTCATTTTATCCAATGCAACATTCTCACAATCAAAATCCCGACATTCCGGAACGGTCTTATTGATATTAACAAGGTTCCATCCTATTTCGGCGAGTCGTTTCCTATAAGAATCGACCTTTCGCTTATTTGAAGATACAAAATATATATTTTTATTCATTCTTTATCGATAGCATTAAAAGTTAGTCGCAATTGATATCGTATATATTTTGAACTATGTTTTTTTATCTTATTTAGATTATTAAGCCATTCTTTAGTTTTTACATCCCCCACACGACCCAAAACCCAAAGACATCTCCATAGCATATATTCATCAGTAGTGTCATTAAGTATTTTCTCTCTTATTTTACAACTGTTCTACTTTAAAGGTTTAATTTACATTATTTATGGTGGAAAAAGAGCTTGAAAAAAATAAGTAAATTTAATAAAACAGCGAGAAAATCGCTGTTTTATTTTGTCTTAAGTATGTACCGCCTAGGGGAATCGAACCCCTATTTTCAGGATGAGAACCTGATGTCCTAACCGGTAGACGAAGGCGGCAAAAAACAAAGTTATTCTAGCACAAAGAAAGAAATAGGCAAGAGGAGGAAATGCAAATATATAAATTTCTGAATATTCTAAAAAGGTAAAGGTGCAGATTCCCCCTCTCAAGAGGGGAAGAGCCATTATAGCGACAGCTATAATGTTGCGAGGGGTGTGTAAAAAACGCGATGCTAAAAAATAACATTTCTAACACACCCCCTGCCCCCTCTCAAGAGGGGAATCTTAAAGACTATTTTACCAGCAGCTCCCCTGCCCTTTCCGGCTCTAACATCATATCCTTCACCACTTCCTCCATCCGCATCGCCCGTGAACCTTTTATCAAAATTATATCCCCTTCATTAACAGTCTCTTTTAACTTCCTGATAAGCTCGCCCTTATTTTTGAAATGAAAAATCTGATTTTCTTTCATCTTCTTGCCTTTGGCAAACTCACAGAAATATTTCGCGTCCTCACCGTAACAAAAGAGTAAATCCACTGAATCCGCGATACTCTCTGCCACTTTTCGATGTCCTTCTTTCGCGCAGTCCCCCAACTCCAACATATCACCCAAAACAGCAATCTTCCGCAACGCCTCCAATTTTCCGACCGTTTCCAACGCCGAAAGTGCGGAAGAAGGGTTGGAATTAAAACTGTCATCAATGATAAGCGAACGCTTCACCCCTTTGATAAGATTCATCCTTCCCGGAAGCACGCGATAATCAGCAAGCGCCTCGGAAATTTCCACCATATTCATACCAAAATGAAGACCGACCGCCGTGCCCGCCAACGCCGCATAGATTTGCCCCCTGCCTAGAGCGTAAGAGAAACGGAAAGGAATTGTCGTGCCCTCGTAAGTTATCTTGAAACTCATGCCAATCTTGCCACTTTCAATCCTCCATTTCTTATCACTCAAGAAGATTTCTTCGCCTTTCACCTTTGCACTGTCACCGAAACCGAAGGTAATCTTCTTGGATTTTATATTGTCAGCAAGATTCTTTATATAGTCATCATCAATATTCAAAACAGCAACATCGGATTTGTCTAGCGATTTGAAAAGCAATGCCTTCTCCCTCGCCACGCCTTTACCGCTTTTGAAGAATTGCGTATGCGCAGGAAATTCACCCAAACTGGAAAAAACAGCGATGTTCGGCTGAACGACTTCCAGCATCTTTTTCATATCGTCCGGCCTATCCACACCCATTTCCAAGATGAGAACATCGGGATAGAAATTACTCTTACCCCAAATCAGAACCAAGGCCCGTTTGAATATATTAAACCAAGAAGATATAGAACGCTTTCCACTTTCCGCACCGATAATCGCAAGCGGAATACTGATATCCGTCCGACATCTGCTATTATTCATTCTGATTTCATATTTTGTACCCAAAACTTGTGAGATTATTTTACAAGTACTGCTCTTGCCCGCACTTCCAGTCACACCGATAATAACCGGCTTATATTTACCGACAATCTTCCTTGCGAAAACATTTAATATTTTTACAACCAGACTTCTCATTTCCTTTTCATTATTATTTTATTCTTCTTCTGTAGGAGCAATATGATAGTATTTCACAAGTTCCTCTGACATAGAGCTGAATACACTTGCGGTCGTATTGGCTGCGAACACTCCGTTCTTAGGAGAATCGAGCTTGACCAGAATCGAAAACTTTGGGCTTGGCATCGGACCGAAACCAACAAAAGTATGAATGGTATTTTCACTGTCATATCCACCCTCATCATCAGGAATCTGCGCCGTACCAGTCTTGCCGGCAAATTTATATCCTTTTACCCTTGCCGCAGTCGCGTGTCCGTTGTTCACAACACTTACCATCATTGCCGCCACCAGATTAGCAGTACGCGATGAAACTACTTCTCTTGTCACCACCGGCTCAATTTCCCTGATATTTCCATCTGCCCCCATATAACCGTCGATAAGATACGGTTTCATCATTTTCCCGTCGTTTGCGAAAGATGAAATTGCCGTAAGCATCTCCAGGGGAGTCAGTGAAATCCCCTGTCCGAATGAAGCTGTAGCATAATTAATATCGCTGTTTACCTCCAGGTTGGAAAGATTGCCCGCCGTTTCTCCATTCAGTTCTATTCCCGTTTTGTTATCAAGCCCAAAACCCTTAAGATAAGTATAAAAATCTTTTTTTCCCACCTGCTGCTGGACAAAGATTGTCCCCGTATTCAAAGATTTTTCCAGCACTTCAACCATTGTCTGCCGTCCATTCGATGCTCCGTCGGAATTCCGTATATTCCAACCGTCAATCTGTATTAGTCCCGTATCAAAGTAAGTAGTGCTCGGACTCACTTTTCCCGTATCTATCCCAATCGCCATAGTGATAGGCTTCTGTACCGACCCCGGCTCATAGAGATCGCTGATACTGGAATTCAAAAAAACCCCCATATCCTCAACCTCGTAATATTTATTAAGATCATAATTCGGATATTCCGCCATCGCCAAGACCTCCCCCGTCTTCGGATCCATAACGATTATATTTCCACCATCCGCCTCATAATTTTCCACCGCCTCCTTTAGTTTCTGCTCCGCCAGATACTGGACAGTATAGTCAATCGTCAAGATTATATCCTCCCCGTCTTCAGCGCTCTTGAGCGTCTTTGTTCCGAACGATATCCAGCTCCCAAAAGTATCTTTCTCGAGTTCCAGCGTGCCAGGCTCCCCCTCCAACTCCTCATTACAATATCTCTCAATCCCGTATTGTCCTTTTTTTTCATCACCGCTGTAACCCACAAAACCGATCACATTAGAAGCCAAACTCCCACCCGGATAATAACGCACACTCTCCGGCACAATCCCCACTCCTTCAAAATCCATTTTTTCTATTTCCGAAGCAACATCTTTCGATATCTTATGGGAAATAATTTCATAAGGATCATCAACCTTTTTCATTTTTTCAGATATACTATCAGCTTCTACATCCAGTTTCTCAGACAGGAATTCTGCTATCACCCCACTCTCACTTTCCTGGATATGAACAGGGGCTATATAAACCAAAAACATCTCCATATTTACAGCGACAGGATACACCCCTTCTTCAGAATCATCCTTTATGTAGATATCGCCCCTATCAGAGACAATCTGTTCAAAAAGCTCATGTTGATTTTGAGCAAGCGCCGCATAAAAATTATGCTGGAATATCTGTATCTGACACAAACGAAAAAACACCAGAAGCAGAAACAAAAAAACACCAGAAGACAAAACTTTTATACGCCAACTAGATTCTCCTATTTTGTCGAGATTTCTCTTTCTGCTGTTCATAAGAAAAAACTTTAGATTATTCTTTCATTGCCACAGAAGTCCCCGAAGAAGTCAGATAATCGATGTCGGAAGAAGTGATAGCAGAAAGCTTTTCCTTTTCCGTTTCTAAATTATTAAGTAGCCTGAGCCCCGCCTCCTCATTTTTCATATTTCGAAAATCATCTTTGAGAGACTGCAGTCTGTCCTCGTATCCTTCCAGCTCATATCCGCTCGTGGCCATACTGTTTATCTGAAACACATAACAAACACTGATAACCGCGACAAAAATCACGGAAAAAAAAGTAAGAAAAGAATCACTTTCTCTAACCCTCTGTGAGGCGGTCTTTGTTCTGGACCTTCCAAGTCCCACTTTTCTTTTCTCCAATTTTCTGTTTCTCAGTCTTGCCATGTTTGTTTTTAAAATTATTTCTAAAATATTTTTATCAGAGTACTTTTCTCGCGACCCGAAGCCGCGCACTTCTTGATCTAGGATTTATTTCGATTTCTTCTTCCGAAGCCCTCGCTGGCCTCCTCGTAATAAGCTCCAACCTTTTCTTATGCCCGCAAACACAAACAGGAACAGCCGGCGCACAGATACAATCTCGTGACTCAGTATTAAAAAAACTTTTAACGATTCTGTCTTCCAGTGAATGGAACGATATAACTCCGATTCTGCCCCCCACACTCAGATTATCCAATACTTCAGGAAGAACTTTCTCCAAGTTTGCAAGCTCATCATTGACCGCAATCCGGAGAGCTTGGAAAGTTCTAGTAGCGTAATGAATCCTGCCTCGCTTATATTTTCCAGGAACTGAAAGAGAAATTATATCAACCAATTCCTTCGTACTCTTTATCCTTTTAATTTTTCTAGCCCTTACTATTTCCCGAGCGATATTTTTGGCATATCTCTCTTCTCCGTATTTTCTGATTATATCGAAAATCTTTTCTTCGCTAGATTCATTCACAATCTTCTCCGCAGTCCTATTCCCCGCCAACTCTTCGCCTCCGAGTCGCATATCAAGCGGCGAATCTTTTAGAAATGATATTCCCAGAACCTCATCATCCAACTGTTTTGAAGAAATTCCGAGATCCAGAAAAAAAATATCAACCGGAGAAAAATTTTCCTCCTTTATGATGCTCGAGAATTCTGTGAAATTTTTTCTTCTCAGAGTCATCCTTTCTGAATATTCCTCAAGATTCATCCTGCTTGCCCTGATAGCCTCGACATCCATATCCACGCCCAAGAGTTTTCCGTCCGGACCGGTCTTCGCCATGATTGCCCGACTATGTCCGCCTCCTCCCAAAGTGCCATCAAACAGATTTTCCCCCGCTTTCGGATCCAATAAATCCAAAACTTCTTTCAATAAAACTGGTATATGAGAATAAATCATCTGTTTTTCAAATAAGTTTAAATTCCGATCTCTCCCAGTTGTTCAGCGATTTCTCCACTGTCAGCTTCGGTCTTCTTCTTGTATTCCCCCCATACATCCTCATCCCAGATTTCCAAACGATTATAGAGACCATTCACCACGACTTTCTTAGAAAGATTTACATATTTTCTCAGATAATCGGGAATCACTACCCTGCCCTGCTTGTCCAAAGTGACATCCATCGCTCCGGCAAGCATAAGCCTAGCGAAAGCACGGGTATTTGACTGGCTTATCGGCAAATGACTCAGCTTTTCCGCCAAAGTTCTCCATTCATTTATCGGGTACAGGAATAAACAACCATCCAGACCTTTTGTAACTACCGCCCCGCCCTTAAGATCCTCGCGAAACTTAACTGGTATGGCCAGCCTTCCTTTCTCATCCAAATTGTGGTTGTATTCACCGATAAACATCATTTTTGTAAGTTATCCACAGTTTTTAACCATTTTCCCCACTTTCATCCACTTTTTGTCACTACAACACCATTATACACCACCTAGATACATCTGGCAACCACTGCGATAAAAAAGAGGATAACCACAATTATTGCTTTATATAAGCCAAAAAAATTGAAAATTAAAAAACAAAAAACTAGCTATCCACAGCTAGTCTTAAAAAATATATTCCCCACCACTTAAAAAATATCAGTTAAAATATCATTTACTCCTACCAAGAATATGATATCCGAACTCTCTTATAACAGACGCGCTTTCATCTGCAAGATAACCATTCCCCAATTTCAACGCAAACTCATCGCCAAGCCACAAAGCTCTTTTCCTGGAATAATCTAAAGCCCCCGAGCTGACCATGATATGTCTTATCCTGTCTACATCATCTTTTGTCACTTCTTTATCACCCAATTTATCAAGAAGAAATTTTTTGTCTTTTTCTCCGGTATTTTCCAAGGCAAAAAGAACGAGCAAAGTTTTCTTTCCCTCTCTTATATCCGAACCCACCGGCTTTCCTATTTTATCTTCATCCCCAAAAACCCCTAATATATCATCCTGAACCTGATAAGCCATACCAAGAGGAATCGCAAAGCTAGAGATAAAATTCAGTTTCTCCCTATTTGCACCAGCCAGTATAGCCCCCATTTGAAGCGGCCCTTCTATCGTATATTTAGCCGTCTTATATTCCTGAACTCTAGAAATATTTTCAAAAGAAACATCGTCCCCCATCCCAAGTTCTTGATCCATCACCTGCCCGAACAAGGTCGTTTCCATTATTTCGGAGATTTTCTTTACCAGAGAAATCTTTTTATTTTCTTCAAAGTCCGAATCCATCGCAATCTCATATACCCAGGAAGAAACAATATCTCCGATATTTATCGCCATGGAAAAACCTAGATGACGCGCCGATTCTTCTTCAAATTTATCAAGATATTTTTTCCTATATCCAAAATGTATAGAAGGACCTCCATGCCGAAGATCGTCCCGATCAATCACATCATCATGGATCAGAAGATAGGCGTGCAAGAATTCCGCCAACATCGAAATCCTAGTTACCTCACTACGCACCTTGGCATCTCCCCACAAATCATACCCCATACAAAAAAGGATGGGCCTCAATCTCTTGCCACCTCTCAACATGAAATTCTCCACACAACCAATAAGCTCAAAAAAATAATCAGGCATTCCTTCTACAGAACCCTTTTCCTTCTTTTTTTCTAAAAAAATTTTTATCTGTTGATCGACCCCCTCCTTGGCTTCTCTGATGATAGCCTCTATCATTTATTACTAATATGATTATTCTTGTTTAAACGGCAGAGAAACTTTGAACAGTGTACCTTTTCCTCCCGCGCCCTTTGTAAGTTTTATTTTTCCATTATGTTCATTAACGATTTTCCTAACTATAAAAAGACCGAGTCCGCTTCCAGAAGCATTCTCAATGATAGCGTTTTCTCCTCTAGTAAATTTCTCGAAAATTCTCTCTTGATCTTCATCTTTTATGCCCACTCCCGTGTCTTCAATAAACACATTCACATAATCCCCCGACCGGGCAACTTTGATTTTTGTACCGCCCTCCTTCGTATATTTACATGCATTATCAATCAGATTCATGAATACCTGAGCCATATAATTAGGCTCAGCCTCTATCGCAGGAATCTTTCCGACCGGCTCTTCGAATTTCAGATAAAGTTTCTTTTCCTTATACTCCTGATCCAGTGTAGCAACTGTATCTTTTATCATATCCACCACAGAAACTTTTTTGAATTCAAACTGAAGTACGCCACCTTCAAGTTCCAAAGCATCAAGCATATCATTCGTTAGATTATTCAACCTCTCCGTACTGTTATAAATCCTTTGCAACATCTCCGCTCTCCGCGTCTTGGAAAATTTATCAAAATCTCCATCAATCCACATAGCTATCATCCCTCTGATAGCGGTAAGCGGAGTCCGAAGTTGATGAGAAGTTATATGCAAAAACTCATTTTTAACTTCCAACAATTCTTTCAGCTTGATATTTGCTTTCTTCAGACTTCTGTTCAATTTCGAAAGCTCCTTCATCTGAGAATCAGTCTTTTCATAAAGCATGGCATTTTCAATAGCAGCACCTATATGAGATGAGAACGCCTTTAGGATATCTTTATTCCTTTTTGTAACGCTATCCGCACTTTTCTCCCCCGCGAATACGATAGCCCCGACAACCTGTCCATTGGCAAAAAGAGGAACAGAAACAAATGATTTGGCACCCACTACCTTTTGCAATTTCTTATTACCCCCTTGATCCAAAAATCCTCCAAAAAAATCTTCCAACCTGCTGCCGACATATATTTTTTTGTTTTTTATGGTTTTTATAATCAGGTCATTACTCTCAGACAAATGCTCTCTGAAACTTTTTACAGAAACCCCCATTTCCAACTCCGCTTTCCTCGTTAAGGCAGAATCAGTCACAGCGTATACATAAACACAATCTTTCTTAAGGCTATAAAGAACGATTACCCCGATATTACAACCCAATGGCTTCAGGCTTTCAGGGATGCTATCAACGATATCCTGCGATATTTTTCTTGAATCCAATTCCCTACCGACCTTTTCACTTGCATCCAGCAATACTTTCAAATCCAGATTTCTTTCTTTCAAATCATTATTAACCTTCTCCAATTTCTCCCTTGCATTTTTTTCCTTTTTAACACCCGCAATAAGCTCTCGACTATAATACAGGAATATTAACAGCATGGCAGTTTTTAGCGCTTGTGTGTTTATACTATTTGACAGAAACAAGATATCAACAGTTAAAAGGATAGACATTACGCCTATGATTATCTGGGCAATAAAACCCTTTACCCCCATTAAATTATTCTTGGTTATTGCGTAAGCAGTAAAAGCAAGCAAAATTATTGCAGAATAATCTCCGAAACGAGCATACTCCACGGTTCCGGTAATTATAGGAAAAAATATATTGAATATGACATTAAAAAGTATAAAAAAGAAAATGCCCACAGAAAAATACTGAACCCTCAATTTTCTTTCCCCAGAAAGATGTAGATATGTTTTTACAGAGAAATAAATAATAAAAAAGGAAACAAAAAGGGCGTAAAAATTAAAAAGAATATTGCCATTTCCAAATACTGCCTCAGCCCCCCAATCACGAATCACTGCGTTCGCGACAAAAAAATCGGAATAAAAAGACAGGGTGGCGAAAGATACCCCGACGCAAGAAACGATTTGCTCTAGTAGAGGATGTTTATTTTTTTGTTCGAAAAAATATAAGACAAAAAAATAGTACAAGGAAACTAAAGAAAGAGAAACGAAACTAATATTAGCCCTATAATAAATCAAGGCAAGAAAAACATCTTCTGCGCCGTTTGCTAAGAATGCAAGGTCAGACCAAACCACAACGAAAAAAGTCATTATTGCGAACCACTGATTTAATTTTTCCTTCCGGCTCGTATTATAAACCCAATATGCCAGCCAGAAGCCAGAAAGATTTATAAAAAATACGGCTATTATCTCTAGATATCTTATTTCTATCATCAGAAGAAGATTAACCACTTATAAAATAAAACAGAAACCGGCCAGAAAAAAAATTCTCCATCTACCATTACATATGATAATTTTTGGATATTTATGTTGGTTTTATCGGCCAAAAATAGATAACTGAAGCTATAAAAATAAAAAATTATCAGTACCAAGGAAAACGAGGGGAAAAGACCCTGACTAACACCAGATATTAACGGTATAAAAGAAATTAGATTAATAAAATGGAGAAGAAATAGCGCCCTTTTCTTTCCCAAAACTATTACCACGGTTTTTAGACCCTTTGTCCTGTCAGATTCAAAATCTTTGATATCAAAAAATATCGCATTAGCAACACACCTAAGAAAAACGAAGAGAAAGACGAGTACAAAAGATTCACTTAACACAAAATTATAATAGACGGCCAGATAAATAGGCAGCAATGCCCAAATAAAAGAAACATAAAAACTCTTGAAACCGATTATTTTTCTGGTTATTTTCTTTAAGTACTCGGTATAGAAAAAACCATTAAAAAGTATAAAAACTCCTAGAACTAGACTATAAACATTTCCGAAAGATGCTAGTAAAAACAAAATCATCAGCACTGAGCAAAAAATAATAGTCGGTAAGTATCTTGCACTTTTAATCACATGTTCTGTTCTTTTGTGATTTGTTACCATGTCTATTTTAACCCCCCTTAACCTATCATAAGCGTAAATCACATAAAAGGTAAGGTAGACAATAACCAGAAAATCCCAGGACACTTTTATACTTAACATCAGTGCAGTGGTAATAACAATACCAACAACACCAGAACTCAATAAATGCCCGCCGTAGACAAATTCATTTTTCGCTAATTCCAAAACCTTGCTAAAATTCATTCATTGTCTTTTAAATATTTAAAAATGCCGTTTTCTGAAATTTATTACAAAAAAAATCACCAACACGGCGACTTGAATACAATAAAACAATAAAATATCTGCAATTTAATTTTTTAAGAAAAACTATTATGTTTTCAAGAGCCATATTTTTTTGTAACTTTAAGTGAATTATAAACTTTTTTTAAACTTATGTAAAACTAAGACAGGATTATTTTTCCTAGATAGCGCATACCGCAATCAACCGACTACAGCCATATTATTTTGAGACTGTCTGTAAGAGAAAATTGGACATAACAAAAAACGGAGCAAAACTCCGTTTTTACATACCACAAAGAAATAACTATCAGGCAAAGTGAGCAAACGCTCTGTTAGATTCTGCCATTTTCTGTACATCTTCCCGTTTCTTGATTGCAGCTCCGGTTCCGCTGTTGATGTCCAAGATTTCCGCTGCCAGCTTCTCTGCCATCGGTCTTCCTTTTCTTCCATTCGCCGCATCAATCATCCATCTGAATGCTAGAAGCATTCTTCTCCCGCCACGAACTTCGATCGGGACCTGATAGGTCGCACCACCGACTCGCTTGGATTTGATCTCGAGTATAGGGGCTACTTTATTGACTGCCTCCTCAAAGACCTCCACTGGATTCTGCTTGGTCTTTTCTTCGATAATATCGAATGCTCCATAAACAACCTTGGAAGCAGCAGCCTTCTTTCCATCCCGCATCACATAGTTTATGAATCTGCCTACCTGGATATTATTATATTTGAAGTCAGGTTCGTATTCCCTGGTATATACTCTTTTTCTTCTTCCCATTTTTATAAAATAAAGATTTATTTAAGATTAGGCCTTAGGTTTCTTAGCACCGTATTTACTTCTTTCCTGCTTTCTGTTCTCGACTCCGGTCGCGTCCAAAACACCACGGACAATGTGATATCTGACACCGGCAAGATCCTTGACTCTTCCACCACGAATCATGACCACTGAATGCTCCTGCAAGTTGTGTCCGATACCCGGAATATATGCAGTTACTTCCATTCCATTAGTAAGCTTGACTCTGGCAAATTTTCGAAGCGCTGAGTTCGGCTTTCTAGGAGTCATAGTTCCAACCTTGGTGCAGACCCCCCTCTTAAAAGGATTTCCCTTTTTGCCACCCTTGGTCGCAATTGACGGCTTGTTTTTGATATAATTGAAATTTTTCATAAGCGCTGGCGTCTTTGATTTTTTGCTTGCGCTCTTTCTTGGCTTTCTCACCAACTGTTGTATGGTTGACATTACTTTTTCGATTACCCTGGATTTATTATACTATAACAAACGAAAATCACACTGAGGTTCGACAACCTGTGCGAAATAGCTATAAAACGAGATTTTTTACCTTGCTATCAGACTAGCAGGAAACACCGTAAGTGTCAAGAACGGTATTATTAGGAAACGGCGTCAAAAATAAAAACCGAAAAATAAACAGATATACCGAGAAATTGCCTCTATAATCCCCAATTACCTACGAATAAATCCGCCAACAAACCGACTATGGGAAGTATGAGCTTAAAACCGAAGAAGATGAAAGCTAAGAGAAAAAGCATGTAGTTTCTCTCCAAAAAAGTCATAATGCCGCGCATGGAATATGGAAGGATGGAATCCAAAATTTTTGAACCATCCAAGGGAGGGAGCGGAACCAAATTGAAGACCGCCAACAGGATATTATAAACTACGATAATAAAAAATAATCCGATGATATTTCCATAACCGATAGGATCATAAGAGTTAAGAATCCTAATTGCAATACCGAAAATCGCCGCAATCATAAGATTTGCCGCCGGACCCGCCAACGCAACCATCGCCGGACCTTTTTTCTGGTCCTTCAGGTTATAAGGGTTATAAGGAACCGGTTTCGCCCAACCGATGATGAAGCCTGCATTGGTAAGAAAAAGAATGAGAGGAAGGACGATCGAACCGATCGGATCTATATGCGCGATAGGATTAAGTGTCAACCTGCCCATATATCTCGCCGTCGGATCCCCCAGCTGATCAGCCATCCATCCATGCGCAAACTCATGGATCACTATCGAGAATATAAGAACTAAAAGTGCGAATATTTGAAAAGTTTCTGTCATACTTGCCAAAATTAATAATCTGGTTTAATATACTTAGGTACTGAAAAACAAACGCTAATATAACAACCTAATTATTTCATATGAGCAGAACATGTCAAGTTTGCGGTCGTGGAACAAGGTCCAGCCAATCACGCAGCCACTCCAACATCGCGACTAAAAGAACCCAAAAAATCAATGTGCAAAACAAGAATATCGATGGCGAGAAAATAAAAGTCTGTGCCAAATGTATAAAGACTGCTATCAAAAGAGGTAAAACGATTTCAGCATAAAAGTTTTATACATACGATAAATATAGAAAAACGACCCCGAAAGGTCGTTTTTCTTATTTGTAAAATAGAACACTGCCCGCTAGAATTCCAAACCGCTCTCCTCTGCAGGCACTTTTATGGTCTTTATCTCCGAAATCTCGCAATATCTATATTTCACCTGACTCCCGTCACGATGAATAATCCACCACCAAATCCCCGCACTTCCATAAACTTGGGCATCAATTACCCCCATAGCACCTTTTCTTCTCTTAATTCCGTCCATTTCTTCCTCAATGGGACTGGAAATCATAACGAGAAGACCTACTCTTATGTCCTCGATTTTCATAGGCTTTGTTTAAATATATTCCGCGAAGGTTACCACCTTAACAGCGGATGATACCACGAAAAATATTTTTGTCAAGCGGAGTCAATCACAATCTTATCTTTTTCTATAAAGTCAAAACAACCCACAAAAAGCTGATGAATATTATAACCACTTATTTGTTTGTTTATGTCTTGTAGCTACCAGATAAATAACAAAACAAATAATAACATAATATTTTAGAAATACAAAAAGGACACTGAGACAAGGTAAAATATTAGTTGCTATATAACTAATATTTTCAACATTCTCTCCGTCGATTAAGAAACGGGTAAGAACACTTTGAAATATATAAAATAAAGAAGCTATCACAAGAGAGAGTGCGGTTATAAATAGCTTTTCTTTAGTAGGTTTTAATATTTTTTTCATAAATCAATATTAAGAAAATAAAAAAAGAGGGCTAGATGTAATTTTTATCTATCAATTAATAGGCCTTAATAAAAACAGGTAAGGCAAAATCGTAGTAATGTGTAACAACAAATTGATAGGCAATTTTATCGCTACCACTATAAAGTTCTATAGTCGTGGGTATGAAACAAAAACTCTCTTGAGCAAAATAATGCCATTGATCACCAGATACAGATAAATCTTTCCAATAACATTCTATAATGCCAGTTTCGAGAGGATCAAAATAGAACTTATGACGGAAAGAAACTGTTCTGGTCCCTTGTTCTTGGGGATAGTAATAAATATACCCTTGCTCATACGGATACGGCTCATGAGAATCAATTATCTCTTGACCTGTATATATAGACATATGAACTTCTAGAGGTTCCCCTGCTGCTACAGTAGCGCTTAAAAACAAAATGCCACAAAAAGCCAAAATTATTGTTAAGATATTCCTGCTCGTTTAAATCAACTCCTGATTTTTTCCTATTTTTTTATATGCCCTCTTCTTGTCATAGAATAGAAAAAAAATACGCTATGTCAACTTAAAGGATATAAATCTGATTTTTTGTCGGGGCGACAGGATTCGAACCTGCGACCTTAGGACCCCCAGCCCTACGCGCTAGCCAGCTGCGCTACGCCCCGAAGAAAACAGCTTCTATTTTTCGTCTACAGTATCATATCAAAAAAAACGATCAGGCTCTTTATTTTAAAAAAACTAAACACGAATTATATTTTTTTTATAGGATCACAAATAACATAATGCAAATACTCAACCGTTTTGGTCGCCTTATGATTTCTACTTTCAGTTTTATCCGCCTTAAATCTGTTGTATTCTCTTGTAAAACAATCATATTTTCCTCGCAAACTCATAATTTCTTTTATCTCCGCCAAGGACATTATACCCTCATTATTGTAACTCAGAAAAATATATTTCACTTTCGCATTTAAAATCAAATCCTTAAAAGCATTTTTTGCTTCTGCACGAGAACAATATAAAGATTTTTGTTTCTGACAATCCCTTAACCCAGTTTTTCCGTGAATTTTTGGATCATCATATTTTGCGATTGTTTCAAGTATGTGATAATTAGAGGAATATTGTCTATGATTATATGGCGGATCTAAATATAAGATATCTCCTTCTATTTTCTTATTTAAAACATTTACATCTTCATTATAGACTTCATGTTCTTGCTTGTTACAAATCAACTCAGCTGGTTGCAAAATAAAACTTTGCTGGGCTGTTTTTTTTAATTTTTTCAAAAATGCCCCATAAACAGAAGCAGTATTTGCCCGCTTATCTATCGATTCAATTAAACTTGTAAGCAAAAAATAGTATTCATTTTTGTTTATCAATTTTTCTTTTTCCCACTTATCAATTTTTCGTCTAATCGCGTCACACTTCATTCCATTCGCATCTGAAAAATATTGTCTTTGTATTTTTTTATTTTTTGTTCCGCCTAAACAATAATTATTAAAGATAAATCCCCTAACCCCCCGTATTCCCGTTAAATATTCACAAACAAAATCTTTTCTTGCGTCTATTGTGATATTTTTCAATTCTGGCAATTCCTTTAAAAGACTCAAAAACCTCAATTCTTTGTGATTTTCTATATAATGCCTATTTAGAATATAACTATAAGATTGAATATCGTTTGCAATTACCTTAAAACCTTTTTTTTTAAAATGCCTACCCACAACCCCCGTACCAGCAAATAAATCACAAAAAATATAACAGTCATCTTTAACCACTTTATCAATTGATTCTTCTAAAAAATCAAGAAGAGATAATTTTGAACCGATGTAATTCATACTTTTTATATAGTTAAACTCTTTTATAAAAACTATTATTTATACTCCTCATTTTCTTTGCCCTCGTCCAAAAGTTCTAGAATGTCAACATCAAAAAACTTAGCCAACTCAACGACATTACTTTTTATCGGATTATATTTCTCTGATAAAATATTAGAAAGCTGATTTTTAGAAATACCAAGCATATCAGCAAGCTCAGAAAAATTGTTAATTTTCTTTTTAGCCATAAGTTCTTTAATTTTAAACCTATTGATCTGCATATTCATATTATCATAAAAATTAACTTGATACAAATTTTTTATTAACTATCATTATCTTCTAAAATTTTATTTAATTCTTCCCGCCATTTGTAAGGATCGTTCCAAAAACATCCTTCGCACCCTCTCGCATCGTGCTTATCAATTTTCTCATCCCAATCTTCATCTCCTCTAAACCAAAAATAAATACCGGGGAAATTTCCTCTCTTGCCGGTTTTACAACATTTTTCACAATGTCTAGACTTTAAAAGATTATTACTTCTTGTTAAAAGAATAAATTTATCTCTAATTTCTTTTTCCGACATATCTGTTTTATTCTCATCTTCATTTTGATTCCATCTAATTTGTGGGAATTTATGATCTACCTCTAATTGATTTGGAGAAAATTTTCTAAGAAAAACAGCCTCTTCATTTTTATAAATTTCCTTAACCCTTACGGCAAATTTTGCAGAAATACCTGCTCTTAATTTATTAACCTCCAAGATTTTTAAAGATTTTAGCTTTCTATGATAAGTTTTTTCTTTGCAATTATCACAATATATTATTTTATAATAATTACCATTACTATCAGTATCAACCTGTAGCCCTTTTTCTTGTCTCCATACTTGCCATGTCTTAGCCTGACCAGATTTTAATTCACATTTTGAGCAGTGCCATCTTAAGTCCTTCATTACTTCAAAATCATAATATTGCTTTGATCCTTCTTTAAACGGATTTTTATTTACCATAGCCTCAGTATTTAAAAACTAAAATATACTCATGTTTAAAAATGTAATAATCACTTGAAAGAGCTCGATATCTCCAGATCCCCTCTTTATTCTGTTTGGCACGATTACCCGCCATATTTTTAATTATAATACTTTTCAAAGTTAGTCCCAACTTTTGCGCTTCATTCATACAATAAAACCCCAACGGGATCCACTGCCCTTTTGTATACTTATCGCCAATAACGATTATCAGATATCTATCTTTTTCTAGAATTTCAATCGTATTTTTCAAAACAATCGAAAACTTTTCTAAAAATTCTTTAAGCGAGCTAGTATTAGATAGATCGCCTTCTAAATCACTAAACTTGATTATATCGGCATAGGGCGGATGCAAAATTGCCAATTGAACATTTTTTCTTTTATGACTTCTCAAAGATTCGCTTACTTCCTCAAATGTCTCACTTTTTACACTATCGCCCACAAAAAGATCAGAGAAATTATCCTTTGGCTCAATTTTCTTTTTAACATAATCAACAAGCTCCTTTTGGATATCTATCCCAATAAAATTTCTCTTTAGGCTCTCCGCTTCGTAAGCAGTTGTTCCGCTTCCCAAAAACGGATCAAAAATAGTATCACCCTTCTTCGTGTATCTTAGAATAAACTGACGCGGGATTTGTGGGATAAAATTTCCATGGTAGAAACCATCGTGTTTCCCCATTTTATCCCTTTCTGAAATAATCCAAAGACTATCAGTCCAGATTTCTGATTCTTTCCATTTTTTTAAATCTAAATCATTAAAAATCGGCATAATTTAGTCTTTCATTTATTTTACCTTTTTCTTTGTTATTATTTTATCATTAAAATAGCGATAATCCAAACATGCAAAAAAATAAAAATCCAGACAAAAAACAACCTTCATCAAAAGTCGTTTTTCAACCTGTCGGGGCGCCGGGATTCGAACCCGGAGTCTCTTGATCCCGAACCAAGCGCGTTAGCCGTTACGCTACGCCCCGCGACAAAAGAATTATACTACGATTTTTTAATTAGTAAATGAATACGAACTAAAGAAGGGTTATAATGAATAAAAAGCTAGCAGAATAAAGCCTAGTCTGTTGAGATGAGTCATAAAATTGTATTCCACAATAAGGCAAAAAATTGACTAACGATATCTAAAATTATACAATACTATCACAAGAAATTAAGTAATACTAATGAAAAAACTGACCACAAACAAAATCATCATTTATATTACAGCTTTCATTCTGACGCTATTGTTTACTGAAGAGTTGATAGAAATAAGAAACTCAATATTCCTTTTCGAAATTTCACCTTCATTTACAATGCTTCTTTTGAATTTTGGATTATTATTTATACTACCCCTAATTATCGGTTTTATTTTCGCCATTCCTTTTCTCTTATTTATAAAAAAAGAAAATTTTAAAAAAAATATAAATTATATTTTATATTTTGCTTTCTTTTTTCTAATATTATTTTTTTTCTATCATTTAATAGAAAGGTATACCGACATTTTCAAAAATTTCTACGGATTTACTGATTTTTCAGAATTTATGTATTATTTTAGCTATGACAAAGGACCTCTTCTTTGGGCTGCGGTTGTTCAATTTTGCATAGACACTTTAACATTTTTTCTTTTTGCGACTAAATCATGGATCAGTCTAATTATCGGATTCATTTTTCACCTTTATTTAGAAACTCAACACACAGAAAAAAAAAGAGAGAGCTAAAAAATAAGCTCTCCGAAATTTAAATTATATGTATCGATAAGGCTCCTCCCACCATTGCAAGTCAACATAATTATATTCAATATGTACTTCTGACCTTTCCCATTTTGCATGCATCCATATCTCTGTCCATACAGAAAGATATGATCTTTGTTGCTTCCATTCAGGAGCGCCCATAACCGCATTTGTCATACGACTAAGCAAAAGTCGATTTCCAGCAGCAATATTTTTTCGCCCCTCCTCTGTATAATAGAATCTAACGCCACACCCCGAACCCATATTATATTTTAAATCATATTCAACGCAATCTACATACGGTTGCAACACAGGTGCAATATCGCTATGCTCATACCGTACTGCAGGATGTCCCGCAAAAGTATAATAAGTTTTTGCTGATACTGGCGTTATCATTACACACAATAACAACAGAGAAATTGCCGCTGCAGCTGCTATTCTTTCAGTCTTCAAATCTTATCACCCTTATCTATTTGCTTTTAGTTCACAAATCTGTACAATTTTTTCGAATCTATCGTTTTTATCTTTGCTTTATATTTTTGTTTCACCTCCTACGACCCACATAATAACAAAAAAAAAATACGCTTTGTCAAATTTTGTCAATTCTCCATAATAAAAACGACCAACCAGGTCGTTTTTCATTCTGTCGGGGCGCCGAGATTCGAACTCGGAGTCCCTTGGTCCCAAACCAAGTGCGTTAGCCGTTACGCTACGCCCCGTAAAACTCACTTCTGTATAATATAAGAGAAAATAGTATTAGTCAACGGGTGGCGAATTCTGCATAGTGAAACCCTAACCCGCATGCACTTCCCGAAGCATACTTTTATCCAGATAAATCTCTGAATTAGATTCCCCTCTCGAGAGGGGAAGAGCCGTTATGGCTTTAGCTATAAAGTTGCGAGGGGTGTGTTGAAACGGCTAATTACTGACGATTTGCATCTTACAAACGCAATCGCTATGTGAAGTTAAAGTTATAAGTTGCAGAATGTCCCCACACACCCCGTCGCTCCGCGCCACCCCTCTCAAGAGGGAAATTAAAATGCCTTGTATCAAATTCTCAGGGGGGATCGAAATGTCTTGTATCAAATTCTCAGCTGGAATAAACTATTTCAAAATACCAAAATTCCATAACTGCTGTAACAAAAAATATATTTTACTATCCCCCGACAATCATATAAAATACAATTATGAACAAATACACAGAGCTTGCCCGAAAAACAGTTGAAACCTATGCAAAAACCGGAAAAATAATTCCTGTTCCAAAGGATTTACCGGAAGATTTTTATCGCGCGCAAAAAGGTGTTTTTGTAACAATTTATAAGGCTGAAACCGACAAAAAGAACTTGCGCGGATGCGTGGGAACTTTCGAGCCGACCAAAAGTAACATAGCCGAGGAAATCATCCAGAACGCCGTTTGGGCTTCCCAAGAGGACAATCGTTTCTCGCCCGTCCAATCAGATGAATTAAACAGCCTAAGCTATGAGATAAGCCTTCTCGAACCGCCTGATCAGATTTATTCAACGGCAGATTTAGATTCACAAAAATACGGAGTTATCATAAAAGCTACAGACGGAAGGGCCGGTCTCTTGCTTCCCGACATAGAGGGCGTCGATTCTCCGGCCTATCAAATCGAAATCGCCGCACGCAAAGGAGGCATTGATATTCAGCACGAAGAATTCTCGCTTTTCCGCTTCACAGTTACTAAATTCAAAGAATAAACATGTCCAGTAGAGAAAAAGAAATTGCCGAAGTGATTCCCGCCGTCAAACTCCCTCAGGGACTGACGCAGTTTTTTAGTTATGAAATTTCTGAAGATTTGCAAGACGAAATCAAAATCGGCGATATGGTTGAGATCCCTTTCGGACGAAAAAAAATAATGGGTATAGTAAAACATATCAAAGAAAAAAGTGGAGAAGAAAAATTCAAACTAAAAAAGATAGAGGACATCAAAAAGGAGATGGGGTTCTCCAAAAGGCAGCTTGAAATCGCAAGTTTCGTGTCTGAATATTACCACTCTCCTTTGAGCCTGATTATAAAAACGATGCTGCCCGAAATCACAAAAAAAGATGCCCGCACAAAAATAGACCTGAGCCGAGCCGAACAGGTTGCAGACTCAGATGAGAAGACAGAAAAAAGTTTGATCCAAAAATTAGATTCATCAAAAAAATCTCTGTTTCTGCACAGCCTCGGGCAAAAAAGGCATGAAATTTATAGAATGCTATGCGAAAAACAAAGTGACCATTCCCAAATCCTTCTGATGTTTCCTGAATATTTCGACATCTATAGTTCGGCGGATTTCTATATAGAACAATTCGGGGAGGAAAAAGTGGCGATACTCTCAAGCGACATCACCAAAAACCAATTTTTCAGCGAATGGCAGAAAGTGAAAAGTGGCACGGCAAAAATCGTTATCGGGACCAGACAAGCGGTTTTTGCGCCCTTCAAAAATCTGCAATTCATCATCGTTGATGACGAACATAGCTCCAGCTACAAACAATGGGACCAGAATCCGCGCTATCACGGAGTCGAAACTGCGATTGAACTGGCAAAAATTCACGATGCGAAAATCATACTCTCATCCCCCACGCCGACCACCGGATCATACTGCCGTACGCAAAAAGATTTTGAATTGATCGATATTTCACAAAAACCGGTTACGGCGCCAAAAATCATCGATATGGAGATCGAAAGGAAAAACGGAAACTACTCGTTCGTCTCTGAGGAGCTCAAGGAAGAACTCCTGCGAAAAATCTATAACAAAAAACAAGCGCTCATCCTGATCCCCCGCCTCGGCGAAAAAACCGTACATCAATGCAAAGACTGCGGTCATATTGCTGAATGTGAATCCTGCCAAACGCCGCTCATCGGTTATAAAAACAAACTCTACTGCTCTAGATGCAAGCAGATTTATGAGCTCATGGAGTCTTGCCCGAAATGCCAGAGCAAAAATATCAGCGCTTTCGGTGGAGGAAGTCAGAGAATTTCTGAAGAGATAGAGGAAATATTTGAAAACAAGAATATCCGCATCGTCCAGCTCGACAGCAGCACCTCCGAAGACAACAAAAAAAACCAAAAAATCTATGCCGATTTTTCAAAAGGCAGGATCGATATTCTCGTCGGAACGCAGATGATATGGAAAAATTGGGTCATGTCCGACCTTGAACTCATAGGGATTGTCTTTCCAGAAATTATCTTCAGCTCGCCCGGTTTCCGCTCCAGAGAAAAATCACGGCAATTTCTAGAAAGAATTTATAGGCTAGCCCAAGACAAAACAGTCATCATCCAAAGCCGCAAACCTGAACACAAATATTTCAGCGATATTATGAACGAATCAGCGGAGGATTTCCTGAAAAAAGAAATCAAAAACCGCCAAGAAAGCCTATCCGGCTTCCAATACCCGCCTTTTGGCAAACTTATCAAATTGATTTATAAGGATCCGGATGCGCGTGCTTGCGAAAAAGAGGCAAAATGGCAATACGAAATTCTGAAAAAAGAAGTCTTCGCTCATAATTGGCACGATGTATTTGAAATTATGCCACCCTTCCCCGCCCAGAGCTACCGCGAATATGGCAAGTACCGCTGGCACATCATAATCAAACATAAAAACGGAATTGACCTGCAAGCCCGCGACAATCTCCTCACACACATAAATAAAAACTGGATCGTCGATATCGACCCAGATGAGATATTATAAATCCTTAATACTCTCAAGAAAATCAAAAAAAACATTCATTGATTCATATTTCCGAGGGAAAAAAATTATTTCTATATACTTTATTACCATATCCTTATCTATTTTTAGCATTTCTAATATATCTTTCATTATTAATATACCGTTATTATCCAACCGCTTTTCTATCGTGTCTTTAATGCGAAATTCAAAATCATCGTTTTCCATCACAGACACGAAATACAAAAGTGTTAGAATAGATTTTTCTCTCTTCTTATTATAATTATTATAATCAAATATAGAGGATATCTCTTTTGTAATATCCATGGGTTTGAGATTGCAAAATGCCTGATTATAAGCCCTGTGAAGAGATCTAGGAATACTATACACTGTCTGATAATCTTTATCATTTTTAAGACTCTCCAAAAAGGAGATCTTATCTCCCATATTTTCTATTTCAATTGAAAAAAATTTTCTAACAATCTCATCTATCCTTTTATATCTACTATAATCTTTTATTTTTTTATGATAATGCTGACTTATGAACCACTCTAAGTTTCTCCACAGATATCTAGGAACAGGATGATGCTTATCCATGTACATTTCTATTCCTAGTCTGGAGAGAAGCTCTTTTTGTTTTTCGTTTATTATTAGAAGAAGAAACGGCCCCTCGCCTTTATTTCTCAACGCCCCTTCTACTCTCTTGATTTTTTTATCATTGTTTTTCCCAGAAAGAACACAAAAGGCAAAAGAAAAATTTTCGTCTGCAACCAGATTATCACCTTTGGATTTTTTATATATGTTTTTCAAGGTACAAAAAGAGCCAAGGGATTACCTTCGCTTCTCTTTTAAGGTTCAGATTTCTTATCTTTAGTCTAACACCTCAAAAACAATAAGTCAAAAAATCACTCCACACAGCTGTGAGGCTTCTTGCCTGCCGCCTCCGCTTCTTGCCGCGAACTGAACCAAATCACATTCCCTTCGTTTATTTGTTTGACATATTGGCAATCTCGGCTATGATATAGAGTGCTGTTTTTACTGGCCGCAAAAAGCTTTGTCTCTGTATTGCCGGCCGCGACCTCGCTATCACTTTCGGGAAGAACGGTACCGACTGGCTGAGATGTGCCGGAATCGCTTACAGAAACCGCCGTTGAGCTCTTTACAGAGCCATCTTTAAAGAAAAAAAGGCAATCCTCACTGCCGTCTATGATTTCTATCGCACCTCCGCCTTGATTACCTTCCAGATAATAGAAACCGCAAGCGAAGCCCAAGACAAAAACGAGAGAAAAACCTGCCGTCAGATTGAGCTTGTTTCTATTCTTTTTTATAAAATCATCGAAGGACATATTTCTGTTTTTTACGAAAACACTCTATAATAATTATAAACAAATAATAAAAAAATAAAAGCTATGAAATACATATTTTTTTTGGGAAGGATTCCCGCAATTTCCCTATCTGAAATACAGGCTATTTTAGAAAGAGATAAGATCAGCCACACGATAGGACTCATTACTCCTGGTTTTATCATTTTGGGAACGCAAGAGAGACTGAACATCCGCAACCTTTTCGTACAGATGGGCGGAACGCTCAAGATTGCCGAAATTGTAGAGAATTTCAAGGAAAACGAAATAAAAGATAAAACCGTTTCTTATATCAAAAAAGCATTCGAAGAGAGACCGGGGAAGAAAAGTATCGGATACGGCATATATTTTGCAAAAAAAGAAGAACGAAAAGAAATAAATGATACACAGGATTTTTTTCGGGACATCCTCTCTAAGATGAAACGGGACGAACTCAAGGACTTATCTGTAAGAATTGTCTATCCTCCGATGGGAGAATCAGCGCTTTCCACTGCTTCCATATTCAACAATAAACTGACCTTAGATAAGAATATGGAGCTGAATTTCATCTTCACAGGCAAGGAAGTTATGCTCGCGAGAACCACGATCGTGCAGGACATCGAAAGCTACGGCATGCGGGATTATGAGAAACCGGGGCGTGATGCCAGAATCGGAATGATGCCGCCAAAGCTGGCGCAAGTTATGATTAACCTCGCCAGAGTAAAATCCGGACAGCTTATTTTCGACCCTTTCTGCGGCACCGGTACTATCCTGCAAGAAGCGCTCCTTAATGACTATCGCGTCATCGGCTCCGATGCCAATGGCGAGCAGGTAGAAAAATGTAAACAAAATCTGGAATGGATATCGGGAAAGTATGTCCTTACCTACGGAGAATACAAAGTCTTCCAGGCCGACTTCAACGAGGCGGTAAAAAAACTTAAGAACGATTCCGTCGACGCCATCATCACCGAATCCACCCTGGGACCTGTTTATAAAAAGCTTCCCAATACTGAAGAAATCAGAGGCAATTACGCTAATATCAAGAAACTATATGTCCGCTTTCTCCAAGTGGTAAAACCAGTACTCAGAAACAAGGCTCTGATCGTCGTGACCCTCCCCGCCTACCAGCTAAAACCCAAAGAGTTCGTTTTTGGAGAATTCATTGACAGCTTGGAAAAATTGGGTTATTCTAGAGTGTGTCCGCTAGATAAGAAATTTGAAAGCTCGGACATTCGGATCACCAAAAGGAATACCATCATTTATTCCCGACCGGAGCAGATTGTTGCTCGAGAAATCATCATTTTTCAAAATAATAAGTAGCTAAGCACAAATACAATGTCACATAAGAAAGCTGCCGGAACAGCGTCCAACCTAAAGGACAGTAAACCGAAGTATCTCGGTGTCAAAGTTTTCGGAAACCAATTCGTCAAGAATGGTGGAATTGTCATCAAACAAATCGGGAACAAATACCGACCAGGAGAAAATGTTAAAGAAGGCAAAGACCGCACGATTTTCTCAATTATGGATGGTTTTGTGAAGTTTACCGAAAAGCAGATCACCAATTTCGACGGACGCAAAAAAAGAGTTCAATTTGTAAGCGTCGTCAAAGATAGGATTCCTACTCACCCGGAAGGAAAAGCAAAGAAATAATTTTCTTTCAAAGATAAAAGACAGTCCTCGTTAGAAGTCTGTTTTTTATTATTGAAATTTTAACCACAACAACTGCCATTCCGAGCTTGTCGAGAAATCGCTCCATTACGGTTATCTATGCCATTTTGCGAAATAGCAACACCTATATCCGATGAGAAGACCCCCCTTAACTCTACATAAGCTCCATTTAGAATTGTACGAGTTACCTAATTTGCTAATAAGATGATACATTTATGAATTCGACCATCTATTTGTCATCTCGAGAGCCGTAATCGGCTGAGAGATCTTGGGAAGATATTAAGCCTGGAAAAAAATTCTTTTCATAAACATATCTTTCCACCAGTATCGCAACTTCCCAGATTCCTCAGTCGCAGTAGCTCATTTCGGAATGACAAAAATGTGTTTGGGTTTGTAAAACAAGCTTATTTATTCTTTTAAGTGTCAGTAAATTATCTGAATTGTACAATTCTAGAATTTCGTTACTGCGAAATATCTGGAATCCAAGAAGTATAAAGATTCAAATATTATAGTAGAGTAAAAGCGAAACATAAAGAAGATGCCGGGTCGGGGCCCGGCATGACAAGCAAAAACTTTAGTATAGATGAAATTTATGGAGCATTTTGTCAACGAATTAAGTAACTTGCACAGGCATGACAGGCCATGGTATAAAAAACATATAAAAAAGGAACGTCGCGCTAAATACACATCGGTTTCTTCAATATTTTTTTAGCTACAACAAAAAAAACAAACCGTCGGACTTCCATGATCCTTCGGTTTTGTTTTTAAAATAATTCTTTATCTCCCCTTCTGCACTTTCATCTTATTTTTTCCCCTTAACCGCCGCTTTCATAAATGCATTGAAAATCGGTTGGGGTTTCATGAAACGAGTTCCGAATTCTGGATGGAATTGAGTTCCTACGAGGAACGGATGATCTTTCTGTTTGAGCTCGGCAATCTCCATTAATTTACTATCAGGAGATTTAGCGGAAAAAACCAGACCGTTCTTCTCCAAATTTTCTATATACTCCGGATTGACTTCCCAACGATGCCTGTGCCTCTCGGAGATAGATTTGGCCTTATAGGCCTCATAGGCGATCGTTCCGGTCTTAATCTCCGCAGGATAGGCGCCTAGACGCATCGTCGCGCCGTAATTCTTCTCGCGGAGATTCTTCTTCTGCTCCGGCATTATATCAATAACCGGATATTTCGTTTCCTTGTCGATTTCAGTCGTATGAGCGCCCTTGAGACCGCACACATTACGCGCAAACTCTATACAGATAATCTGCATTCCATAGCATATTCCCAAAAGCGGAATCTTATTCTTGCGCAAGAACTCCACTGCCTTGATCTTGCCCTCGATACCGCGCGAACCGAAGCCACCCGGAATAATTACACCGTCCATCTCTTTCAGTCGATTGATACTCTTCGGATCCTGCTCGAATTCTTCCGAACTGATCCACTCGATTTTCGGTTTGAACCCGTTAGACCAAGCAGCTTGCTTAACCGATTCGATGACAGAAATATAAGAATCCGCCAAAACGAAGCTTCCCGAGTTAAAATATTTTCCCACAATACCGATTTTAACTTCCTTATCTATTTTTCTGATTCGCTCCACTTCATTTTTCCACTTCGTCAGATCATTCTTTTTCTTTTTCAATTTAAGAGCAGAAAGAATCTTCTCTGCCAGTTTCTCGTTATCATAATTCACCGGAATTTCATAAATGAAATCAACATCCGGCGAGGCAATCACATGATCCTTTGGAACACTACAAAAAAGAGCGATCTTACTTTTACGCACATCGTCAATCGGCTCTTCGCTCCGACATAGTATGAAATCTGGCTGGATACCGACTGAGTTAAGTGACCTTGCTGCATACTGGGTTGGCTTAGTCTTCATCTCCCCTATTTTGTTAGGAACCGGCAAATAACTTACTAAGAAGACCAGCACATCTTGTGGCTTTTCCATCCTGAGCATCCTAGCCGCCTCCAAAAACAAGACATTCTGATATTCCCCGACCGTTCCCCCGATTTCAATCATCACAAAATCTGCCTTGGTCTTCTTTGCGGCCTTCTTGATACGCGAGATGACTTCCAACGGAATATCAGGCACCACCTCCACATTTTTCCCGCCGTATTCCAGATTACGCTCACGATTTATGACCGACAGATAAACTCGTCCGGTAGTCATATAATTTCCCGACAATATATTCGTATCCAAAAAGCGTTCATAATTACCCAGATCCTGATCCGTTTCCAGTCCATCATCGGTGACAAAAACTTCTCCGTGCTCGGTCGGAGTCATCGTTCCCGCATCCACATTGATATATGGATCTATCTTGATTGCCGTAACGCTATACCCCTTGCTCTGCAATATCCTTCCGATAGAAGAAGTGGCCACTCCTTTACCGATTCCCGACATCACTCCCCCTGTCACGAAGATGAACTTTGTTTTTGCCATACGATTTTTTATTAGTAAAATATAGACAATAAAAAAATGGGGCTAAAAACCCCATTTGCTTATTCTTTTTCGACAGTTACCCCGATAAGGACTTCAAGCCCGTGATCCAGATTTATATTAATCTCGAATTCCCCCAGTTCCTTGATGGGATCACCGATAACCACCTTGTTTTTTTCGACTTCAAAACCTTTCGCTTTGAGCGCTTCAGAAATTTCTTCACCCTTCACAGCAGCATAAAGTTTTCCCGAATCATCCGCCTTGGCTTTTACGACGACTGACTCTCCTTGTAGTTTCTTCGCCAGCTCCTTCGCCCTGCCGAGTTCACCTTCCGCCTCCTTTGCCTTCTGAGCTTTTATCTGTTCGGCTTTTTCAAGCGCGCTCTGTGTCGCCGGTTTGGCATATCCACCCGGAATCAGAAAATTTCTGGCGTACCCATCAGAAACATCCTTGATGTCCCCGCTGTGTCCCAGGCTTTGTACATCCTTGATAAGTATTACTTTCATATTTTTATATTAATCTTAACTTAATCCCAGCCATAATCTCCACCCCCTCTTCTTACCCATTCTACAGGACAAACCGAAAAAAATCAAATAATTCGAAAACCAGCCTTATCCAGACTTCGGGATGTACGATTTCGTTTAAAATATCTATAATTATCACCCTATCGGATCATAAGAGTCCCGATCAACCGCGTTTATCTCATAAACCGAAGATGCTTCATAATCAGAAGAAAAGCTATCGAGAATTCTCCTGCTTCCGCTGTCTCCATCTGGAATGAGTTTATATATATTGATATCGTCCGCCACTCTAACAAGGTCCGATACCATATATTCTTCCAGCCCCCCTTTCGAAATTGTCTTCAGGTTTTCCCACCTGAGATGCCCGTAACTCTGAAAAACACCGGGGGAGAGGATAAGCCTTCTATATTTTTTATCACCGACAATTTTTATCACATAAACATCAAAATCGTCCACCGAGCTAACAATATCACCGTCATAAATAGTCCTCTCTTCCGCCATATTATCACCTCCTTCTTGTATCGTCCCATTTTTAAAGGAATATTTTACAACATCAGAAACACCGCCCGCGCTTGTTCTAAATTTTACATAGATGACATCAAGCCCGTATGATTTTAAATCTACAGAACCATCCATATCCTCCCACGAAGAATCGCCAAAGTCTTCCGTTGCAGAAACGGCGATGAATTCAATGTTATCAGAAAGATTACCCGAATCAATAACGCCTCCAGCATCGATAGAAGTCTTCACACTACTCACGGAAGGCTTGGAAGGCGCAACGAAGACTCCTCCCTGCGATCTGACAGTTATAGAAACCGGACTCCCCAGACTATAAGAATTATCTGTGATCTGAATACTAGCCGTTTCTGCTTTATATAGGACAAGCGTCGTAGTAGCAACTCCATCAACAAAATTTAGTGTTACACCTTGACCGAAACTCAAAGCATTTCCAATGCTGTCTGTTGTTGTAGGCGCATATGAGCCATCGACGCTTGCACCAGAGAATATGATTGTCTTATTCCCAGAATATGGAGTAAAAGTTTCACCCTGATTGTTTATTGCGGTAATGGTCAGGGAGACACTATCCCCCCAATTAACCTCCGAGCTGGAAGAAACTACACTAAAATGATCCATAACTCTTGATTCTTCCGCCGACAAAGCAGAGAAAACCCCGGGAGAATTCTGATTATTATATTCTGTCCGTATCCAGCTTGTTCCGCGTTCACTAGTTGAAATTCTGACCTCATCAATCGTTCCATCAAAACCATAATCCCCTGCTCGATTATCATTATAGCGCCCTATCCAGAAACCGCTACGCAAAGTACCTAGGCTTCCGGAAATAGTATCATTCGAATCTTTAAGCTCCCCGTCAATATAGAACTTCATACCAGCAACGCCATAAGTTGCAGAAAGATAATGCCATTCACTGTCATTGAGGTCGGCATCTCCCACCACATCATAAGCCGTACCATCTTTCGTTATAGAAAATTTTCCCGTATCAAAAGAACCGAAAGTAATAGTGTTACCTTCTTTCTCATATTCCGAACCTTCTATAATTATTGTATAGTCTTCTGTTTCAGACTCGGTATTATAACCACAATTATCCGGCAATAATGTAGTATCTGAAAAATATCCATTATATCTAGCGCGAACTCTCATCCTCGTAGCACCGTTTAATGCGGTAGTAGGGATGGTTACGCTTATTGAATGACCTATCTGATAACTACTCTCAGAAGTGACCAAAAATTCTTCTCCATCGTCATCAAAGTCCCCGTCCTGAATGAACTACCTCGGGGCAAGCCCACGAGGTATCTAAATACCGAAACATTTTGACTAATCGAATAAAGTTAGTTGGGTGCGATGTAACTGCCGATACTTCTTTCCTTGCTGCTTTATATAG
>Ga0172381_10000867_pt1 | contig 37708 bp, 52 predicted proteins | sample Leawel6488metaG_FD_119754 | JGI IMG/M metagenome (GOLD analysis project Ga0172381, IMG submission 119754) | Leachate microbial communities from a municipal landfill in Southern Ontario, Canada - Leachate well 64-88 metaG | ecosystem: Engineered > Solid waste > Landfill > Unclassified | place... | reverse complement strand
TAGACCCCTTGCACGGAGCGTTAAATTCCTCATAGTCCGTATATGTAAAACCGAACTCATTGGTTTTTGTCACAGCCTGGCAGTTGCTCATGAACGGACAGATCTGCAGTGGCATTACTGCCTTTACTTCCTCGCTCACTTCACCACCTACTTGGATTTGAAAAATAGGCAGACGCCATCTGTGCGTATAGCTCTCTCAGGGCCTTCAACCATTGCGTGCAGGTCGATCACCTCGCACCCTTTCTTTGACTTACCCCTGACAAGGTTAAATTGATAAGCGCACTTGCAGCACACTTTTTTCTTGTACTCTTCGTATTCCTTGTCGCTCGTTGGTTTCTTAAAAGACGGGGTTTCCGATATTGTCACTTCACTATCTCCCCGTCCTCGATGAATATGGCGTTCCCGGAAGGCGTGTTCGCAACGCGCTCGATCCATACCTGGAAGTCGTTCGCGGCCGCGAAGTCGATTACCTGCTTGAGTGTGTTCTCGTCGAACAGGCTCCCCTCTGCCACTTTTATTATCCGCAGCGTCGGCTGCTGAGCGATCGCCAGGGCCATAGACACGGATATCTTCTGAGCTTGGGAAAGGTTGTCAAACGGGATCCCGGAGAACATTATGTCGCGCTCACCGACTTCCAGACCTTTCACCGGCAGCTTGAACGCCGCGAGCTTTGCGCGTTTTTTTTCTTTGATGCCGCGCATAACTGATTCGATGGCGGCCGCGTCGTCCTCGTACTTCTTGATGTCGGTTTCGAGCTTGAGTTTACGGGCTAACTTCTCGCCTATCGCGGCAGTCTCGGACGCGGCCACCAGCTCCTCTTTCAGCTTCGCCGTGCTGTATTCTGAGACGCGCATTGAGGCTTCAATGTCCTTTTTCACAACGTCGGCATTTTCCTCCACCGCGTCCATGCTTTTTTCTATTTCATCTATTCCGGTCTTGCATACGTCTATATCCTTTTGGGCCGTCGCAATTAATGACTGCTGCTGTCTGATAACTTCCTCTGCAGCCTTTATGCTCTGCAGTGCATCATCCCAGGACCTTCTTACATATGTTTTCTTTTCGCTCAGCTGATTGTAGTCCTTTTTCAGCGATTCGAACTGTGCCTGTTTGTCGTCAATAACCCGGTTCTGCTCGCGGATAGCTTTGTTCTTTTCTTCCATCACGTCTATTTCTTTCTGGATCTGAGATACTGTCCGCAGGTCCTTCGGCGCTACCAGACCCTCATACTCCGTCAGGGCTTTTTTCGCCGTCTCGAGGTCCCTGTTTACCAGTGTGCGCTTGTCGTACTCGACCATGTAAGCCTGGTCCTCGGCCGTGCAGTCCAGCCCGGGTATCTTCTTCAGCTCTTCGACGCGCTCCACAGGCCTCAGTCTGATAAACACTGACGGGTCCATAGTGGCCAGCTTCAGCTTTTCGTTCAGCCATTCCTGCGGACTGCGGACCTTCTCTCCCGCCTTAGTCTTTATCTCGAGTGTTGAGTTGCCGTCAGGCTTAAAAGTACGCTTTACCATGACCTCGCCGAGATCGACCTTTATCGCGGCACGTTCCTCGCCCTGCCTGACCGGATCTACCGGTATCAACTTCTCTCCACCCAGGACCATAGAGATCGAGTCCATTATTGAGCTCTTGCCCTGGGCGTTCTTCCCTTCGAGTATCACCACGCCGTCCTTACCTGGTGTGATGTCCACGACCTTGATTTTCTTGATGTTCTCAATGTTCAGATTGACTATTTTCATATCGTCCCCTCCCGGAATATGCCATCAACTTCTTTCGAAACAGATCCGAACTTTGTCTGGTACTCTGCCTGTTTGCGCGCAATTTCTCGTTTTGTTTTCTCTTTTTTTGCCTCGACTGCCTTTGCATAAAGTTTATCCTCCAAGTACGATTCCCATTCGCCGTGGTGATACTCCTGCATAAATCCATGCCCGGAGTAACACATTACCAGGTGCTTTTTACCTTCCGCGCCTTTTACATAGACATCCACGTTCGGATAATATGTGTCGTAGATAATCTCTACCTTGTCGTCCTCAAAGATCATATATCCGCCATGCTTTTTTCCCTCTATGCGCGTGGTTAGATTGATGGCAATGAAAGATGCTGTTGTGTTCATTTTGCGCCTCCATCGTTGAGTTTTATCATCCAGTACGACGTAGCCTTTACTTCAAAGGCCTTTTTGTTTATCCAAGATAGTCCGATCGGTATCGCGCCGATAAACAGTTTCCTTTTTTCGCCGACGACTCCGGGCGTCAACCGCGGACCTATGCGCTCTTTTTTTATTTCATCTTCCAGATCCGCGCACTCTTTCGCGATCGGCTTCAGTTCTATCCAGCGCTCGACCATTGCCTTCAGCTCCTCGTCAACGATAAATTCCGGAGCCGTGTAAACTACGTCAGGCAGGCAGATCATCCGGAACGGGCAGCTCTTTTCGCACTCGTCGCAGTAGTCTATGCGCTCGGGCAATGTCTTCGCGGCCACGTGCTCGTTGATTTTGTCCGCCTTCGTGAAGACCTCCTGGACGAACGCCTCGTCGTAATCTATCCAGATCTGCTTTTCCTGCCCGGACTGCTTGTCCACAAAAAGAAACATTCCCTTGTCTTTTTTCTGCGCGTACATGTAGATCATCAGCTGGGCGATGTACTTTGCGGTCCACGGATACCGCGCGAAATCTTCTTTCGTGTTCATCTTGTAAAAAACTGAGGACGCGGCGGATTTAACATCCATCGGGTAGTCTTCGCCCGTTTCTTCGTCCACGACATTGCCGTCCGGGTGCCCGGTGATCTGATGCTCCGGGATGCTCAGCGGTTCCTGCTGGCGGATGATTCTCACGCCGGCACGGAGCAGACGCGCGATAGCGTAATCCTCGAAGATTTTTCCGAGATTGAACCGGCGCTGCAGGGAGGTACTCGGCTTCTCCTGGTCCTGCCAGCGCGTGCGGTAGTATACGAGTTTGCGCATGCAAGCGTCTCCGATCGAGCTGGCTCTGTTCGTGTGGCACGGAAATATTGACCTTTCGGATTCTGTAAGCTTTTCCAGTCTCTCGATTACGTCGATCATTTTTTCACCCCCGAGTTGCCGCCATTTTCCATAGCCTCTTTCAGTTTTCTCGCCTTACTGAGCGTCGCTTCGAGCCACTTCCCGGAGAGCTGATCATAATTTTCCTTGAACATTTCTGTTACTTTGCCGTTTTCTGTCTTTTCGAACCAGGTCAGTTCTTTGACCTTGGCTTTTACTTTTGCGGAGTCGGTACCTACCAACCCCTTGATGATCTGGAATAGTTCTGCCTGTTTGGCCTTGTCTTCAGGCGCGACCGTATATCCGCGATCCACTCCCTGGATTTTCTCGAGGTTGAGTCCCGCCGCTTTCAGCTGATCCAGAGATACGGACCTCAACCCGAGCAGTCGTACTACGGCAACGCGCATCAAATCCGAATATGCTTTGTAACGCAGATCGCGCTCGTCTATTTCGTAGATTCCCTTCCAGCTGCCGTCTTTGTTTTTTCCGAAAAAGTCATCGTGCGTCCAAGAGGACCCGAAAAGATCCGTCAACCGGTATACCGTATGTCCGTTCGGGCTCAACTCTCCGTCGCCGAAATACCAGTGACGAACGTACTTACCACCCTCTTCGATCATTCCGATCTCTTTCTCGTAACGGATATTTTTAACCGAGACTGAAAATATCGGCGCTATCTTCTCCGCGCCGGTTACTTCGAGGTACGGCTTTCCGCCCTGCAGAACCCAGTCCTCTTCGTTTGTCTGGCTTATAGCAATCTTGATAAGCTCCTGCTTGTTGTGTTGTCTCTTGCGAACGATCTCGAGCATCCGCGTCTCTGTGTCAACGTCCATGTCAATCTCGGACAGCTCTTCCGGAGTTCTCCTGGCTATTGCAGCCTGGTCAACCGGCATGGCCGTGTTACCCGTAGATTCCAGGTACTTCGCCGCAGCGGCTGCTGCTACTTCCGGTGTGTGAGGTGCTTCCTGTGCCTGCTGCTGTGCCGCCGGCGCCGGAGTTGCTTTCTGCGTCTCAGGCTGTGGCGCCGGAGTTGCTGCTTTCTGTGGTTGCGGTTTCTGGTTAAAAAGATTGTCTCCCATTGGTGGATCCTCCCTTGAATTTTTGTTTCTTTACTCTTCCTGATCGTGGTCCGGATAGACATAGAGCGATGCCTTGAGTTCGTTGAGATTGCGATTCCAGATGAGGCTGAGATCGAGGCATGCGTTACTGTGCAGACGGTCGTACATCTGCGCAGTGAGCGCGTAGAGGTTTTTCAGGTTGCATCCGCGAGGCATTATGTCTTCGTAAAATGAAAAAGCCCCGGACCGTGGATATACCACAGACCGAGGCTTTTTAGAGCAGACGTGTGACTGTAAGCTTTTTTCTATCTGTTTTGAGATGCGCGTTTCCGCAGCGACTAAACGTACTGTGGATGCAAAAGAAGAAAGAACTGATTTGACAGACATGAAGAACCGAACCAACTGCTGTTTTACGTTTCCCATTTCCTGGCCCCCGTTAAGGGCACCAAGAACTTATTCATCGCTGGCGGAGAGGGTGGGATTCGAACCCACGGTACCTTGCGGTACACCTGATTTCGAGTCAGGTGCTCCAAGACAGTTTTAAATCAGTTCCTTGGTTGCCCAAATTTTTCTTACTTTCCCGACTTACAGTTTACCTTTTAACAAAAAGTCAACAGACTGTCAAGAGAAATATTTTTTGAAATGTCGATTTTTAACATTTCGTCAACGATCGGCTTCGTCGAACCCTGGATATAACCGAGCGTCGTTCTCCAGTCGCTATGACCCATAACTTTCTGCAATGCGTACTGACTTATGCCCGCGTCCATTTCTGATGTTGCAAAAGAGTACCTCAGATCGTGTGTCGTAAATTCAATCCCGGTCAGATCTTTCATCTTGCGATAAAAAAGTATTACTCCAGCTTTAGTTAGCCTACCTCCCTTCTGGTTACATAGCGCCTGGGGCTTATCGTTCAGCTTGTAGATTCGCACGTAGCGTTCCCAGACCGGTAACAACTTTTCCGGATTGAAAGGGATGAACCTCATTTTGTCTCCCTTGCCATGCCGGATCCAGATAACCTTTTTCTTGAAATCAATATCCTCTCTGTCCAGTTTGCACAGTTCGTCCTGCCGGATCCCCGTCACGTACAGAAAAAACAAAAGTACCTGCTCGCGCGGATCGCAGCAGTCCGAAATCTGCTGGATCTGCTCAACCGTTAACGCCCGGTGCTTGTTTGATCTGCAGTTGTGCGGGATCGGAAGTCCGTCGATAGGATTGACAGCGGCACGGCCTATACCTTTCAGCCAGTTGAAAAAACGTTTCGCGGCCAACAGGTATAGTCGCTTTGTGTTTTCTGACAGAGACTTGCTCAGGATTAAATTATCTTCGAACCACGTTGTGTTCAGCTGCGTGAGATGCTGCGATTCTGTAGCAGCCATATTTTCAAGCCTCCGCACGTATTCCATGTTTCCCTTGATCGTCCGTGGTGCCAGGCGCGTCCTCACCTGGAGAAACCGCTCGTATTCCTTGAAAGTGTTTTCCATTCCCCTATCCCCCATTTTTTTTACTTACCCTTATTTTTCCTAACGTGGTCCAAAATTACGCGGCTCACAAAATACGCCTTGACATCTCCTTTCTCTTTCACGAAACTGTCAATTTCTTTTTCTTCCGCTGCCGTGACGTAACCGACGACTCTTTTGTCCTTCTTTTCTTTTTCCGTTTTTTTGGGACGTCCTGCGACCATGACACGCTCCTTGTTTTTTTTGTTGCTATTCCCTGCTTTGCCGGATTGGCCGCCAGCTCGGCGTAAATCTAAATTTCCCAGTAAAGGCAATACTCAGCGGCGTTGTCGTCATTTATTCCGTAATTTGCCTCCTTTTTCCCGAATTTTTTAAATTCTTCAGGAAAATTTTTCTTCAGCCAGTTCAAACTTGGCTGTTTTATATTTTCTATCGTGCCGTCAGAAGAAATAGTGGGATTTAAGTCTTCGATCCAAACCCTTTTATTGTCCTCGTCTACCGTGATTTTAAAAAATTCTTTTTTCATTTTTTATCTCCTTTTTATTTTGCCGGGGTTTAACCGCCCCGGCTCGGCGCAATATTTTATTCGGTAGTTTCAAATCTTTTCAGCGCAGACTCCCACGGCAGATCCCCTTCATCCTCGACTCCGTCCATTTCGGCCGAGGTGAAAAGGTATATCGCTTTTACTTTTATTGTTTTTTTGCCCATCTTAATTATACCGTTTCCGACGTATTCTGCCGCATATCCGTAATCGTGGCTCCCCTCCAGCAATCTGCTTGTCGGCTGTGCATTGTCGGTTTCTGTGTAAGCTGTTGCTTTTACCGTACCTATCTTTTTTCCGTAGCTGTTCCATTCCCTTACTTCGATTGTCTTTTTCATTTTTTCTCCTCCGCCCTTTCTGGGCCTTCCGTTTTTTGTTTCCCTTTCTTTTCCCTACACCCATACTATACCAAATTCCCCGGTGATTGTCAATAATTATTTATGCTTTTTAATTATTTAATTGAGACGGCATTTATCCGCGGTGATTTTTTGATTTTGTCGGGAAGTTTGAAAAGGCATAAAAAAATGAAATCGACAACATATATGTTTTTGTTCTTGTATTTGTTTTTTACTCTACCACTACTCTACCAGTACTCTACTCTACTCTACCTCCGGACACCTGCCGGACGTTGGACGGACACCGTCCGGACACCTGCCGGACACCGTCCGGACGTTGTCCGGTTTTGGAGTGGGTTTTTTAACAAAATGGTTTTTGCCTGTCTGATGTGAGCGCCGTAATGGCCTATTTTATCGCCTCGTTCGTTTCTGTTTAATTATTTTGACCTCAGGCAAGCATCCGTACCTATCGGAAATTTTACATGCCTTAACGGCCGTCCTGAGCGTTTTCAAGAATTGAGTTCCCGAGGCGCGGATGCTGAGTCCGGCCTCGGGGTGGAACAGGGACAGAGAAAAGGGGATCACTTTAAAAAGGCATCAATGCGAATCGGTGAAAAATATACGATCGCCTGCTCATAGCCTATACTCCAGTCTTCCACGTTTCCAAAATCGAGAGAGTTTCCTGCCTTCACAGGATAACTGTCCAGGAATTTAATCTCAGGCAGTGTCGGGTCAAGCTTGCGCTTTTCTTCGTACTCTTCTTTTTCTTCCCACGCCTCGGCCTCGAACGTGTGCATTATCACGTCGGTCATGCGCAGCGCTACATCTATTACGTTGTTTTTAATTTCTTTGCGCGGGTACTCGTCCGGATAACATCCGATCAGTATTATGTGCGTTGCTCCGTTTTCTATCGCGACGGCCACGGGGTTGTTGCGGCCAAGCCCGCCATCGACAAGCACATCTTTATTGTAGTCAACACCCGGGAACGCCAGCGGTATTGCGCTTGTAGCTTTTGCCACCATAGCTGCGCTGATGTCGGTATTCGTCCGGCTGTCGAATAAGACGCGCTCACCGGACGACATGTTCGTTGATGTGATGATGACCGTTTTCTTTAAATCCTTGAGCGTCATTTTCCCAAATTCACGGTCGAGTATTTTGTACAGGCCTGTGGGTTTCAGTATTGATTTTCCCGCGTTGCTTTTAAACGTCTGCCCGAGCATGCCGACGGCATCCCAAAAATTTCCCACCTGCAGCATCCCGTCAAAAACGTCTTTGTTGCTTTTTATCCCATGCCACATCTCGGTTGCGGGGTTGAAGTCATCAGCGTACTTACCTACCAGGAGCGCATTGAGGCCGCCGACCGAGGTCCCACAGATCAGGTCCGCCTGTGCCAGGACTCCTATATCGGAGAGATACTGTAGTTTCGCAGCCTGAGACCTTCCACAGGCGCCACCGCCCGGCAGTACTATAGCGAGTTTCATTTTTACCTCCTCAGTTTTCGCTCATTATCCGAGCGGTTCTTTTGTGTCTACTATTTCTATCCAGGCCTGCCGGTCCGGATCAGTGATCAGCGCTTTCAGTACGGCTTCCCATAATTTTTGTAAAGCGGCTCTGCTGTCATAAACGCCTTCTTTGTCTTTTGTGGTACCAGTGAGGGGACATCCTTCTGAATCCTCTTCGGTATTTCCGGCGTGGCAGCGGCAGCCCGTAAAATTTGGCACACCGACAATTTCCAAGGTCATTTTATTGAATCGGTGTGACCAGGTAATATTGAGCTTGTACCTGCCTGCAGGGATAGCCGTTCGGCCTGGGATCTTACCTTCTCCCGCCGCGTCTTTGCGGACCATATCTTCCAGGGAAAGGCAGACGTACTTGCCGTTGACGTAGAAATATCCAAATGTTTTGTCCGGGGTGTATTCGTTTCTTTCCAACCTCACTATTACCATCGCAACCCTCCTATCGTAATATTATCGAGACAATCAGGGTACTCACAGAAAAGACGGCCAGCAGTATCTGCTCAACGGTCCAGCGGTGTTTTTCCGCCACATCTTTGTGTTCCTCTTTCGCCTCGCCTGCTTTTTCTTTGGCGTCGTTATAGCGCGAATCAAAGAGCGTCTGCAGTTTTTCTTCCAGCGAGTCGAATCCTTTTGTGATTTCGCATTTCATAGAATCCACATCCTTTTCTAAGTTTTTAATCCGGTTCTCGTGATTGATACCCGACGGACAGCGGTCTATTTCTTCACGCACTACTTCCAGGGCCGTTTGTCTGATCCTGGCCGCCAGCATGCCTTTGGAAGTTCCACTGCTTCCCCCGTTATTTTCGGGTGCCATGTTTACCTCGTCGCCGTAGCGTTTTTTTATTGGGCCGGAGCTCTCTGCTTACTTGTACTGGATTATTAACTGAGGTGCGAAGTTGCCCGTGCCCGCCGTCGGCGACACAGTCAAGCCGCTCGAGCACGTAATGCCATCAAACACGCTGTAACCCCATTTCGTATACACCGCTCCCTTGAACAGGTCCTTTGTAAAATACGTGCCTACCGGAGCGTAAGCCGAGAACAAGTAGCCCGTCAACGGACTGTCCGAAACCTGGATAGAGACGTTGTTGTAAAAATGGAGAGCCCTGGCCACTGCCGTGTTTGCGCTCACATCGATTACTGTGATCGCGAACAGCTCAACGGCTGAAGTCGATATTACCTTGCCGGTTGAGGGTGTAACGATCGTCTCAGTCAGGTCTCCGGCCATTACCGACGCCGGGACTATCAGAGCCATGAACGCTACTACCACTATTACGAGCACCGCAAAAAAACTTTTTTTCATCTGTAGATCACCACCTTTCCGAATTTGACATACTTTCTCTTGCATTCCAGTTCAACCAAACAGAGTACCGCGGATTTCTCCGGCCCATTTTTATGTTATTTTTATTCCTATACCGCCTATTGTCCATTTTCCATCCTCCCGCGAACGTTGCTTTGAGGTAAGGACAAAAATATAATCGTCCAGCATAAAATAACTGCCGATCGCCAGCGCCATGCTTTTTATCAGCGTTGCCTCTATCGAGTAGTACACCTTTTCAGTTATCGTCTTTTTTCTGTCGGCTATCAGCTGCGCCACTGCAGCAGACACGTACAGGGACCCCATGTCGTAAGTCAGCGTCAGATCTCCGCTGCCGCTGGTCACTGTGGCCTCTCCCGCCGTTTTATCGGTTTTATAAGTCAGTTCTACGCGCGTGTAGTAGTTATCCGATTCCTCCGTGATCTCCGGCTGCTCGACGAGCAGCGGAGTTATATCTTCGGCCGCTTTGGGCCAGTACATCGGCGCCGCAAAAGCGTTGATCGTAAGGCCATCGTTGTAGATGCCGACATCGTAAGCCTCGCACAGGGCCCCTACGATCGCCTTTACGTTTTCATTGCCCCCGTCCGTATCTATAGCCACAGGCACGTTCGGATAGTGTCCGGAGAGTCTTACCAGGTTACCTACCCTGTACTCTACGGGCAAAAATTCATCAAAGAAGTAACGAAGCATCAGCATAGGATTGCGGGCCGACAGCGTGAAGGCTTCAGAGTATTTTGAGAAAAGGTCCGTGTACGGAAGACTCTTAATTTCGGCCCGCTGAGTTCTGAGGTTGAACTTCTGCCCGGAGACGTAACCCTTATAGACTTTTACGAGGTTTTCATACCGGGCAACTTCACTGCCGCGCGAAAAGTGTTCCGTGAAATCCAGCGGAACGTCAAAGTCGATACCGTCGAACGCGAAATCATAACCTTTGGTGAGAATGTTTAATTCCTGCTTTTCCGTGAATCCGGATTTACTGTAAGAGTCAACCCGGTTTCCGTTGACCTTCAGTATTATTTTTTTTGCGGGCTTATATATTTCATCCTCGTAAAAAGTAAAACAGTCAGTCAGTGTATCCGTCTGAGTTCCGGTAGTAACCGTTATGCTCACAAGGCCGGCCAGCGTAGCACTCGGCGACAGGCATGTAGCGGACGTGTCGCTTATGATCGTTACGTTTGTTGCCTGATACGATCCAAAATGCACTTCCATTCCCGCCGCGAATTGCTCGCCTGTCAGCGTGACCATAGCACCACCTAAAATTGTCCCGGTGGCTGGAGATATCGATGTTAGTTCTAAACCCTTGTACGCATACCCGGATATCAATGTTCCGGCCTGTGCGTCGGTATTTATTACGACAATATCAACTGTTCCTTTTGCATGCGCCGGCGTTGTGCAAGTTATTGTCGTTGAATTTACAACCGTGATACCCGTGGCCGCTGAACCGCCGAAAGACACAGTAGCGCCGTTCCTAAAAGCGCTTCCGGTTATTATTACGCTATCACCACCTACCACGGACCCATAGTCAGGAGAAACGGAAAAAACGGACGGAGGATCTAAAATTTCACTGCCATTAGCGGCATAATCAACAATATAGATGCTGTCAATATGACCGCGTAAAGCATGAGTCGTATTACTATCTGTTGCACCAAATTGTCCTGTTGTATAATCTGTTGTAAACGGGTTTTTTGTGCTCGTTTTAGTGTAAACGCACGTTCCGTCTATAAATATTTTCCCCGTCCCGTTATTGTACTGAACCTGTGCGACTTGCCATGTTAAATCATGCTTAAATGGACTGTCGCTGACGTTTTGTTCTTCGTTTATACCCATCCACGCACGGTTAGGATACCAACTTGTACTGTCCGTGCATGAAAGAGTGATTTCACCAGTTCCTACAGGATAACCGTCACCGCGCCAAATAAAACCATCCCTATGAACACCTTCATCTGTAACGGAATAAAGAGCGGTTATAAACTGTATTGTAAAAGCACCAGTATCACCTAAGTTTTTAAGAGCAGTATTGAGAGTCGTCGGTATTTTCAAAAATCCGGCGACCGAATTATCTTCTGTCCTCGGGACGAACGATTTTGCACCCTTACGACTATATGCTGAATATGTGGCCGTGCCTTGTAGACCTAATGTATGCCCATTGCCGCTGCTATCATTCAGATTATCAGCAAAGAAATATTTTGCAATGGCTCCCATTATTCCACCTTACTTATATTTATTATTTTTGTATACCCACATACAGGGCAACTCATTTCGCCGGTTGTGTCACTACCTTCAATATCACGATATAGTAAGTTATTTATTTCACCGCAAACGCAAACTATATCATCATGCTTTGCCTGGAATTTAATCTTTTTATTTCCATGAGTAAACATATTGCTCTTACTGGTAATTTTTACCTTCTTTTTATCCATTTGCCCGGCTCCTATGCGAAAGTGTCTACTGTGTAGTCTGTGATGTCGAAAACATCCGGCATCTTGTAAAACTCCATGGTCCACTCTCCTACCGGCAACTCGTGGTAGTAGTAACCTACCTGCTTGAACGCCGGATTTGCTGACTTATTCACTTTGTAGTAAGTCCAGGAGGATCCGCCGTCCTGCGATATACCGACGATCCAGTAGGTCTGGTAGATGTATTTCATGGCCGTCTGCTGTGCTGCCAGGATCTTCGAGTAGCGCCCGGGCTCAGTCCAGCCGATTGTCAGTTTTAGGGCGTCTATATCGCTGTTCGCGTCGTAGTATCCGGACGCGTCCAGTCCGTCCTCGAGGTTTACAGGTGAGAGGTCCCAGCTGCTCTCTTGCGGATTCGCGAGGAGCGTATAGCTCGAGTAGCTGGGAGCAGCCTTAATGCCATTGATATAACGCGCCCCTATGTTTTGCGTGGCCGTTGAGGCCGCGTTATAACATGGACTGTTTTCCCGGAAGCCAAGAACTTTAAGCGCAGGGAATGAGTATGTCCCTGTAAGTTTCGGATTGTCGGATACGTCGTTGTCTCCGATAGTGTTTATGTACAGTAGGTCCGATTCAGGAAGCTGATCGTAATATCTCGATCCTATACAGCAGTAATCCGTTTTTACCTTTCCGTAATAATCATATGCAGAGTTGTCAAAAACAATGGAATTTGTAATGGTGATATACAGAGACATATAGTCCGAGTTCGCCGGATCATAAAAGCCGTCAAGCAATATCGTAAGCCCGTACCCGTTGTCGATGATTGTGCAGTGATTGAGTGTGCAACCTGACTTTAGCAATACTCCAACATTATTGTTTTCAATCATACAATTAGTCAGTCGGTCTATTGCTGTTCGTACGCTGTGTGATATTTTTATTCCGATTCCGTTTTCTTTGACCTCGCAGTAAGCGATATCAGCTGTTCCCGTGGTGCTCAGAATCCCGCAGGTAAAACCTGATACGGCACAGTACGTGAGTGCCAGTCTAAAATTAATTGATGAAACGCACCACCCGGGGGATCCTACAAAATCAACAAACTTACACATCAAGGATCCCGTACCTGTGGGAAATATAAAATTAGATGCGACTATCTGTAACGAAAACAATTCAAAATAATCTTCGATTTGCGACGTGGGATCCCAAGACAGATCGAGATTGTTAGGATCTATAAATAGGGGGTCATAAGTGTATTCGTTCGTGTGGGTTATTCCGCCGCCTCCGTCAGGAGAGTCGTGCATTATGCAATAACTAAACGTAAGCGTGCTGGCTATTACTTGTGCGCAAGCCGTATTGTTGCTAAGTACGCAGTAATTCACAGTCTGCTGAGTAGTATTCAGATAAAAACACTTAGTGCAGCCATAAAACAAATTATAATCAAGACTAATTCCAGTATCTGGTCCTTGGTCCAAATCTATGCAGGTAGCGTTACAATCAATGAATTTGTTGTAATTTATAACAGGCAGATTGTTGTAATTATCTTTCCAGTAAATAACACGGCAACTCGCTGGAGCAGCAGAATCCCCGATATTAAAAAACATGTTATGTTTTATTGTGAGCGTGCATCCCGTCGTGTTATTTTCCGTTCGGATCAATTCCTCGGCGGCAGATATGTTATCGTGAAAATAATTGCCCTGAATAGAAACGTCAAATTTAAAGCCATCTGTGCTTCCTATATTTAAGCTGCAGTTGCTGTCGTTCAATAAAAAGCGAAAGGTGGTTGCGTTTGCATTTGAAATTTCGGTTCCGTTCGTGTACGCCATGGCATCAGAGACGTCGGACGCTCCTATAATATCGCAAGCGACAACAGCAGTGTAGGATGTCGCGTCGAGCAGTTTTATACTTGTTTGTTTCATAAAAACACTGGAACCTGTATTACCCAAGTACACACGGCTATTTACGATTTTTACTATGTGCACCGCCTGATTACTCGCGTCTATAGCTGTACAGCACTCTCCACAGTCCGAAAATATACAGTTACTTGCACTCACGACATTGCTCGTTGCTGCATTATCACTGGTAGTTATCTGTATAATTTCGCTTGCACCAGAAGACGATCCACATTTCGAAAAAGTACAATCTGAAAAATCCGCGCGGACTATCGTTCCATTCGCCGGCAGAACTATTAGCTTATCGCCTGCCGTATTTCTGCCCTGAAATGAAATTCCCCACGCGTGTATCACTGAGCTGCCAAACATTGTGACGATCGTCGCTCCGGAAGTGTTTTTCCAGACAGGCACCTGTCCAGGCGCTGCCTGAATATAAATGACGTTGTTTACAGTAAGAGCCTCGTCATAGATTGCACTGTCTATTATCTCTATTACTCCTCCAGTAGTAGCAGCCGCATAAGCTGCCCCGATCGTCGAATAAGTACCACCTGTGCCTACTGTGTAAAGTGTTTTATCCGGGGCAAAAACGTCACCGTATTTGTTCCTTTTGGACGTTCTTGCTCCAATTCGTTCTGCGTCACAGATTCCGGCAGCTGACGATATCTTGGGCGTTTCCAGATAATCGGCAATTATCGTGTAGTTGTTGTTTATTGTCTGCTGTATTCCGACGTAAGAATAGTCCCGAGCTACGGGTTTATATGTTCCGCTGTCGAGCAGGCATATATATGTTCGTGTGGTCGTTGCCAGCTCTATTGCGCGTTCTATTGTTCTTACCGGAGCGTAGAAAGTTTCGCCGTTGTATCCATCGTCACCGAATAGTTGTGAAACGTAGATACTGTTGGCCGACGATACTGCCGGGTAATACCCGTCTGTGGCTGTCTCTCCGGAGTAACCTACAGGTATCTGGCGAGGCAGCGCTATCACTGCGTCGTGAAAATAGAAGTAACCGGTTCCTGTTCCCGCTGATGGTTCTGTTAAAACTATATCGTAAGACGTTATTGTCTCCCAGTCCGCAGCAGTGAACCCGGCGGCATAGGTAAAGCTGTCGCTGTCCATCTGTACCTGATAACGCCATTTCATCATCCCGCCATAATTACCTGTGAGCGAAAACGGCGTTGTTTGAGTGGCCGTTTTAGTTCCGTTGTAAAATTTCAAGCTCATTATTGCGCTATTGTCTGCAGAACTGGTTGTCCAGTAGTGCTGCACCAATAAATTAAACCAAAGCTGATCCTTGTCAACGCCGTATTTCCCGGTGTGGGTTATTTGGGCGAAGTCATTGGTTTCGGTTGACAAAGACGTAAGGTCCAGGGATTCCGCGGGCGTTACGGTTATAGTGGCGATGCCGGCGCCGGATCCGGATAGCGTGATACCTCTGCAGTAATCCGACCGATAAGCCCGTTTACTGTCGAGTCCAAGATCTGCGGCAGTAGCGCCCGCTGTGCGTGCGAATGTTATTTCAGTAAGGCTGTCAAAATAAGTTATCGTTTTGCTGGGTATGTCTTTCCCTGTTATCGGCAGATAGTCCTTTATCTCTACGTCCTCTGTAGTATTATAGCGGAACTGTATCTTGTCATATCTTGTAAGCGCCATAGAAACTCGACCCCCGTTTTTTAAAGTATTTGTCCAGCGTTTGTGCTGTCTTCCTTCCGATGTCTTCGCCGTTTCCGGATCCGGCGTTGACAACTATAGTGATTTTATTCGACTGTGACTGATTGACCGCTTTTGAGATCATGGGCTGGAGCTTATGGAGTGGCGCCACTACTTCCGGCGACTGCGCGTCGCCCACGATCGCGTGCGTGGGCCCGTAGGCGATTCCGCCCTCAGCCAGGCTGATCGTACCGACTGCAGCTTTGAGTCCTTCAACGACAACTTTTTGAGCTATTATTCCGGCCAAAAGGCCCGTACTTAATCCACCCGTGGCCAGCGCTTCGGCTGTTGCCGCCGCGAGATATGCGTCTATCTGCACTGAGACCGCATCAATAACTGCAGTTAATCCAGCTTTAAGTAGACCTGCCATTTTTTCGTTCATGGTTGCCTGCGAATCCAGAAAAGTAGAAACGACAGAAGACATAGCCCCGCCCAAAACTTCAGCGGTTTCATTAGCAGAGTCAATCATTTCTTTTGTTCTATTTCTATTTATTTCTAAAAGCATTTCTTCCTCTTCTTTTTGTGCTTCTTGTGCTTCAACCAGTGCTTCCGTTTCATCACTGTAGTCAGATATTGCCGCCGTTGCTTTTACCCAGGCATCATGCTGCATGGCGGTTTCGTCGCCAAGTGCAGCTGTTTCTTTTTTTGCTTCAGCCGTTTTTTTTCTCATCTTTTCAACTTCTGCCGTCCATGCTTTGCCTGATTCTATTTCCTCTTCTAAAGTATCGATTGCTCCGTGTTCCTTTTCCCACTGCTTATAAAATTTTACTGACGCTTTATCCATATCATCAGTTTCTTTAATGAAAGCCACCGCTTTCATTGCCATATCGGCTATATTTCCGCCGATATATTCCGCCCCATTGGCAATATCGTTCTTGGTCTGCTGCCAGCGTCCTGTTAAACTTTTTGTCCGGGCTTCAGCAGAGCCGGCATATTTCCTTTGTAAAGCCTCGAAAATTTCTTCTTTCGACATTGTTTCATCAACAACAATTCCGTACGCACGCAGTCCTCTTGTATTTCCTTTATACGCCAGTCCAAGAGTCTGCGATACGCTCTGCAAAGAATATCCCTTTCTCGCGGCTATATCGACCAATGTCTGCGAATTTTTAAGTGCAAAATTATAGTCTCCTGTCATATCTATCAGATTTGACATCGCATTTACTATGTCGTCGTCTTCAAACGTGCTTTTTTTGCTTAACAGTGAGGATAGTTCCAGAAACTGGTTATATACTTCTTCCGTTCCTCCTTTTACACTCTTAAGCGTTGCAGCCAGATTGTATCCAGCATCCTGAGATTTTGCGAATTCGACCACAGATGCGGTCCCGATCGCGAGCACGGCCGCGGCCGTTGCTTTGGCCATAGTTGCGGCGTTCTTTTTGAACTTGCCCAGCTCGCCCTCTACACCCTTTATACCTGTAGTAAACCCGGCCGTATTAAGGCCAAGCTTGACAAGTAAGTCCGCAATTACGCTCATTGGCTTTATCCTTTCGTCGTTTTGAATTTTTCAAGTATTGCCTGGTGCTCTGTCTTTTCCTTTTCCCGTTCTTTGCCTTTCAGTTCCAGGTACAACTTGCGGCTGGGATGATCCTTTTGTAACTGTTTGAGCCCATCCTCGCCGGCACTGCGTAAAACCTCTTTCATGGTTTCAACCACTTCCCGGTCGTACATCTGCCGGAGGTACATCATCACCTGGTTCTCCGGCATGGCGAAGACCTGTTCAGCAGTCCAGCCGTATTCATGCGCCAGTTTTTCTAAGGCTTCGCGCCAGTCGAACGGCTCGACGGGTGCGTCGTTATCTTGTTTTTTTTTAACTCTTCCAGGATCTCTTTTACTTCACAGCTGTTCAGCAGCGCCTGTGTGGCCATACCCCGGGCTATGAAGGCAGCGCCCAGTACTTCGACTTCCTTCTTGAATCCAATAACCTTTTTCAGGAACCGGTCGTATGTCCTGAAATCCCTTTTGTCGGTGATCAGCATCCATGCTATCTTGTAGTGCAGTTCCGCGAACTCGAAACTGCTCGTGTCGGCTGTTATTTCATTGAACTTCTTTTCGCCGTATTCACGGACCAGCTGGATCTTGTCGTAAAGCGAGAAGGGCCTGATTTTGTACTCTTTCTCGTAACTCCAAAACAGGAACTTCCAGGGAAACTTCAGCGTAGTCTCCTTTGGTACGATGTTGATCAGGTCCACTATGTCCTGCGATGTGACTTTCTTTTCCCCTGTCATCACTGCCTCCTGGGCGATCTGCCCTGTATGATTGCTATAGGACCCCTTGCGGGGCCCTACGTATTACACGCCTATGCCTTTGATATTCGTGAACTTCATCGAAAAGCCCAGCGTCTCGTGCGTGAATATGCTGAGACTGAGGGATCCGTCTGACCAGCCTTTTTCTGCCATGGCTCCCGGGAGTCCCAGCGCCAGAGCGTTCGGGCAGTAAATGTACCCGATCTCGCCTGTGGTCCTCTTCTGCGCTGCCAGGAATAACCTGACGCGTTTGAACTCGGCATTCGCCTGGCCCATAGTCATGGTCTCCACGCCAGCGTGCGGCGGGTAGATCTCGAATACGGCCGTGTCTCCGATTGTCATGCCTATCGTCCCGGATCCGCCCGTCAGCTCTACGCCCAGGTTCGGGATCTCTGTCGCTGCTCCCATGGTGATTGTCAGCGGCGTCGCAGTGATTTTCATCTCGTCGTCCTGGATCGTCAGGTCCGTACCTTTTTTCGCGTCAACAGAGCTGTAGGCGTAGACATCTACAGCACCGGCGGCTGTAGCCACTACCAGGTACATGCCCGCCTTCAGATCTGCCGTCTTGCCTGACTTTAATCCTACTGATGCGATTCCGGTTGTTGCCGACATTACAGAGGTCCCGAAGTCATTGGTCAGTGCAACCACTGAGCCCGTAGATTCGGCGGCCACTTTCGCGCCTACGCCCGCTACCAGGTACTCGGCGAGATCCTCCGGGTACTCTTTCAGCGTTACCTGCCCGTCGCAGGACAGCGTCTTCGGCTCTCCCGCTACCGGCCAGACATGCGAGCCGCCAAAGAGCGACTCAACTTCCGCCGACACAGGGAGTGACAGGTCCCCTATTACATCAAGTTCGGCCACCGGCTTGCCTGTCCAGTAATCGATGATCGTCACGCCGTGGATCCCGAACATCAGCTGTTTTGCGTCTTTTGCCATTGTCTATCTCCTTTCAGTTTTATCGAACGTTGTACTGTTACTCATGCGAAGGTCAACTCAACCGACACGCCCGCGGAGTAGTAAGAGCGCGATTCGTTGTTGACCAGTACCTGTTCCAGATCCGGGGCAACATCCGATAACTTGGATGCCTGCGCCATCGCGCAGTCGTTGACGAAGTCAAACAGTACAGCCCGGAGAGCGGTTAAGTAACGGAGTAGTTTTCTCTTCGGGTCCGTGCCGTCTGATTTATCCTCGACTACAACCAGGAAACTCACTTTTACCGTGTTGCCTCCCATTGAGTCTGCGTCCCAGATAGGCACCAGGACACAGATAATCGGATCGCAGTTTGCGATCTCTTCCAACATGAAAAAGAAAAGATTTTGATTTTCTGTCAGTGTCTCTGTGCCGGCCGCGTTGACGAACTTATCCATTACCATAACGACCCTGCCGGCTGCTGTATCCTTTGCGGCTTTAGCCGTGTTCATGGCCGTGATAGCCGCATTGATGCCGTTCGTTGTGTCGTTCAGGCGTGTTATCAGCTCGTCTATGATGTCTTCGATGTCCCAGTACGGTATGCGCATTATATTTTCCCCTTGCCTTTTATCCGGTTAATTCTCCGGCCGAGAGTGTCCTGGTAGATCTGCTTCCAGCGCGTCATCTGCAGCTGGAACTCCTGTCCGCCATGCTTTGAGTTGAACACGAAAATTCGCGCCGGCATTTTGATTGTCCCGAGCTGGTTATATACCGCTTCTTCTGCATTCTGGACGCCCATTACCAGCGAGGTCTTGTTCATTTCGTGGACGTTGTATTCGCTTCCCTGCTCAGTCAATCCGGATTCTATTCGCCTGTACTTGCCCCGGAGTATCGGGTAGGGAGTCCGAGTTCCGAGAGCCTTTTTTTTCGCTTTCTTGTATCCTTCGGTGAGATCTTCGTACTTGCCAGGACCTTTCAGCCGAAACAATCTCCTGTTCCACTTGTACCAGTCAGAACTTATCGACTTAAACGCAGGACGGCCGTCTCCACCCTCTTTCAGCAGTTTGTTCAGGGCATCCAGTACCTGGCTGTCGTCAGCGACTATCTCGACCGCGGCCTTACCAGGTCCGGATGCAGGGGCTACCATTGGGCCGTCCCTTTTTTGAATTGCGGCGTGTCTGTAGTGTTTATTCCCGTTGATGCAGAGGTAGTGGACAGGGACCTCATGCTCCCGTCCGGGAGCTTAAAAGCCCCTTCCACGTTCCCCTGTACAACGTACATCGCTATGCCTTTGAGCATCTTCTCCGCACGCGCGTACTCGTTGAGGATCTTCTGCTTTTCTTCGGGGTTCTGTTGTTCAACCCCGTTCTTACGCAGGATCTCATTGATCTTCGCGACGGTGATATACAGGCAGATCTCAGTCACTATCTTGTAAGCCTTTGGCTGAACGGCGGAAGTGATGTTGGCGAAAATGTAGAAAGGGTCGATCTTTCCCTCGACGTACGACTCTGTCCTGGCTATCTCATCTTCGAGTTCGGTATCGGTAACCTTCGACGATGTGCCGAATACTATGCTTTTAAACTTCGCGGCCACCTGTGCCTTTGTGTGGTACGTTCCGTCAGCCATGAGAGGGTTACTCCGTCACTATGTAGTCAGCGAGGTTCTTGCCTGACTTTTTGAGCCACTCGATAAGTCCCGCAGGCGCAGTCTCGCCGGCGTTGAGGTACTTGTTGTCATAAACCACGTTCACGATCAGAGTTCCTTTTCCCGCCTTCGCAGCTGCCTTTGCGGCTGCCTTTGCCGCCTTTTCCGCGTCTTCGATAGCAGACTCCAGTTCTTTGACGGTCTTTTTCTCCGCATCCGCTATGCCTAAGTCTGCTGCATTTCCTACAAGTTCTTCTTTTGTTGCCATCTCCCTTTCTCCTTTTCCCGCCTTCGCAGGCGCTACTTTTTAGGACGGGGTCCTGGGTGGGCCTGTAAAACCCCACCCAGAGACCGCACCGTCATGGTTCTTAGGCGTTCGTGTCCTTGATCAGGTACGCGGCGCCGGTAGTGATGAGCTTGTCTTCCCAGTTGGATCCTACGACGAGGACCTGCACCTGGTCAGCGTTCTTACCTTCCGGCACATAAGAGCCGGCGTACTGTTTCGGAGCCTTTTTCGGGCAGGCTACCCTTGCGCCCAGGGTCTTGGCGAACCTGGCCAGCGCACTGGGTGATACGTAGGCAACTATGCAGTTGTCGCCCCAGATAAAGGTCGGTGTGGCCGTAGCGCCTTCTTTCGCGCTGTTGTATATCGCCCTGCCTACCAGCACCCTGTCCACGCCGAACGCCGCTGCCATCTGCGCTTCGTTGTAGATGCCGGGCGTGGCTTTGCCCGGAGCCAGAGCCGCGATCATCTCCGGATGGAACTGCAGCGCCCTGAATGTCGGCGCACCCAGGATTATCAGGTTGGCTACTTTGCCTGTGGCCGCTTCGATTGCCGCTTTCGCGACGTTGATACGGGACAGGACTTCCGAGGTCTTCGTGGTCCACTGATCAGCGCCAGTCAGCGTAAAGTTGTGAGTGATTACTGACGTCGATGTCAGAGCCGCGGCGAGTCCGTTTTCTCTGCTGCGCCGCAGGTCGTCTTCCATCTGCATGCCTATCGTCTGTTTCGCGATATCCCAGCCTCCGAGCCTTTCAGCTTCCGCTGCGGTTATCGGGTTTTCGAGAGCGTGGTCTACAACCTCGAAACTTGCGTTCCTGTCGAACTCGTAATTGACAATGTTCTTCGCCAGGCCTTTCACGACTGTGGTGATGATCCTCATCGCGCCGTCTGCGAGCCTGCCAAAATAGCCCGTGAGAGTCTCAGACGGTACTTCGGGGAGTACCTGCTCCGCGATGTAGTCCGTGATGTCATTCGAGAAACCCTCAAGGAGGAACTGTACTGTCGGTTCCGGCTGTAACGTTACTTTGTTTGCCATGTGTGTGCTCCTCCTTACGCGCCACGGAAAGCATTGCAGGTGTAAACCGCTGCAGTGTTCCCGTTGGCCGTTGTGATCTCGTCGGCAACCGCGAAATACCTGTTACCGTCCGTCGTTGTTGCTATTCCCTTGCCTTCTGTCGCAGCGGTATCGCATTTAAGCAGCGATCCCAGCGCGACAATGCCGCCGACTGTCAGCCTGGTGTTCTGGCCGTTCAGCCTGACGATCTCCATCTTCCTGCCGGCTACGTCGCCGACCTCGAGGATCCCGCACGGTGTATCGCCGCTGCCGCACAGTTCGACTATCCTGTCCTCTGCCGTGCTGCCGGTTGAATCCTTGACGAACCTGTAGTTATAGGACGAAAGGTCCGATGCGGACCTTGCCACGAATGTACGGCCGTTGTTTGTCGCTCCCATGTTACTTGCCTCCTTTGTACGCAATGGCCTTTATTTTCGCAAGGGCCTCAGCGTTTGAAAGTGCTTTTCCGCTCTTCGCCGATTCAGCGACCATGTCGCGTGCGGCCTTTATCTGTGCCTCTTCGGTCGAGAGAGTCTCGGGCGCGTTGCCCTCTACACCGACTGACTCTGTCTTTACCGACAGGCCGTCGAGCTCCTGCTCTGCCAGGGACAGATCCTCGAGCGACAGGAGCTTCACGAATAACACCTGTTTGCTCTTGTCTGTCTCGTCAACCTCTCCCTTTGAGAGTTTTACTTCTTTGACTGCCCTCTCTTTGAGTTCAGAGATCTTCCTTTCCCTGATAGCGGACAGCTCCTTCTTGCGGCTTTCCTGCAGGTCCGAGAGCTCTTTCTCGGCTTTGCTGAGTGTGCTTTTTAAGGTAATGACCTCAGCCTTTACCGTGGACAGCTCACCCTCGGCTTTCGCTTTGTCCGTCGAGAGTGTCTGTATTGCCTGGCAGACAGCATCCGGAGACGCTTCCGTTGACAGCTTGATTCCCGCTGTTCCCAGTGTTGCGATTATCGTTTTCATCTGGGTTCCTTCCTCCTTCTGTGATTTATTTAACTGCTCTTTTTTCTTTTCGTTGTCTTCCTGATCTTTCTGATACTCAAAGAGCGCCGACAATTTGAACGGGGTCAGCTCCATTACGAACGGCGAACTCGTCAACGCTCCGCCCGTCAACACATTCGCCGTGGCAACCCCGGTCTGATCGTCAACGTACATTGGGTCTGAGGTACAGTACTCGATGGATATGTACTCTTTACCCCCCACTCTGTTCGCCTTTACGGCGTCTGGGGTGACAAGAGTCTTTATCCAGAGCGACTTTACCCGTTCGCCCGTTGATAACTGTTTGTCTTCCACTTTTGTATCCGTTATCCAGCCCATAAAAACCCACGAAAAGTGTTCTGCATTAAGCGGTACGCGGCACTTGCCGGTCTCATCCTTCCACCTGCGCACTACTCCGGCTTTAAAGTTCTTGTCAAAATCCAAGATCATAAGATCGTTAAGTCCAAAATCATCGCCCTTATATGTCCCGTTGGATTTGAACGTATGCGTCGCCTCTATCCAGTCACCCCGGATCATTGCAAGCTTGTTCGCCTCTGTCAGTTTTATGGCTACGCCGTACGATCCTATAAGTTGATTCTGTCCGAGTTTCATGCTGCCCTCCTGGTAATCCCTCTCCACATCTCAGGGATCTTGTGGTTGTGCGCGTCGTTTAAAGTCTCCTGCTGTGCCAGGACCGATGCCGGCACGTCCCAGCCGTCGAACTCCTCCGGCTGCTCCTCGTCCGACATTATCGGGATTTTACGTCCATCACAGCCCCAGTGGTTCGGGGGCGAGTAAAGCTCCACGTTCGGATCGCCTTCGCGTGCTACCCGGCCGTCCAACCAGCTGCAGATGCCTGTTACAGGCACATCGTTGACATAGATCCAGGCTGTTATACTGGCGCCAGAGTTGTAATAGGTCTCATCACGGCCCACGTCCAACACTGCAGGGATTATTGCGCCAGCGCCGAGGTTGTTGTCGTTCGCCTTCCAGTTGTCCAGATCCTGCCTGACGTTAAACATGACTTCCGCGTCTGACAGCCCCTGGTCAACTGACTTCTTCGCAGACAGCAACCCTTCTTTGCCCAGGGCATCCAGCATTATCTTGTACGTGACTGCGCACGTGGACTTTAACCAGGCGCGGTTTTTCGGAAGGAAGTCGTCCATGTTCGCCAGACTGTTCAGGGAGAGGTTCTTCTTTTTGGCCGAGAGTATCTTCTTCCCCTGTGCTTTACCTGTCTTCATTGCGGCTGTAAGCCCATCTGTGATAGCCTCTTTGAGGCGTGATGTGAATCCCAGTTCGATATTTGCGACTGCGCCTATCTTGTTATCCGGATTATGCTTGAGCTTGTTCTCCAGATCTGTAAGATACTTATCCTGGATCGAGGCCAGTGCTACCCGGATGTCCTTATTCCAGGACTCAGTGAGGAGCGATTCCTCTGCCTTAAATCCTTTCAGGTCAATACCCTTTGTGACTGACTTTATATAGGCCGCGTCCCGCTTTGACAGCTTTGAGAGCTTTGCCTTCTCCGCGTCCTTTGCTTTCGGGGCAGGCTTGCTGTCTTCTTCCTCGACTTCCTGGTCATCAACGTTATCGTCCGCAGCGTCACTCTCTTCGGTACCTTCTTCAGGCGGATCTTCTTCCTCGTCTTCCTCGTCTACAGGACCCTTCCCAGGCGCTGCAGGGGGCATTAAAGGCGATACTTTCTCTTTCGCAGGATCAGAGGACGCCTGTATCTTCAGTTCGGGCAGATTGTACTTCTTACGCAGATAAGCCTCGTCATCCGGCTGGGGAGTATATACTCCAATGTTGTAGAAGTAGTTAAGTATCCGGGCCAGCTCCTCGCCTGCCTTGCCCTCAAGCTCGCCTTTCATCACCGGGTACTCGGCCTGTTCGCCGTAGTTGTACCGGATCAGGTCCGGCCAGATACGCTTTGACAGCTTCGAGCAGATGTAGCGGATCCTGCCGAGCACCATTGAAAAGAAGAAATCAATATCAGCAACGCCCAGATTGTAGGCGCCGCCATTACCGCCCTGCCCGAGCTCTGAGAACGCAGCAGCGCCACACTTGGCAATATTTGTGTCCTCGAGTTTTATAGCGTTGAGCACAGCATCGGCTTTAAAGTCTATGTTTACGACTTCAATGTCAAAACCTTCAAACTTGTCGTTTGACATCTTCCCTGTCTTTTTTAGATATGCGTTCTCGTGCGTTACGTAGTTTGCCACGGCTTCCAGGAATGCTGTTTCCTCAGAGGACCCCACTTTGTTCGGGGGGACTGTTATGATTATCAGCCCAAGAGACGCTTTTTCCAGTCCTATACCCAGGAGCTTGTAAAATATATTCTTACGCCAGTAAGGTCCGTATGCCTTTCTCAACAGCGCCCTGCCCTCAAAGTTGTTTCCCTTCCGCTTTTCTGACAGGACCATAAGGTTCTCACCAGGGATCCATACGTCCACGTAGGGTGTCGTGTAATTCGTCTGCTGATGCACTGCCACCAGATCGCTGTTTACTATCTTCCACTCAGTAATCGATGTCTGGTCCCGGAACCCGAGGTTCTTCAGTTTCCAGATCAACCCGTACTTCGGGTGCTTATATGCGACGTAATCCATCGGCTCAAACTCAGCATGTCCGAAGAATATATGACTTCCGAGATCGTTCAGGTTCTCGTCCGGGTCCTTGTCGAACCCGTGATTCCACTGCCACTCGCACAGCTCGGCGTGCTTGTCGCCGTTCTTTACGTCAGGGATCGAAAAGGAGAAGTGCGCTGCCTTTATAATTCCCATTATCGACTCTTCAAGCAGTCCCACCTGGTAATCGCCGCGAAGCATATTCTCGTAGATTATGGCGCCAGAGGGGCCTTTCAACTCGCCGATATACTCTTCCGCGAAAACATCGCCCCACATGCGCGTAGCCGTTACGCCTACAGAGGCAGTCTTCTTTTTTGACTGCGCCTTGTCTGCCGAGAGTAACTGCTCGGCCGTATATACTTTCTGCCCGGGCTTTAATCCCTGCAGTTTTGTCGCGAGAGCTCCAGGCGTGTTTATGACGGTATCCCTGACGCTTAATGTGTTTGTCGGTGTCGGTGTCTTTTTGGCCATTACCATCCCCCGTTTTTGTAGGCTGAGGCGTTCTGTTTGTTGTCGTGAGCGAACTTCGCTTCAGGGACCAGATCTGCGAACGTCAGAGACAGAGAGTCCGCTTCGTCTGGGCTCTCTCCTGTGTCCAGGTGCATTTCTTCCTTTGGCTGTATCTGGATCAGTCCGCTGCTGTCTATGCGGTATTTGATGAGCCTGAGTTGAGCTACAAGATTGTCGTTATTTTCGATCATGCCGCCGTTCATCAGCCACTCTCTGAGTCTCCAGTAGCACTGTGCCCTGACGTTTTTGTACTGGATCTTACTGTTATGTATCTTCTGTGCAGCGGCTCCGAGTACTACAGGCGTTACGTAATAGCTCTGTTCGTGCAGCCTGTCAGTCGCTCCACCGCCAAGTCCAGCGTCGTCAAGCGCGAGGTTGTTCGGGCGCAGTCCCCAGTCTTCCATGGCCTTTATGCTGAGGCCTACAGTGTCCATTACGCTCGGGGTTTTCTCTGCGAACAGTACCCGCGCTCTGTCGTCCTGCCTGATCGTGAGGACAGTCCTGTTACCGCCGCGGCCGATGTCTACGCCGATAATGTTGTTGCGGTCCTTGTCTATCACTATCGGAGCAACTGCTTTGTCTATCTCGTCGTCACTCAGCAGGCGCTGATACCCTTTTTCGTCTATCTCGTTTTCTCCCGGGAACTTGCACTCGTAGAAGACAGAGAAAAACATCTCTTTGCGCATTTCTGCTATGTAGCTTTCGCTGTACCTGCCCTCTTCAAGCGCGGTCAGATAGTCTATCCAGATGTGATGTGTCGAACTGTCGGTCATGGTTTTGTAAAAGTGATTACGCTTCAGTGGATTCGCAAGCTCCATCAGAAAACTGTCCAGATAACCGCCCAACATGCGCTTGATATACGCGTATGTGTCGTTGTCCATCAGGACAGAGTCGTCTATGTAAATGTCCTGCCCACCGGCGCCGAGTATTGCTTCTCCAACGCGCTTCTTGTTGCGGTTCTCGGCCGACATGATTCGTATCTGCCCGCCGCGCTTAAATGTCAGGTTGTCGCTTCTGCGCTTTCTCCTGAGCTTTTCTATCGCTCCACCCGGAATAGCCAGCTGACTGGCGAACACCTCATGGTCAAACATGTGCTGAAGAACCTTTTCCATGATGATCGCGGCCTTTTCTTTCGTGCCGCCGATTATGACCTGCTTACGTGCAGATAGTACGCCTTTGATAATTATCCCGCAGGCAACGGATGTGCTCTTGCCGTACTGGGTAGGCGCTATAACGCCTACGCGGTTGTAGGGCATGAGGATTATGAGGTCGATTATCTCTTTCTGCGTGAGTGTGAACACCAGGGGGTTATTGTTTTCGTCGTGGAATAGGGACAGCAGCTCGTCGATCATCTGACACTGCTCTTTTGTTCCGGGCCTTGCATGCGGCCTCAAATTCGACCTTACACCGGACCGGATAGGCTGAAATGCCGGCTTTTCCAGTACAGCAGTATTGTTATACATCCTCTGCCTTCTTTGACAGCTTCAGTATGTGCGCCGTCTTATCCAGCAGTGTGTCAATCTTGCTCATCTGACTCTCGTCGGCCTTGTGCTCTATCTTCTGGGTGTTCTCCCAACGGCCCTTACTGCGGTTTATCAGATAAAATATCGTCAGGGTAGTATTACCCTTTTTTATCTGCTTGAGCATCTCGGATTCGACATACTCGACAGCCTGATTCTCTGCCTCGAGGAACAGCTCGTTAAAAGCCTTGTCTTCCTTTCGCCAGTTAAGTACCGTCCTGCGCGTTATCCCTGCAGCTTTAGCCGCCGGAGTGATTACGCCTTTTGTTTTCGTGAAGTGAGTGAGGAACAACGCCTTTTTGCGCGTAGTCTTCTCGAGCTCTTTTTTATTGGGGGAAAAGGAGGAAACGAGAGTTGATGTGTTTTTTGTGTTTGAAGTCTCAGAGGCAGGGGTCGAAAGTTTAGGTTCTTTGAGTGTTTTGGCCGATTTCGCTAATTTCTTTGTCTTTCCCATTCGCGAGACCCCTGATAATTTTGGGCCCCGCTGCTGCTCCGAGGCCAGGAAGCATTTTGTCTGCTTCTTGGTCGGGAGTATAGGACAGAGGTATTACACTGTCAAAAAGTTGTGAGTATCATTTTGATACTTTTTCATTCAAATATTATCCGCTTTTGCTTTATCCCATAAGAACTTTCTGTAGTTTCCCTGCTTATCATAAAAATCCTTCAGCACGAGCATTGCGTCGTTATCAAGCGTTAGTTCAATCGGATATTCTTCGCCGTCAATCTGCATTTCTATTTTCTTCGATTTACAAATCTTATCCAACTGAAAATAACTCAACAAATATACGCTGTAAGTTTCGCCGTCTATTACCGGAGCGAACTCCATCCTGTCTTTATCTGTAATCATGTAGAGATTTGTGCCATCCTTCAATACAAATTCCATAACGTTACAGTTAATGTAAAGCATATAAAACAAACGACCTTCTTTTATTGTCTTCGTAATGGTCATAGTGATTTTTTGATCCACTCCATCGTCCCAGATTTCTACTGGATATGTAAACCAACTTTCAATATCTTTGAACTTATCGTACGAATGTATTATCTCCGGAGGTCCGACCTCTATCCGTTTTTCAGCAAGCGCAGAAAACACTGTGCATGTATTAAAAAAGACGGCAGTAATAAGAATTAATGACATATACGCTATTTTTTTCATTTTCCGCCCCCGAAATTTTCGATTTTGCTTTCTACGCTGAGAATAACACAGGGTATTTACGAATGCAAGTTTTTTCTGCCTTTTGTGTTATATATACTCCTTTTTATGGTGATTTCCGATATTCCCGAGTATTTTTTCATCTCGGATATTACTGCTTTCGCTTTATATCCCGGATAAATGTGCTTTCGCAGCACATGGTATATCCTTCTCAGCCTATTCCCACGATTTTTTAGGCTCATGTTTTCGAGGGCCGTTATTGCATTATGTCTATTGATCCTATGGGAAGTCTCTTCCAGCGCGTCGAATATCTTGCTTTGTTCTCCCGCGCCGCTGTCTTTACTCTTCAGATCCGGGAATTGGATAGTCTTTTTTGCCATGTTCCCTTTCCTCCCCGCTGTTTTTACCCCTTTCCCCAGTTTCGTTTTGTACTGTGAGTTCCGCAGACACAGGACGTTTCCCAATATCCGGACAGACGTACAGATAAACATCTTTTGACTTTTTCATTGGTTTCCCGCAGTGCGGGCAGTGCTTTACATACGTCGGCGACTTGTAGTGTTCTTCCCATAGCTGCCTTCTGCCCTGGCAAGCCCCTTCCGTAAACGCTACTATTATTCTTTCCAGGGCGTCTTCCGACAAAACGCTTCCCGACACGTCCGGAAGGTATCTGTCTGAGTTGCGGGGATCGTGGGTACAGGTGGGGCACATGTAACTTCCCTGTCCGTGCTTACACGTAATACAGCTGCTCGTCATTTTTCACTCCTATTCCCGGACCTTGTAAAAGTCCATGAGGTTTTGCGAAAACTTACAGGGAGAGTAGACCAATAAGTCACGTAAGTTCGGGTGCGGCATTACTATTCCCAGCTCGCAGTATACTCCGGGGTTTCCGTCGTCACGCATTATTGCCTGTAAATGTTCACAGGTTGCGCATTTATTTTCCACTTGTTGCCACTTCCTTGTCATCATTATCAGCCGCTGCGGTATCCACGGGGACCTCTTCCAGGAGATTCATAGGTATAGTCTCCCGCTTCAGCGATGTTATCAGGTTTCCGGAGAGGTCTACTTGCCCGACTACGCAAAACTCGACGACAACGTTCATTTTCGGCAACACGCGGACTATCCTGCAGGCCTGACCCTTTTCGACTACGCGGTAGACGTAGTGTTCCTTCTTGACCGGATCCCAAAACTGCATGGGACGGCCAAATTCGTCGCTTTTGCAGAGATTGTCTTTAAAGGCCAGCTTCATCTTGACGCCGTTCTTTTCAAAATAGAACCGCCTGTTCAATACTGCGAGAGTGTCGTTCTTGTTGTTTTGAAACATGGGAAACATGGGTGTTGTGGTGTTCGCGGTGTTCTCAGTGTACATTAAAATATCCCTCCTCTTTTTCAAGCTGTTTTATGGAGCAGAAGACCTGCGTGTCTGTAACCAGTACCTTCTGTTTCGGCAGTATCGGGCTTATAGATACCGGTATGCCGGCAAACTTATTCAGGACCCTGTCCGGAAAATCACGGCTCATCAGCGGCAGCGGGACCATTATCACGTGCGGCGTTTCCGATTTCACGGATTCGTACTGGTATATCTTTACCCTGAGGTCATTTTCTATCTGTTCTACTACGATGCAGTGCTCGTTCTCTTTTATTCTCCCCATTTTACAGCGCCCCCGCTTCTTTGTGTGCCAGGTATACTTGCGCTTCTTGTGCTTTTTTGCGTTTTCCTTTTTCATCAACAGCCTCCTTTACTTTTTTCGCTTCCTCTTCCGCAGCGGTCTTCGTTACCTCTTCCAGGTGTGATTTAAAAGCGATGTTGTATATATGCTGCAGGTCGAAGTGCTCGAGTATTTCGCGAAAACTTTCTCTGGGCTTGCCTGCTTTCAGATTCGGCCCATTCCAGTTTGACCCACCATCTTCTATTAACTGCGACCCTATCGCCTGAGCCACGAGTATTTTTTCCATATGCTTTCGGGTTCCTTCTGCATACACCTTGGGAGTCAATCCCCATACTTTTTCTATAACGTCAGCAACTCTGCCGCTATGATCTACGAGCATCCGGAGGAATATTACATCTGACAGTACATCTATATCGTCAATCTTTTCCTCGAGAGGTTTCAGTACATCTATAGCGGCGAGATTCCCTGCTTCCTCTTTCAGTTTTCCCTCAGCCATCTTTACAGCCAAATCCTTTTCTCTCTTCGACGGACTGGCACTTTTCCTGGAGTCGTGGTACATCTTCGACACGGCCGTCGTATTGACAAGCTCATGCTTCCGGCCGTTCGAGTCTACCGCGATTATGGTTTTGTAGTCCTTGCCTTCGATTGCCTGCCCCCATGTCTTAAACTTATCAGGCAGCCCGTATTCGGGTTTGTCTGTCGTCTTCGCGTAGATACACTTGGCCATAGCAGCTTCGGCCGCGGCTCCTATCAGTACCTTGTGCCCTTTCTTCACGTACTCGTCGTATTTCTCCAGTCCCTGCTTTTCGTACTCTTTCTTCTTCTCTGCCCAGCACGACGCATCCCTGCAGGTATCGTTCTTGCCCTGCAGGTCCCCGAACAGATCTGACTGTGCGCCTGTGCGCTTCGCACACTGACCACACGGTCCACCAGGTAAGCCCGCAGCCTTTACCGGGAACGGAGCGCAACGCAGCTGGAGCAGGTAGTGATCCCTGATGTGGGTTTTTAAACTCTCCAGTTCATCAAAAGCCCAGGCGTTATCTTTCCAGTAAACGGCCAGCTTCTTCTGTTCCTCCGGGCTCTGTATCTTGGTTATCTCTTCCGCGTACGTGAGTTTTAACTCTCCCTTGGCCAGTTTTGCCTGGAACTCAGGGATGAGCTTCAGCAGATTCAGCCTGGTGAATACGTATTCCTGAGACTTTCCGACTCTCGCCGCCAGTTCCGGCCAGTCGTATTTGTACTTATCATGCAGCTGGTCGTAACCGTGCGCCTCTTCCAACGGCGACAGGTCCGCACGCTGCATGTTTTCGATAATCTGGATTTCGACCACCTGCTGATCCGTCAGCTCGCTTATCATGCAGGGCAGTTCCTGGAGTCCTGCGGCCATACTGGCTTTGTAGCGTCTTTCGCCGCATACAATCTCGTATCTTGCACGCGCTCCGGATGCAGAGCCTTTCCTCCTGACGACAAGAGGCTGGATCACGCCTTTGTCTTTGATACTCGCGAGGAGGTCCTTCATGGCGTTTTCTTCAAAAACCTTTCTCGGATTCGTCAAACTCGGCTCGAGCGCGGATACTGCAATCATTTCAAGACGTCCCTGCTTCAGCGGTTCAGCGGCCGCCGGCGTTACCTTTCCCTTTTCCTCGGTTTTCATTTCTGTTCCTCCTGTTTGTTGAATTTCAATTTCTTATCTGCTACTTTTTCCATGTCACCAAATATCCTCCATCGGGACAATCTTTCCTGCCTGTTCGTGCGTGCAATCTGACAGGTACTCTATACTTCCGTCCTTGATGTACAGGTGACAGCGCGGAGCGTCCGGGTTGTGTGTCGGCGATCCGACAGGTGAGCCATTAACCAGCACGCTCGGCGTTACTGTCGGACTTTCCAGAGGTCCGGTAATAATCCAGTTGCTTGTTATACGGTGACAGTTACCGCACGCCGGACACTCGAACAGGTAAGATCCATCACTTGCTTTCAGTAGCTTTTCTGCCATTACTTTTTCCTCCGGGTATTTTTTGGATCCCTCCCGCTCTGATTGTGGCAGAACGGGAGGGCAAACAATAACCGCGGACTTATTGACATGTCCGCGCATCTCTGGGAGCTGTCTGCTGCTAGAACGTATCCTGGAGTTAAACTCCAAATCTCAATACTTGGCTGGCATTTTATTTCCAGAACTTCCACCATTTACGTTTGTAGTGCTCGCAGTCATTCAGAGCATTATTTTCTTCTATACGAGGACCATATTTGATTCTAACTTGCCGCTGTGGGGTATTTATTTTTTCCACCCGTAGTACTTTCAAACATCTATCATTAAAAACGAGGAACGCTTCGTTTTTTTGCTGAAAATACTTGCAATCAATGCAGTAGACCTTTTTCTCCATGTTTTAATCCTCCCTTGAGTATCCGCAGCGCTTACATGCAGCCCAGGTACTCTCTCCGCCGTAATGCGTGTCGTAGTCCTCTACGCTCCCGCACTTCGGACAGCGCTCGCGGCCTTCGCAGTTGTCATCTCTTACGATTGCGTTGTATATCTTCCCGCTGTACTTTTTCAGCACATACCAGACGAGCCTAAAAAACATTTTTTTCATTTTTCCTCCTCGTTTTTGGTTTCAGGTTTTGGTTCGAGCATGTCATCCGCTCTACGCTCCAATTCCTGGTCTATAGGATCGGAGTTATCAAAGCATCCGGCGCTACTCACAGATTCGACTCCTTTCGCAGATTCTCAGCAGCACTCGCAGGCAGTACCTCAAAACCGCTCACGACAAACTTACTGCCTATCTTCTGGCCATTCATAGCGATACATCCGGACCCCTGCTCGTCTGCCCCGAAAATGCCGTTTATAATTCCTATGACTCTGCAGTAGTACGTGCCCTTTATGCTTCCGGGCATTACCTGCAGTGTGGGATGTTTCGCCAGATTCTCGTTGCACGGCACTCTGGTGACAAACAGAGTATTGATAGCGTCCGGATCCTGCAGTATCAGTACGTTCAAAAAGTCCACTACTTCCTGCGGCGTTACACTTTGTTTTAATGGCATTACTATCTCCCCTTTGCGTTTTTTATGGCCTGATTTAGACAGGCTTTCTTGTATATCCTCGAATGTTTGATACTATCGAGCCATTCTTTTTTAGGCGGAATCGCTCTGGGTCCTGTCATGGGCCCGACAATCACCTGGTCAAAGATGTATTCCAGATCTACCCACTTAAAGTATCCCAATAACGGCTCCGCGCTGAGAAACGTTTTAAACCCGCTGCGCTTCATCAAGGCCATGGCGCCAAACTTTTTTACTTCCTGTCCGCTCTTGGCTGTCACTCCCAGCCAGCAGTTTTTTATTGCGCTGAGTTCTCGCGTATATTTCAGGTACCTTTCCGGATTTTGTGTCAAAAACAGATACCTGTGTCTGCTGTGTGTCTGGCAGCTTTTCAGTACCGGATATATCCAGCTGTCACTCACCCACGGCCCGAACAGATCTGCCATACTGCAGACGAATATCGTTACCGGCTTTTTTATCTTCCCCGGTTCCTGCAGCCGGTTATCGTGAAACGTGGGGTTGAAGTGTCCGACGAACCGATTCGCCATCCTCCTGGCGTAGCAGTAGCTGCATCCGTGCAGGCAGCCGGTGACCGGGTTCCATGTATGCAGGTTTTCAAACGGCCAGTCGATTTTCGTCTTTTTCATTTTTGGACCCCCTTGAGGTCATATATTCCGGCCAGTCTGACCACATCTCCGCTGACCAGATAAACAGTCGTAGTGTCGTTGATGCTGTCATTCCTCAGAGCTAATACGTCGCGCATAAAATAAAGTTCTATCTCCTGTTTGTGCGGGTTTGATGTGTCTGCCAGTTTATAAAACATCTTTGTCCTCCGTGATTTTGTCGATCAGCTGCATGGCGCCAGCGACCACTACCAGCAGCCCGGCCAACAGGCCGAGGAGCAACGTACTCATTACCGCCACCGAGAAAATGTCTGTTATCATTGGAGCTCCTATTTTTATGATTGCAGGATCCGGTATCCGGATCCCTTTTCTCTATTTCTTTACTTCCTCAGCCTTTACCGCTTCTACTTTCTTCGCGTTTTCGGCCGCAGCCTTTTCATCCGCTTTCTTTGCCTTCTTTTCTTTCGTGCGCTTTGCCATGATTGACTTTTTGTATATGCTTTTAAATCCCTTCAGCGCATAGTCCACGTTCTTCGCCGTGCTCTGTATGTATCCCTTGATCGCACGGAACATCCCGTTGTCCAACTCGTTGACATCGATCCCCTTCAGCGTGACCGGCAAGCTGACGATTACGTCGGTCGTGAGTTTGCGCTTTCCGTCCAGGCTGGGCATGCCAGGCAGCTTTGGTTGTTTTTCTTTTGCCATGCTTATTCACCTCCTTCCATAAAAGAGTAATATCTTTCCTTTGCGTCTGTCAGTGTCTTTTTAACTTCCAGTTCGTGCGTTTTTAACTTTTTAGTATCCGACTGCAGGAATAACTCTCCGGCTCTCGCCAGTGAGTACGCGTCCGCTATGTTGTCGTCGTCGAAATCCTGACCCCACTTTTTGAATACTTCTTTCAACATTACGTCCTTGTCCGCGTTCCCTTTGCCGGCGACGTACTTCTTAAGTGTTGCCGGAGACACGAGCAGAAAGTCGTTTTTTTCGAGGTACAGGTAGAGCCTTATAACTCCACCCAATTCTCCGGAGGAAAATATCGCACACCCACGGGATCCGAAAGAGTAGTCTTCTATCACAGCCAGATCTATGCGCCCTATTGTCTCCGTCGTTTCGGTGACTGCGTTTTTGACAAGAGCGAGTATGTTGCCCAGGCGTTCTATTCCCTTCGTTTTAACAGCGATCAATTCTTTGCGTTTCAGTTCTCCGTTCTGTATAACTACCAGCCCGGTTCCTGTCAGCGACAGGTCCAGACCCATGATCGTGAGATTTTTTTTCATCAGAAAGCGACCTTTCTTTTTTTGTGTTCTGTCTTTATGTGGCTGGGAGCGGAGCAGTAAACAATGACCAGCGGATCCACGTGAGACACTTTCGCCACTCCGTTATCGGTATAGGTTATGTTCACGCGGCCCCAGCGGTCGTAGCCAGGCTGTCCTGCCCTGTCCGGATAAGTTTCGTAATTCTGCTTCGCTCTGTTTTTCAGAGTGCTGACAGTAACTGCCTGGCGCCAGATTGTTTCGCGCGCACAGTCGTTCTGTATACCGTCACTGTCGGACAGCAATATCACCCGACGGACGCATTCCGGAATCACATACTTGTATCCGGCGCCGCGAAGGTATTTGTAGAACATCTTTTCGCGATCGCTGAGGTCGTCAAACTTCAATCCGCAGATGTACGGGATCCGGTTTATCTGTTCAGACTCGGTGAACTCGTAACAGATCATTTTCTCCCTCCCCTGTTGTCATAAAGACCTTCCATAGTCATCACGACAGTGTTTGATTTTTTGCCATCGTCCCGTATAAACCAGTCAAAGCTCGCGCGGAACGGTCTTTCCCCCTCATTTCTGGGCTTTCCCAGGCCACAGCAGAAATCGCTCTGAGCGACTTTGCGCATAGCCTCTTTCCAGTTCTGCGCGAAGTAAGGATCAAACAGCCGTGTCCGGATGTACTCCTTTCGCTTGTCTGTCAGGCATGCGCAGTGCATTACTCCTTCGATAAGGTTCCAGCACTTAACCATATCCCGAATTATTGGTTCGGCCTCATCCTCCGGCACCATCTTCTTTTTTTTGGGTATCTTGATTCGCTTAGGCTTCCCGTTAGCACCCACAGCGGGCGTCTCGGATTTTGACGCGTCGTCAGGTATTGCAGATACACAGGTTTCCTCTTCTTCCTGGCGTGCTGCCGAATCGCCCCCCTGTCTGTCCAATATCGCTGCGTGCTTCCTGGCGAACTCTCTGTTACGCTTTTCAAGCCCGGGTATCAGCAGGCTTATTTTGCGCAGTTCTCCGTCCTGTATCTCGCTGAAGACAAGATTCGGATTGCCGTCTTCTGCCGTTGTTGTCGAGAGGAAACGGTAAATGTCGATTATCTTTTCCTCCGTCACGCTCTGGAACTCGTGGGCTAAGAATCCGAGATCCACGATCCTCGGAATCCTCAGGTAATTCCCCTCGGCCAGCATCCGCATAGTTTCGTAATACACGACGTATCCGTCACTGCCGAATTTCGAAAGTAGCAGAAAAACAATGTCTTCTTTTTTTGAGAACATCTTAAAATGCTCCATTTCTCACCTTTCCTCCCGGTGTTTGATTTTTAACCGTGCCATATATCCGGAGCGGTGTAAGGGGGGCGCACCTTGGGCGTGTCGATGCGCATGGGTCACCGCCCCGGAGTATATGGCCGGTCATATAATTGCGACCTTGTCTTTTTTTACGCGCTTTATGTGCAATAGGTTCCAGGCGCTGCGCTTGCTTTTGTATCCGAGCCGTTTCGCTATTTCGCTGTACGTGTACCCGCGTTTGTACAGAAATTTCGCGGCAGTTATGTTCTTCTTGATCTCCAGTTTTTTGGTTCCTATCTTTCCTGTGCCTTTACAACGTGGACATTTCATCTGGTCTCCTTTGCCGGATCTGTGGGGCCCCGTCGGGAAAATAAGGGGTGGGTGGGGGAATGTGTTACACGGGGCCCCAGCAGATCGCGGTGTATCATGCTCTCAAACTCCTGAGCATAGACTGCGCTGTTATAGTTCTGTATTCTATCGTCGCGTTCATGGCTTCGATCCTGTCCAGGACCCGTTTTTCCGGACAGTCGAGCTTCACGGCAAAATCCTGTGCTGTCTTTTTCGCTTTTGTCCATCCGAGGTTTAACTGCTCGGCCGTAGACTCGGCCAGCCATTCGGCGTAATATTCACGGGCCCGGGCAGTCAGCTCGCACACCTCCAGTTTTATGTCTGATAGGGTCATCAGTAAGTCGTTGATGTGTGCCGTCAGTTCCTCCTGGCGTCCTTTCTCAACTTCTGTCATGGTCTGTCTTCCGGTTTTTTCCGCGAGATCGACCAGCCGCGGCTTTACGCGCAGGAACCATTCCGAAAACTCCTCACTCCGGACTATCTCAAAATCCATGACAGCAGACATGCTCGGTTATCCTTTCCGCGCAGCGGCGAAGTGGTCTCTTATCACATTGCTGACCCGCCCGTAAAGTTCGCGCGTTATCCGTATATCCGTTGTGGAGTTGTGCAGAACTGTCTTTTCGTCGATCAGCCCGAAGTACCCGGCCACGTCCTGCAATCTCTGCTTTGCCGGGAATCCAGGGATCATGCCGTTCTGCCGCATGAACGCGAAAAAAGAAGACGGGTCGATGTTGGAAAAGTAGAACCAGGAGCCGAAGTACTTATCTCCGGCATCCTGGAAAAACTGCCTAAGAAAGTCCATGTCAAACTTCACGTTATATCCGCCGGCGTAGAACTTGTCATCAGAATCGTATTTGTCAACGTACTTACCGAACAGATCTGTGAGCGTGATGTAGTTCTCCGCAGGGGCCTTAAACGTGGCTATCTGTTCGCGCGTTAAGTTGTTGATTTTCAACGCCCCGTCTTCTACTACCTTTCCGTCAGGCCTGTTCAGTATCTGGCCTTCCTCCACAATTTCTCCGTAGATCTCGACGGCGTAATCCAGCGTAAGGATTGCGTTCGTCTTCGGGTCGAGACCCGATGTTTCGACGTCGAACCAGAATATCTTCATGTTCTCCATGCTACTCTCCCAATTTACGGGCGATGAATTTCAACGAACACATGCCCGGTTTTTTTTCACCATTACATTCGTCCTGGACCGAATGCCAGAGGGCACATTTAGACCCCTTGCACGGAGCGTTAAATTCCTCATAGTCCGTATATGTAAAACCGAACTCATTGGTTTTTGTCACAGCCTGGCAGTTGCTCATGAACGGACAGATCTGCAGTGGCATTACTGCCT